>Ga0123357_10001479_pt1 | contig 24967 bp, 21 predicted proteins | sample TergutEmb28metaG_FD_89873 | JGI IMG/M metagenome (GOLD analysis project Ga0123357, IMG submission 89873) | Embiratermes neotenicus P4 segment gut microbial communities from Petit-Saut dam, French Guiana - Emb289 P4 | ecosystem: Host-associated > Arthropoda: Insects > Digestive system > Gut ...
ATATTTTATACAGGGATAACGTTTACGAAGTAAAAGATTCAGTTATCAGTAATGATAAAGTATTTATAAGCGCAGACGAACTTTTAGAAATTCAGAAACCGGTGCTGTGGGCTGAGATTAAAATAGACGTTATAAATCCGCAGATTAAGCTGACGGTAAATAAATACTGCGAGCCGAAATGGGAAAATCAATCTCCCGTATTTAAAAACGGAGAACTGTACATACCGTTAGAACCGATATTGACATCGCTTGGATTAACTATGGATTATTCTGCAGACACGCTTAATATATACAGACAAGGCGACTTGGTATACAGTATGTCAACAAACAGTTATGTCCCGGATGATGAAAACAATACGGCGTATATGAACGTGAATCAGTTAGATTCTATAAAAACCAATATACTTTGGGCGGAAATCGACATTGATGTGGATAATTCCGGCGTATTGCCGAAAAGCCTGATACTCGATATTCCAATTATACCTATGCTGCCGGATTATCCGACAGGCTGCGAGTTCAGGAGCGTCGAAATGATGCTTGCCGGCATAGGGATTTCAATTGATATAGAGAATTTGATTAACGATACTCCCGTGAATAACGACCCGCGGTTAGGCATCAGGGGCGATCCGAGATTTCCCTTGGATGACCCTCAGAGAAGATACGCTTACTGGATTTATCCTCCCGCCATGATTGAACCGATAGAGTCGGCGGCTCCGGTGACAGCGGTGGATTTAACGGGTATATCCCTGAGCGAACTGAAATCGCAGATAGCAAAATATAAAGTCGGCGTTTGCGTACATATGGGCAGATGGAACGATGATTTCGTATATCATGATGTGTTGGTTGTAGGATATGATTCCAATTACATATACATAAACGACTCGTACAGCGCAACCCAAATGAAATTCACATATCAGAAATTTACCGAACTTTGGGAAGTTACCGAAGCCGACAGGGATTCGATTCCATATTATACAAAAGACAGAGCTTTAAGTCTCATAACTACTGACGAACAGATGAAAAAAGCAAAGTATGAAATAGTTTATTAAAATCTTAGCGGGCGAGATAAAACAGATGAAAAACTTAGAAAATCGAAAGTCCCCGGCAAATTCAACAAATACGATAAATCCAACGAGATCGGAAAAACTAAGTCTTAGAGGAAATAATATACTGACAAAGACAATTTCAATAGTTTTTTTGATTTTGTTAGTGTTAGGGCTTTTTGCGTTTATAATCTATGGTTTATATAAATTTAATCTGATAGAAATTCCTGCGTTTATAGAAAATATATTCCACAAAAACAACGAAAACATTACGGAAACCAAAAGCGACGACGCAAATATATACGATTATTTACAGAATAATACAGAGTCGGGCAGTGACAGTTCCGGCGGGTATGTTTTGAATATTTCGCTTGAAAATATAAAAGATATAATATCAAAAATAATTCTGCCGGACAATATATATTTAGAAATGACGGCAAAATATTATACCGACGGCAAGGCGTCGAAACAGGTTGAAATGTCTCTTTGGAAAAAGAACGGTAAATATAAATATACATTGACGGTAAATTCCAAACTTGAGGAAGTGTATATAAACGATACAAAAAGAGAATATATTGAGAATGATATAACCGGAAATAAAACGATAAAAAATGCGGACGCTTTATTTAATTTTGATAATATTCCGAATATTCCGAATATAAATTATTATTTAAATCTTCTTGACGGCAGTCAGATAACAGATTATAAAATAGAGCGAGCCAGCGGCGAAAATATCGCAGACATAGAATATGAAATCCCTGTTCTTAATCAGCGGGAAACAATATATTTTTCTTTGGATACAGGGATTGTGAGCAGTGTAAAAAGTTATGTCAAAGAAGGGGATAACGAAAGTTTATATTACGAGTGCGAGACGTACGTAAAAGAAGCGTATTACAACGGCGACAAGCAGGGAGGGGATAATACTGCGATCTCAGACTCTATGTTTTTGATAAAATAGAAAATTTATAAACGAAAGGGGATTCTAAAGTTATATGAGCGAATCACAAGAATTGGATTTATATAATAAATTCGAGAAATATTTCGGGTATTACAATAAAAATTTGCCCGAAGACGGACGCGCGGTTCTACGCGAAGCCGCGGAAAAAATATGCGCCGACGAAAAATTGAGCGCGGAAGCGGTCGAAATAAAAACACGATTGGCGGATACATGCTGCGATTTTAAACCGGAAATTGAGTTTAAAGACAAACTCCCGCAATTCGGGGTCTTTGTTTATACTCTTGCGACAGAGGATATGGAAAAACTGTATAAAGAAAAAAATATCTCTCATGATATATTGATTGACACAATACAGGATATGTATGTCTGGATAAATTTTTATCACGAATGGTACGGCGAATGGGGCGGTTTGGAATGCGGCTGGTTAGTAAACCACATCAGAGGCAGAGTAATCAGACTCGGCAGACTGCAATTTGAACGAAGCATAGTCAGCGAAGAAACCGAATTAGTCGTAGATGGGAAAGTTCTTTTAAAAAAAGGCGATCCGTTTTTGAACGTGCATATTCCCGAAGGAAGCAAACTCACAGAATCAGCCTGTCTAGATTCTTTTGAAAGAGCGAAAGAATTTTTCCCGAAAGTTTTAAATTATGACTTTAAAGCGTTCGGATGTTTTACATGGCTGTTTGACCCGGAATTTGAAAAACTGCTTCCGGCTGAAAGCAATATATTAAAGTTCCAGAAGTTATTTACGATGCTGGAAAATTGCGGCGGCGAAACGGATGAGGCTCTCAGGCGCGTTTTTGTAAATATCACGCGGGAAAATATACGGGATGCGCAGACGGATACATATTTCAGAAGAACATTGAAAGAATACGTTCAGTCCGGCGGCAAACTACGCTCCGGCGCAGGTTACAGACTGATATAAAAATTTTATTTGGCAGGGAATAATTTATGGAAATCATAAACAATACCGACATCGGTTTTATACGCTCTAAAATAAACAAAAAAACAGCCGTCGCATTGGGGAATTTCGACGGGCTTCATATCGGTCATATGGCTCTGATTGACAGAATAACGGAATATGCGAAAGAAAAAAACATATCGTCCTGTGTCTGGACGTTTGCAGAACACAGCCTTAATATTATAAAGAGCGATTACGCCGTGCCGTACATAACCTCAAGAGAGGAAAAAATCGAGATTTTAAAACAGAAAAATATAGATTATCTTATCTTTCAGGATTTTAATTTTATAAGGAATTTAAGCCCGGACAAATTTATAGAGAAGGTTCTGGCGGAATATTTGAACGCAGAGCTTGTAGTCTGCGGATATAATTACAGGTTCGGCAGAAACGGCGAAGGAAATGCTGAATATCTTCAGGATGGTCTGGCAAAAAAAAATATCTCGGCTGAAATAGTTCCCCCGGTGATATGCGAGGGACAGGCCGTTTCGTCGTCGTTTATCAGGACTCTTATAAAAATCGGCGACATGCAGAGAGTTCGCAAATTTCTGGGGCGTCCGTTTTCGATAAATTTCCCCGTGGTTTACGGCAAACAGACGGGAAGGAAAATCGGTATTCCCACTATAAACCAGCTTTTCCCGCCTGGGCATATAATTCCCGCGTGCGGAATATACGCCTGCACGTGCGAGGTCATAGGGGACATCTACAAAGCCGTGACAAATATCGGCGTGCGTCCCACCGTAAACGGGGATTTTTTAAATTCTGAGACGCATCTGATAGATTTTGACGGGGACTTATACGGCAAGAATATAAAAGTCAATTTTTATGTGAAATTCAGGGACGAGATAAAATTCGAAAGTTTAGACGATTTAAAGGAGCAGATAAAAAAGGACATAGAATTTGCAAGGGCATATGCATTTGAATAAGACTGCGGAAACCTCCGCCTTATTTTATTTCTATATAGATTGCAAGTAGGGCGACTTTCGCAGTCGCCCCGTTTCTTTATATCACAAAATTCTACTTAATCAATGTGTGAAATAAATTTTACTCTAACAAATAAAATTCTTATTTTATTATGTGATTATAATTGTTACATCTCATTCAGCCATTTTTCCAATTTTTCTATTTTGTCCGAATATCCTATGGTTTCGCGTATCATGCTTTCAATTTGTCCTACCGCTATCTGTTGTTCTTCAGGGTCGGTACAATTCAGCGACCTTTCTAAATTGTACTCAATCCAGTCTAACGGTTCAAGATAGCGTTTATATAAGACATTCTGCCAATTTACTGCCGGTAACTTATTTTTAGCGCTATACCCATGCGCAAACGCTAAAAACCTGTCTTTATCTTTTTCACTGCCATGTACAGACCAATGTATAGCCGTATTGAGAAAATCATATAAAGGGTTTATCATTCCCGCACTTTTCCAGTCAACTAAATACGGCGTATATCCCTGCCATATGGCATGGCGCGGGTCTAAAACACGATGACTGATTATATTTTTATCAGTGAGCGAATTTGACGCTTCAACTCCTTTCGTGTAATATTCCTGTATCATATCAATGTTTTCCTTTAGCAAATCAACCCATGCGGCGTTGCTTTGTTTCCCTCTTTGCAGATAACCCTTCCAGTAAGCCACACGCGTGCGCGGGGAAACCTCGTTTGACAGGTTCAGAGCAGAAAAATCAGTCTGATGTATGTCAGCAAGCACAGCTCCCATTGCTCTGCTGTGTTCCGGCGTAATATTATCATATTCGAAATAATCTCCCTCAATCCAGTCAAAAACAAGATATAATTGTCCGTCCATTTCCTGAACGATTTTACCGTCAAATATTTTCGCGGGGACAGCATTGACTCGTTTTGCGGCTATGCCGACAATCTTCTCCGTAAAAACAGCGTCTTCTAACGTTTGCCCTCGCGGATTCAACGCTTTTACTGCATATTTTCCTTGTGTTGTCGTCACTTCGTACACTTTATTGGAATAACCCCAATATATATGCGCAGGTTCGCTTGTCAATGTCCCCATTGACAGGGATTCGCATAGCTTTTCTATTGATTTGCCATTTACCGCGTAATAATTTTTCATATCTTCTTCAGTCAATTTGTTATAGTCCATAATAACCTCCTCTAATTCTTTTGGTATTAATTTGTTATATATCATTAGATATTTTTTCGGAGAACAGCCGTAAATTTTTACGAACGCTTTATAAAACCCCGCGTAAGTGTTAAAACCGTATTCCAAAACCACGTCTATTGCTTTACGCCCCGACGATATTTCGGCAAGCGCATAATTTATACGTTTTTTTAAAATATAGCCCGCGACCGACGAATCCGTTATCCGTTTAAACATTCTGCAGTAATGTCCAACAGAATATCCTGTCATTTGCGCGAGTTCTTCCGTTTCAATATCGGTTTTTAAATTCTGCTCAATATAGTCAAGCGACGGTTTTATAAAATCTTGCATGGGTATGTTCTCCTTCCGTACGGATACCTTCCTAATTTGGATGGTAATATTATTATAAACCATAAAGCTATAAAAAACATTTCCTGTGCTAACATTTTTCAGCGCAAATTTTTGGGCGGGATTTCACCCGCCCGGTTTTATTTTATAAATTTTCTCTAAAGCCCCATTTTTATTGAGAACAGCCGGAATACCGTCATAAATGCCTGCTCGCGCGAATATGAATCAGAGGGGTGAAATCCGTTGTCAGTGTATCCGTTCATAACCCTGTTGCCGTCGCTGTCCACGCAGCTCGAAACATACGATATTGCGGTTGCCGACCATGTGTTGAATTTATTTGAGTCGTTAAAAGTCAGCGGAGTGATATTTATGCTTATATTCTCTATCTGACCGAGACGCATGAGCATTGTAGCGGCTTCTTCCCTCGTTATATTTCCGTTCGGGTCAAAAATACCGTTTCCGCGTCCGTTCACTATTCCCAGAGCGTTTGCGGCGAGTATATACGTGTCGTTTGTGTCTGTGAAAACGTTAGGATTTATCTTTTTGTTCTGTACCGCAAGTATTTCGTCGATTGGCTTATTTTCCGCGACTTCTAAGAACTGTGTGACCAATATGCAAAATTCCTCGCGTTTTATCGGTGAAGTGAAGTTCTGCATATAACTTGGCGGAATCAACCCGTAACCGTAAGCGAACATCACTTCGCTCACCGCCCAGTCTGACGGCTTGTCAGCTATATAGGCGTATGTGTCGATTTTCTGCCCTACTTCATCAAGAACTTTCAGCGTGTATTGAGCATTTGAAAAATCTGTCTTATTGTAAGAACTTATGCAGACATAATAAATCCCCGGGGTAAGAGATATTTTATCAGTTTTGAAATATTTCAAATTGCTTGACGGGATTAAAACTCCGCCCGCACTGCCGATTTTATACGATTTTAATTCTTTGTTTGTCGAATCGTAAACTTTTATAGCCCATAAATCCGTATTTATCGAAGAATCTACTGTAAATTTTATCTGCACGTCTTTTGCCGTATTGGCAGAGAGCTGATAATAGTCCAAATCCGCCGCGCTTGAAGTATTGCCTTTTATATCCGTGTTTAACGGCAGATAGTTTGCCATTTGCGGCGTATCGTTGAATTCTGTTTCGTAAAGACCCGAAGCCCCGGAAGCTGAAGCGGATGTTGCGGAACCCGACGCATTTTCAGCGGTGAAAGCTATAAGTATCTTGTAATCTTCGTTTGAGAAATGTATATTGTTGTACGCTCTTACTTTTATATAATATGTGCCTTTAGCCAGACGCAGACTCGGGGACGCTGCAGTTATGTAGTTCAAAGAGCCCGCATAGTTTACAGCCGACGTTCCGTCAGCTCCGAAAACGCTGTTGTACAGCGCGGAAGCGGACGAGGATAAATCGTTGGAAAACAGCTCCACAATCCAGTCGTTTGACGTGACTGTTTTCGGGGTGCTTAAATATATTATTAAACTGCCGGAAGAATTTACGGATAGTTTATAATAATCTATGTCGTTATAATCGGACATATTTCCGGTGAGGCTTTGATTTATATTAAGAGTGTTCGCCGTATAAGACGTGTTATTATATTCGGTTTCGTATAATTCCGCGCTTGAATTGATAGCTTCTTTCGCTTCGGGAGTATAATTTATCGTAAGATTATAATAGCTCGTGGAATAGTCGTAGGCGTCTATTGGCAGAATCTGAACGTAATAGCTCCCTGCGGGAACTCTTATCTTGTCCGAAGTTTTTGTTCTCATCCCGGTGCTGTCCGTATCTTCCCCGCCGCATTTGTCCGAATATAACAGTTTATTGTTTTTGTCGAGAATATTTAAAATCCACGACTGCGCCACAACCGTTGCCGGCGACTTGAACGTGACTGTTATGGCTCCGCTGTAATTCAAGCCGAAATCAAAATTATTTATGTCGGTTTGGTTTTTGATATATCCCTGCAAAGCTGTATTGACGCCGTATGCCGCCGGCGGAACGGCTGTGGGATAATCTATATATGTCTCGTCCGTGATTGACGGGATGGGCGCTTCGTCCGAATGAACCGACAGAGTATAGTCCGCGTTTGGGTAGGAGCTTGTACCCAACGGATAGACGTAAACCAAGATATAGTATGTTCCGGGCTCCAGATGGATCATATCGGAGACAAACGTACGCACGCCGTTGACGGATGTTCCGACCTGTCCTACAATATAGGTATTTATCCCGCCTTTGCCGTTAAACAGATAAACAGTCCATGAATTCTGGCTCACGCTGTCAAGCGAAGAAAATTCTATAGTTAAATCCTGATAGTCGGTCACGGCAAACTGATAGTAATCGTAATCGCCGCTGCCGTTCAAGTTTCCGGTAACAGGCGCGTTTATCAAGATAGTATTTGCTGTTTCTACGGTGTCATTAAACTCTTTTTCGTAACGTATGCCCGGTTCCGCAGCATATGCAGCGGAAATTTTATAATCTGCGCTCGACCATAATGCGTCGCTGTACGGAACGATTTTTATATAATAGTCCCCGGCGGGAAGACGCAGTTTGTCTAACTGGTTTGTTCTGGTAAGATTGCTTATAGCTCCGCCGAAACCCACTCGGCTCATCTGAAGCTGTTTATCGTTTGCGTCGTATACTAAAACGACCCAGTTCCCGCTGTCAACCGCGCTTGATACAGAAAAAGAAATATTGGCGGCTCCCGGCGCAGGGAGAGTCATTTTATAATAGTCAATGTCTGATTTGCTGCTCATATTGCCTGTCACCGCGGAATTTAAGTTTAAATTATTGGCAGTTTGCGTCGTGTCGTTCGGCTCTTTTTCATATGTGTCGCCGGTGATGGTGTCCGCGCTTAAATTTATCGTAATCTGATATGCGGTCGCAACGATATTATAAGCGTCGACGGACGTAATATTCACATAATATCTGCCCGCGGACAATGTTATTTTATCTGAGGATTCGCTTTTCATTCCCGACGTGAGAGACGTGTTGCCCGAGCCGAAATCTTTTGTCTGAAGAACGGACGAATCTGCCGAATTCATAAGGTTCATTCTCCAATAACTCGTATTTATGTAATAAGGCATATCCAATTTTACTGAAACGCTTCCCGCCGAAGGCATGTCAAAAAAATACTGGTTAGACGGGGATGACTGCGATAACGCGCCCGTATACGAAGTGTTAAGAGCTATCTGCTGGGTAGCCGCCGATACCGGGATTGAAAATATTGGAAAAATTAACAGTATTAAGAATATTGATATAACTGACGATATAATACGTAAGCACATCTTTTTTGTTTTATTTATTTTATAATTTGATTTCAACATATAGATTTTTCCCCATTTAATTTAATTTTTAATTACACAATATATTTTATAATAAAAAGTCGAAAAAGTCAATAGAAAGTCTAAAACTAAAATATACTTAAATTTTCAGATTATAGAAAACTGCAGAAAACTTTTCAGATTATATTCTCTGAAAATACATTCTAAAACAGATAAATAAGTAATTTTAACGCTAAATGTTGTCAAACTATAAAATTATTCGAGCAGAAATGAAAATATATTAATAAAGTGTTGTTTTTTTATTTTTTTTGTGCTATAATTTTAAGTAAATAAAAAATAAAATTTAAGATAGATAAAAATAAACGGAATATAAAAATATAAGGAAAAGAGGAAGTTGATATTTATGATTAATTCTTACACGGCTTACACTTATGAAATAGACGACCATGAAACCGCGGTTAAAGATATAAAAAGCCAGCTTAATATGGAAAAAAACATGAAGAAAAACACTGTCGGAATTCTTGCATGCGATCATGAGTTTGTCACCGCCGGCGCTGTAAAAGAGATATGCAGAAACCTGCCGTTTGAAGTAATAGGCGGCGTTTCTACAGCTCAGGGAATAAACGGAACCGGAACCGAAGGGGCAATGATATTTACACTCATGATGTTCACAAGCGACAGCGTTGAGTTTAAAATATGCTTAACTGAAACATTGAAAGGCGATTATCAGAAATCAATAACCGACGCATATAATAATATAAACGGCGGCATATCGGAAAATCCTGCGTTTATAATATCCGTCGCGCCGTATATGAGGGAAAATTCGGGAGAATTTTATGTCGACGCTCTCACAAAAGCATCGGGGGGGGCGCCGTGTTTTGGAACAATGGCTATTGACGACAGCAATGATATTGAAAACTCCTGTTCTATCTGCAATGGAGAAGCTTACAAAGACAGGATGGCTATGATATTGTTTTACGGAGATGTCAATCCTAAATTTTATACCGCGTCTATCTCAAACGACAAAATTTTAAACCAAGCCGCTCTTATAACCTCGTCGGAAAATCATGTATTAAAAGAAGTGAACGGACGTCCCGTAGCCGAATTTTTCGAGAAATTGAATCTGACGAAAGCAAGCCGAACAGATTACGCGATGATGGCTCTTCCGTTTATCGTCGATTATAACGACGGCACGCCGCCCGTTTCAAAAGCGTTCGTTTCCCTCGATGAGAAAGAAAACGCGATTTGCGCCGGAATTATGCCGGAGGGCGCGACTTTATACATAGGCGTGATCGATAAAGACGACGTTCTGCTTACAACTTCGCAGATTGTCCGCGAGGCTTTGGAAGAAAATCGGGATGCAAAGAATATGCTCATATATTCGTGCGTTACGAGAGGCATGTCGTTAGACGGAGATATTTGCGCGGAAATCAGAAAGGTAAAAGATACGGTCAGCGATAAAATTCAATTTATGATGGTATATTCCGGCGGAGAAATGTGTCCTGCGACTGTAGACAGGTCTGGAAATAAATTAATCAACAGATTCCACAACAATACATTTGTGCTATGCATTTTTTAGAGGAAATAATTTATGAAATTATTTATCAAAAAAATTAGTTTGTTTATGTGTATTCTCAATAAGTGCAGAAATGCGAAAAACAGATAAAAAATCGTAGAGTAGGGACGAACTGTGTTCGTCCGCCAAAATCGTACAAACTCCACGGACGAACACAGTTCGTCCCTACACAAAACTGTACCAGAATAATAAGAATAAAGGAAAACAAAATAAGAATATGAACGGATTAACAGATGAAAAAGCAGTATTGCTTCAGGAAATAAAAAATCTGACTTTGGAAAATAAAAAGTTGTCACGGGAATTAAGAATGACCAACAGTTTTCTGGAAAAAGTAAAACTGATGGTCGAGGCAAAAGAAACGCTTGGAAATTTGCTTACTTCCGCAAATATGATTCAGCGCGCGTATACGGACATGCTTCTTGATTTCTGTCCGAACATTATATTTCTTCTTGATAACGACGGCAAATTCGTTTTATGCACAAAAGCCTTGATTAATGAAATAGGCGTGCCGAATTTTGATTACATAAAGAATTACACATATAAAGAAATCTTTTCTAAATTTCTGAGCAACGATACATGCAACAGGTTATCGCAGGCAATAGAAGAAGTAATAAACACAAAACAGAAAGTTATATTAAACGAGTATATAGATTTCGGGAATAAAAATTCACTCAGATATTATACTATAGAATTGACGATAGTCGAGGGCATGAGGGGCGGAAATATCGGCATTACGGCGGGTATACTTGCCGTATTCAACGATTTGACAGATTTTATTATTGAAAAGGAGAGGGCCGAAGCCGCAAACAGGGCAAAATCTGACTTTCTGGCGACAATGTCGCACGAGATAAGAACTCCTATGAACGCTATTCTTGGCATGACTGAAATAATCAGCCGGAGCGAACTCAACGGCGCCCAGAGAAAATATCTCAACGATATAAAAAATTCTTCAAATTCGCTTTTGACAATAATCAACGATATTCTTGACTTCTCTAAAATAGAAGCCGGAAAAATGGAAATTTTAAACGGTTATTATAATCTGCGGGAACTTCTTGAAAATCTGTACGCGATGTTTATGCCCCTGTTTAAGTCTAAGAATTTAGAACTGTATTTTTCTGTTTCGCCGAATCTTCCCCATGTTGTTTACGGAGACGACGCGAGAGTAAGGCAGGTACTTACAAATATACTGTCCAACGGATTAAAATACACGCAGGAGGGACATGTGGAATTTTACGCGTGGGTTTCGGAGGATAATATGCTGCGCGTGGATATTCACGACACAGGCATAGGAATCCGCAAAGAAGATTTAAAAAAATTATTCAGACCGTTTGAACAGCTTGATATACGAAAGAATAAAAATGTTGTGGGGACGGGTCTCGGACTTGCGATAACAAATAAGCTGTGCGAATTGATGAACGGCAACTTATGGGTCGAAAGTACATACGGAGTAGGTTCTACTTTTTCGGTTGAGATACCGTGCATAACGGGCGGCGAAGAAAAAGAGATTGAGAACAAAACAGAGGAAATTATTGACTTTTCGGCAGAGGGCGCGAAAGTGCTTGTGGTTGACGACATAGATATAAATCTCTCCGTAGCTGAAGCAATGCTCCAGATTTTCGGAATAGATCCGGATTTGGCATTGAGAGGGATAGACGCCGTAGATTTAGCGTCGAAAACCAAATACGATATTATATTTATGGACCAGATGATGCCCGAAATGGACGGGTTCGAGACGAGCAAGCTAATAAGAATGTTAGGACCGGAATATGAGAAAACGCCGATAATCGCGCTTACGGCAAACGTCATAAACAATGCGGAGCAGATGTTTCTGGAAAACGGATTCGACGGTTTTATAGGCAAGCCGATTGAAGTTGACTCTCTTAACTTATGTCTGCGCAAATTTTTACCGCCCGAATTGATAAAATACGACGGTAAAATAAAATGGAATAATTAATTATACGGAGGTAAATATATCATGAGAATAAGCATAGATAAAAATATTGTTGAATTTATGCCGGAAAACAATACCGAAAAAGCGGAGTTTGAAGCTCTGTGGAAGATGTTGATTGACTGCAACGGAACCGCGCTTAAACTTACGCCAGTCGGGGAATATAATCCTAATAAAAATGACAAGTCTGCCGCATTTTATATAGAGGGTTTGGACGCGTCAAATAAACCGCCGGTTTCTATTGTCGTTCAGGAAGACTGCACAGTCTGGTGCCGGACATGCAACAAGCTGGTGAACCTGAAAAAAGGCGACGCAATTCCGGTTTGCTGCGGCAAAGTTATGGAAATTGTGGATTGAAACATTAAAAATTTGACTTTTTATTTTATTTGATGTATAATAAACACAGGCATCGCCTCCTTTTACCGGAGATTAGCCAGCCGCCATTGCGCCAATTTCTTGGTATGTATTTCCTTATCACACATACAATATATAACCTTAAAAGTCAATTAAAATAATTATTTTTTTCAAAAGCTATTGACAAAAATAATATTATGCTGTATTATATTAATATAATAATAAAACCGTTGAGACGGAGATAAAAACAGTATATGCGCTGTACAGAGAGTTCGGGATGCTGAGAACCGGATAGAGATGCAGACTGGCAAATGGACCGTTGAGGGCATGTTCAAATAGCATGACGTGAGAGCATACGTAAGTTGCTGGAAATATGGTTGTATTTCGTATTTCAAAGAGTTATAAAACAAGGTGGCACCGCGAATATATTTTAATATATATCAGATTATTCGCCCTTGATAGATTTATTAACAAAATCTGTCAGGGGTTTTTTGCGCCCTTTTCGACAGATAAATAAAACACAATGAACTTGATAGAAAAATCTAAAAAATTTGGAAATTTTTTGATTTTTCGACAAGTTCATTAAGGAAAGGAGCAAAAATTTATGAACATGCCGATTATGCCGTCTATGAAAGAGGCGCGGGAGATTGCGGAGAGTAAAAAGTATAAAGTTATACCGTTGAGCGCGGAAATTTTTTCGGACATCACGACGCCGCTTCAGACTCTCAGAATTTTAAAAAATGTCAGCAGTCACTGCTTTATACTCGAAAGCGTGGAGGATTCAAAAAAATGGGGACGATACACGTTTTTGGGATTTGAACCTAAACTCGAAATAACGTGCGCAAACGGGGATTTATCAATAAAAAACGGGGCAAATATCAAAACCGAAACTACTAATCCCGGAAAGTTTATCCGTGAAATATTGGAAGAATATAAAAGTCCGAAGTTTGATTATCTTCCGCCGTTTACCGGAGGATTTGTAGGATATTTCTCATATGATTACGCAAAATACAGCGAACCTGTTTTAAAACTCGACGCTTTGGACGAAGAAAAGTTCAACGATGTAGACTTGATGCTGTTTGATAAAGCGATTGCGTTTGATAATTTCAGGCAGAAAATTGTTGTGATTGTAAATATAAAGTGTCCGGTAAATCCAGACGATTTTGAAATAGCATACAACAAAGGAATATTTGAATTAAAACAACTGATAAATCTGATAACAACAGGCACGTTAAGTAAAAATAAACCGTCGAAAATAACTTCGGATTTCAGATATTTATTTACAAAAGAAAAGTTCTGTGAAATGGTGAATAAAGCGAAGAATTATATTCGCGAGGGCGATATATTTCAGGTCGTTCTGTCAAACCATATAGAAGCTGATTTTGAGGGAAGCCTTTTGGATACGTACAGAGTGCTGCGGACAAGCAATCCGTCGCCGTATATGTTTTACCTCGGCGGCGACGATCTGGAAATTGCAGGAGCTTCGCCGGAAACTCTCGTCAAACTGACCGACGGCAGATTATACACATTTCCCCTCGCAGGAACTCGTCCGAGAGGTCGGACCGACGAAGAAGATATAAAACTTGAAGAAGAATTATTGTCGGATGCCAAAGAACTTTCCGAACATAATATGCTTGTGGATTTGGGGAGAAACGACATTGGCAAAATCAGCCGGTTCGGGAGTGTGAACGTCGAAAAATATATGTCAGTCGAGAGATTTTCTCACGTTATGCATTTAGGCTCCACAGTGAGCGGCGAAATTCTCGGCAATAAAGACGCTTTGGACGCGGTGAACGCCGTCCTGCCCGCGGGGACTTTGTCCGGCGCGCCGAAAATACGCGCGATGCAAATCATCAATGAACTTGAAACCAACAAGCGCGGAATCTACGGCGGGGCGATAGGCTATCTTGACTTTACAGGCAATATGGACGCATGTATAGCAATCAGAATCGCGTTTAAAAAGAACGGCAAAGTATTTGTGCGTTCCGGCGCGGGAATTGTCGCGGACAGCGTTCCGGAGAAAGAATACGAGGAGTGTATAAACAAGGCAAAAGCGGTGATGAACGCGTTAAAACAGGCGGATGGGGGAATTGATAATGATATTACTGATTGACAATTACGACAGTTTTTCGTATAATTTATATCAGCTTATAGGCTATGTGAATCCGAATATAAAAGTAATCAGAAACGATGAAATGACAGTCGAAGATATAGGAAAAGAGATAGACGTGGGTTTAATCGAGGCGATAGTTTTATCTCCCGGACCGGGAAAACCCGCAGACGCGGGAATTTGTATTGAAGTCGTCAAAAAACTCGGCGGGAAAGTGCCGATACTTGGCGTATGTTTAGGACACCAGGCGATTTTTGAAGCGTCCGGCGGCGCTGTTTCGTATGCCAAAGAACTGATGCACGGCAAAAAGTCGGATATAAAAATAACAGACAAAACAAGCGAAATTTTTCATGGATTGCCGGACGTTATAGAGGGCGCTAGGTATCATTCGCTCGCGGCAGTCAGGGAAACCTTGCCGGTCGATTTGAAGATAATCGCCGAGACGAACTGTGGGGAAATCATGGCGGTATCTCACGTAAAATATAAAATTTACGGTTTGCAGTTTCACCCGGAATCGATACTCACACCTGACGGCGGGATTATAATAAAAAATTTTTTGAGGACGGATAATTATGAATAACAAAAAACGTATACTAACCGGAGATAGAACCACCGGCAGACTTCATCTGGGACATTTCATCGGAAGTCTGCAAAACCGGGTAAAACTGCAATATGAATATGACACTATTGTTTTATTAGCGGACGTTCAGGCATTGACAACACATTTCGAAAAACCGGAGCTTATAAAAGAGAGTATCGTCGACGTCGCAATCGACAACTTATCCGTGGGACTTGACCCTGAAAAAACGACGATTGCATTGCAGTCTCAAATACCGGCGATTGCGGAACTTACGGTCTTTTATTCAATGCTGGTATCGGTGAATGTGCTTCGGCATAACCCGACTATTAAGACAGAGGCAAAACAGTACGGATACAGTGATTTGACGTATGGATTTTTAGGTTATCCGGTAAGTCAGGCGGCGGACATCACTTTTTGCAACGCCGATTTGGTTCCCGTCGGTGAAGACCAGCTTCCGCATTTAGAACTATCGCGAAAAATTGTACGGCGGTTCAATGAACTGTACGGAAAAGGCAGGACTTGTATCACTGTTCCTGAAGCTATGCTGAGCGATACGCCGCGTCTTGTCGGATTGGACGGAAACAGTAAAATGGGCAAAAGTCTTGGAAATGCCATTTATCTTTCCGACGATGAAAAAACGATCGCCGATAAAGTGCGCAATGCAGTCACAGACACAAACAGAATTGCAGTATCTGATAAAGGCAATCCCGAAATTTGTTCGGTCAGCAAATATCACAGGGCGTTTAACCGGACCGAATACGATAACATATGCGAAATGTGCCGCAATGCCTCAATCGGGTGTGTGGCGTGTAAGAACAATTTATCTGAAAAGCTGAATAATATACTCTCCCCAATCCGTGAAAAGAGAAGATATTATGAATCAAACGTCAATCTCGTTAAAGAGTATATCAGAAGCGGCAATGAACGAGCCAATGCAATCGGAAACGAAACGATTGCAAGTGTAAAAGAATCTATGGGACTTGTAATGGATAAAATATAAATAATTTTAGGAGGCATTTGTTAAATTATGATTAAAGAAGCGATATTAAAATTGGCAAAAAAAGAAGATTTGTCATATGAGACGGCGGAAACTGTCATGCACGAAGTTATGACGGGCGAAGCCACGCAGGTTCAAATGAGCGCGTATCTGACCGCGCTCAGCTTAAAAGGCGAAACAATCGACGAAATAACGGCGTCTGCGGCGGGTATGCGCAAACACTGCGTAAGGCTTCTGCACGACGTGGACGCGCTCGAAATTGTCGGGACGGGCGGCGACGGCTCAAACTCGTTTAACATATCCACGACGGCGGCAATTATAACTGCGGCGGCGGGCGTTCATGTGGCAAAACACGGAAACCGTTCGGCGTCGAGCAAATGCGGGGCTGCGGACGTTCTCGAGGCTCTCGGCGTGAATATAAACATAAGTCCCGAAAAGAGCGCGGAATTGCTGAAAGAAATTGGAATATGCTTTTTATACGCGCAGAATTATCACATAGCAATGAAGTATGTCGGACCGGTCAGACGCGAGCTTGGAATCAGAACAGTGTTTAATATTCTCGGACCCCTCACAAATCCCGCAGGGGCGAAAATGGAGCTTATGGGAGTTTACGACAAAGATTTAGTCGAGCCTCTGGCGAAAGTTTTATTGAATCTCGGAGTGCAAAATGCCATGGTGGTCTACGGTCAGGACGGCTTGGACGAAATTTCCATGAGTTCAAGTACAAAAGTATGTGAAGTGAAAAACGGCTGGCTGCGTCCCTATGAAATCACGCCGGAAGAATTTGGATTTACGCGCTGTGAAAAGTCGGATTTATTGGGCGGTTTGCCGTCGGAAAATGCAGAAATTTTAAAGTCCGTTTTAAACGGCGAAAAGGGCGCGAAAAGAGACGCGGCTGTTTTAAACGCGGCGGCGGCGTTATATATTTCGGGTAAAGTAAACGCGATTCGCGACGGCGTAAAAATTGCCGAAGATATAATAGATTCGGGTAAAGCTAAAACAAAACTCGACGAGTTTATAAAATATTCAAATGAGTAATGAGAATAAATTTTGACCACCCCGTCACGCGGTCGAGCGTAATATTATAGGATTTTGCCGACATCTCGCGTGCCACCCCTCCCCAGAGGGGAATTTTGTCTGACATTTGAGATTGTGCCAAATTCCCCTCTGGGGAGGGGTGGCAAATGCGTCACGAGCTCGCGAGTAGTATTTGACGGGGTGGTCTGTATGGAGAAAAGTATTATGAACATATTAGAAGAAATCGCGGAAAAAACAAAAGAAAGAATAGAGAAAAGAAAACAGGAAAGACCGCTAGACAAATTATTCGAAACTATGGATTATTCGGAAGACGGATGCCGCGCGCGCGGATTAAGGACTGATACATGGGGAAAAGAATTTGAAAAGGCATTGACAAGAAATAAAATAAATTTTATTTGCGAAATAAAAAAAGCGTCGCCGTCGAAAGGCGTGATTTGCGAAAATTTCGCCCCTGTAAAAATCGCGGAAGAATATGTGGAAGCCGGCGCGGACGCAATATCAGTTTTAACCGAACCGTATTATTTTCAGGGAGACGACAAATATCTATGCGATATTATAGAAAATCAAATATATATTCCCGCACTCAGAAAAGATTTTATCGTTGACAAATATATGATATACGAGGCAAAAATTTTCTGCGCAAACGCGGTTTTGTTAATCTGCGCGATTCTGGACGACAAACAGCTTACGCAGTATATAAGAATTGCAGACAGAATCGGATTAGCGGCTTTAGTCGAGACGCACGACGAGACGGAAGTCAAGAGGGCGTTGGACTGCGGCGCGGAGATTATCGGCGTAAACAACCGGGATTTGAAAACTTTTAACGTCGATATATCGACGAGTGAAAAACTTCGCAAATATATCCCTGACGATAAAATTTTCGTGTCGGAAAGCGGGATAAAAACGCGCGAAGACGTGAAAAGATTGGAAGAAACCGGCGTAAACGCCGTATTAATCGGCGAGACGCTTATGCGAAGTAATAACAAAAAAGCCGAATTGAAAAAACTGCGGGGAGAATAAAAAAGTATGTCTGACGTAAAAATCAAAATATGCGGACTGTCGAGATTGTGCGATATTGACGCAGTTAATGAGGCAAAACCGGATTACATCGGGTTTGTATTCGCCGAAAAGAGCAGAAGAAAAGTCGATATAAAAACAGCATTGGAATTGCAAGAAAATCTGAGACGGGATATAATTTCGGTCGGGGTATTTGTTGATGAAAATCCCGAAAAAATTTTAGAGATTGTAAAAGCGGGCATAATAGCTATAATCCAATTACACGGTTCGGAATCCGAAGATTATATAAAAAATATAATAGATTTGACCGGCAAACCTGTGATAAAATCTGCGGCAAATCTAAATGATATGAGAAAAAATGCGAATTATATATTATTCGACACTATAGGTGGCGGTACGGGAAAAAGTTTTGACTGGGGAATTTTGGATAAGTCAAAGATTGACAAACCGTTTTTCTTAGCCGGAGGATTAAACATAGATAATGTAGTGAGCGCAATAAATCAAGTCAGACCGTTTGCCGTAGATATAAGCAGCGGGGTGGAAACGAACAGACTAAAAGACAGGCGTAAAATTATTGAATTTGTGAATTTTGTGAGGAGTGAAATATTATGATTGAAAAAAAAGGCAGGTTCGGCGAATATGGCGGTCAGTACATTCCCGAAACATTGATGAACGCGGTTAAGGAATTGGAAAAAGCGTATGAATTTTACAAAAATGACGCGGGGTTTAAAAGTGAGCTGGCAAATCTCCTGAAAAATTACGCGGGACGACCGTCAATGTTGTATTATGCCGAAAAAATGACAAAAACACTAGGCGGCGCAAAAATTTATCTGAAACGCGAAGATTTGAATCACACAGGGTCGCATAAGATAAACAACGTCCTGGGACAGGTTTTATTGGCGAAAAAAATGGGCAAAACAAGAGTAATCGCAGAAACCGGCGCAGGTCAGCACGGCGTCGCAACGGCGACTGCGGCGGCTCTTATGGATATGGAGTGCGAAATTTTCATGGGAAAAGAGGACACAGAACGTCAGGCGTTGAATGTGTACAGAATGAGATTGCTCGGCGCAAAAGTCAACGCGGTCACAAGCGGAACAATGACGCTGAAAGACGCGGTAAACGAGACGATGCGCGAATGGACTTCGCGTATGCAGGATACACACTATGTCCTCGGTTCTGTAATGGGACCGCACCCTTTCCCGATGATGGTGCGGGATTTTCAGAAAATAATCGGGGAAGAAATAAAAAAGCAGTTGTTTGAACTTGAGGGCAGACTGCCGGATATGATAGTCGCGTGCGTCGGCGGCGGAAGCAACGCAATGGGCGCGTTCTATGAATTTATCCCGGATAAATCCGTGAAGCTCGTCGGGTGCGAAGCGGCGGGATTGGGAGTTGACAATCCGAAAAACGCCGCGACAATCGCAAACGGAACCGTCGGAGTATTCCACGGCATGAAATCGTATTTCTGTCAGGACGAATACGGACAGATTGCGCCGGTGTATTCTATATCAGCAGGACTGGATTATCCCGGAATCGGACCAGAACACGCGAATCTGTTTGATACAAAACGCGCGGAATATATCCCGGTGACGGACGAAGAAGCCGTTGCGGCGTTTGAATATCTGTCAAAAACAGAGGGGATAATCCCGGCGGTTGAAAGCGCGCACGCCGTCGCGTATGCGTTGAAAGCCGCGACTGAAATGGAGCGCGATAAAATAATAGTCGTGAATTTATCCGGCAGAGGCGACAAAGACGTCGCGTCGATTGCGAGATACAAAGGGGAGGATTTATATGAGTAAAATTTCACAAGTATTTAAAAACAATAAAGCGTTTATCGCGTTTGTGACCGGAGGCGACCCCAATATTGAAACGACGGAAAAACTTATAATCGCAATGGAAGAAGCGGGAGCTGATATAATTGAAATCGGCATACCGTTTTCAGACCCGATTGCGGAGGGCATAGTAATACAGGAAGCCGACGAGAGGGCGTTAAAATCGGGAACTACGACGGATAAATTATTTGATATGCTGAACGGGCTTAAAGAAAAAGTAAAAATTCCGTTATTATTTATGACTTATCTTAATCCGATATATACATACGGGAAAGAAAAGTTTTTGAAAAACTGCGAGGAGTGCGGAATTTCCGGGGTTATCGTACCTGATATGCCGTTTGAGGAGCGCGGCGAACTTTCTGATTTGTGCAAAAATCACAGGATTGATTTAATTTCGATGATTACGCCGACGTCGAATCAATCGGACGAGCGTATTAAAATGATTGCAAAAGAAGCCGACGGATTTTTATATTGCGTTTCCTCTCTCGGAGTTACGGGAGTACGAAACGAAATTAAAACGGACATAAAAAATATGATTGAGCAAGTGAAAAAAGTCTCGGATATACCATGCGCGGTGGGATTCGGCATATCGACGCCGGAACAGGCGATGAATATGTCGGCTGTCGCAGACGGCATAATCGTCGGCAGCGCGATAGTGAAGATAGTTGGCGAATACGGCGGGGATTGTATAGAACCGGTAAAAAAATATGTATATGAGATGAAAAAAGCAGTAAAAATTTTATAAAACACTTGAAAAAAACAAATTTTTCTGATATAATTAAATAATTAGCGAAAAAAATAGTATAATAAATTTTAGCAAGTGCGGAAATAAAGCCATACTAACCGGGGAGTTTGCGGTGCCCTGTAGCCTGCAACCCGCAATAGCAGGGGCGAATCCCACAAGGCGGGCTATGATTGTATGGTCTGGGCTGTAATTTTCTCATGATGAGGAATGGGTCTTGCGCAATCAAGTGCCGTGAACCATGTCAGGCGGGGAACCGAGCAGCATTAATCGGATTTCTTCGATGTGCCGCAGGGCAGCCTGTTCTGAATGAGAGGTGCGGCGTCCGCATAGAGTCATGTGTTCAACTTGTGGTGTATGGCTTTATTTCCGCACTTGCATTTTCTATAAAAATTATATAAGATTCTAAGATTTATGGGGGTAAATGGTGATAGAGAAGAATATATATAAAAAATTTGCAATAGTCATTATTTTTGCTTTTATAATCGGCTTTATAGTAGCATTAACAATCTGGATTGGAAATCGTTATAGTGAAAATGTCATCAAAGCCGTTGATGGAATCGCTATCCCTTTAACAGTAACTCTAAGTGGAATTTTTCTGAAATATTTTTTTGAGGATGATAAACGTATTGAAGGCTTATTAAAAGATATGAAAGAACAGTCAGATATGGAGATTGAAAACGGCGATAACTTTTACGATGCTATAGTTTCAAAAGCAACACAGAGTGTTGAACTTTGTTTTAATACCGGAGTTCATGTATTCCACAACCTTACTTCTTCGGTTAATGGTGAGAAGAACTTATTAATAGAAAATCGTGAAAAATTGAAAAATTTTACAGTAAAAATAATTCTTGCTAATCCTGAGTCTATAATTTTCTCCGATAAAGCGCCTGAGGAAATTAAAAATTATTATCATTCTATGTCTGCCGATGCTGACCCGGATTTTCCAGGGAAAATTCAAAAATCAATTGATGATACAAATAAAACATACATAAAATCAAAGGGGAGAATAAAAAAAATATTACATTGGAATTAAAATTGGCTGACTGTATACTTCATGGTTCTATTGTTATCATAGATGATTTTGACTGTTATTTTACGCCATTTGCAACATATAGAGAGAGCGTAAACTCAAAAGTAATAAAAATAAATAAAAATTCTAACTACTCATCATATTTACACTATAGAAAAGTTTTTGACGATATATGGGAAAAAGCAGGGGACCCTTACATAACGACTAAAAAATTGCCAAAAATAAGTTCTGAAAAATCAGATTTTAAATTAAAATAATTTTAACAGGGGGATATAAAGTACAATGATAATAGGAATACCGAAAGAAATTAAAGCGCAGGAAAACAGAGTGGCTGTTTTACCGGCGGGAGTTATGAGCTTCGTTGAGAGAGGACACAAAGTATATGTCGAAAAAAATGCAGGGGCAGGCAGCGGTTTCACCGATGAAGAATATGCGAAAGCCGGAGCGCAGATATTAGATAATCCGAAAGCGATTTTCGCCGTTGCCGATATGATATATAAAGTAAAAGAACCGCTTGAATCTGAATATGTCTATCTGCGCGAGGGACAGATTTTGTTTACATATCTGCATCTTGCGTCAGACCCCGTGCAGACAAAAGCCCTGATGGATTCAAAAGTCACAGGCATAGCGTATGAAACGGTACAGCTCGACGACGGCTCGCTGCCGCTTCTCGCGCCGATGAGCGCGATTGCCGGGCGCATGTCCGTGCAGGTGGGAGCGTATCTGCTGCAAAAATCAAACAACGGACGCGGAATACTTCTGGGCGGGGTTCCGGGAGTTGAACCGGGGCACGTTGTGATTATAGGCGGCGGCGTGGTAGGATTAAACGCCGCCAAAATGGCTGTAGGTCTCGGAGCGAGAGTGACGGTAATTGATATTTCTATTAAACAGCTGGCATATATAAACGATATTTTATCAGGTTATGCCGTAACGTTGATGTCAAATAACTATAACGTTGCAAAATCTGTAGCCGACGCTGATTTGGTTATCGGGGCGGTGCTTATTCCGGGCGCAAAAGCTCCGAAACTTGTCACGGCGGATATGGTAAAGAATATGCGTCAGGGGTCGGTGATAGTCGATGTCGCTATCGACCAGGGAGGGTCTGTCGAAACGATTGACAGACTGACAAGCCATGAAAATCCTTATTATATCGAACATGGAGTAGTGCATTATTCCGTTCCGAATATGCCGGGCGCAGTTCCAAGAACATCGACTTTTGCGCTCGCAAACGCCACAATGCCGTATGCCCTGCGAATCGCGGACAAAGGCGCGGAAGCGGCTATGCGCGATAATCCGGCTTTATTGAAAGGTCTGAACGTATATAAAGGCAAAATGACAAACAAGGCTGTCGCCGAAGCGCAGGGTCTTGTATGTGAACAGGCGAAGTTGGATTAATATTAATAAAATATCAGAAAATTTATATAATGTACGAAATACCTAACCATAATGGAGGCATATAAAAATTGTTTGATAAGCTAATAATCAGTGATTCTGTAGTGAATATCGAAATCCTTCCTTCGCGGCAACTAAGCACGATCAAACCACGGAAGATATTCTTTGCGCACTTGAGCGGAGCATTTATGACGAAACTCTTGAATCCGACCCGAACAAAACACTGGCTATTGGATATGACAGGAATGCTAAGTTATTAGAAGTAATATTCCATGTTGTATCTGACGAACATATTGTAGTTTTTCATTCAATGCCTTGTCGAAAATATTATATTGAAAGGATGGTGGAATAAATGAACGCAAACGGTAGATTATCAGAGAAAGAATATGAAGAGTTAAGTCTTGAATATGAACAAAATCCGCCAGAACTATCTGGCAAACCGGGACTTTTCACTACTATGCGCGAAAGAAAACTTGTAGCTGAATTACTACCTTCTGACTATGCCCGTATTGTCAATATGAAGGCTAAAGCTATGTCGGTGTCACCCTCGGAAGTAATCCAGTACGCAATTAAAGAACAACTGGTAGAAAATACTTAATTTATATTATGTGTGGAAAGTTGCAAATTATGTATTCATCAGAGGAGATGTTTGTTAGAAATGGGAACAAAGCCTTGCGGACAAATTTATTTATATGGCGAACTACATTGCGAAGAAAAAATAATGGAAAAGCAGCTTGAATTATGGTACAATCATTATCATAACGAAAATTTACGTTATTTATTTCTTGAACATTGTTATTGTACGACAGAATTTTTTAATATATGGATGCATTCGGACAGCGACGATATTTTGGAAGTGTTGTATGAAATAGCTTTAGCCCCGGACTTTCCTTACATTAAAGATTTTTTCCGAACGATAAAAAAAGATTGTCCCGAAACGGTTTTTTACGGTACAACACCCGGTTATCCGCCTATCTGCGAAAAATATTTGCAATATCTTGAAGATAACAATGAAAATGGTTCTGACAAATATTTGAAAATACAAGAGTTAATGGAAAAAGGCAAGCGGCTTTATAAAAAATACGGTGGTGAATGGGACGACGGATACCGAGAAAAAAATATGGTTGAGAATTTTATGCGCGAGTTTGAAAAATTAAACGGTGAAAGTATTATGGGGATTTACGGAGCAATGCACATAATGCTTGAACCAGTTGAATATTTCGGTGATGTCCCATGTTTAGGTTATCAATTAAAAGAACGATACGGCGAAGCCGTTCATTTTGAAGATTTATCAGGAATAATTTAATCGTCACTAATAAGCATAACGGCAATTTAATTTCATAATAGAAAGTTCATAATTCTATGATACTGTAAATTTATAATGAGCTTTTACTTAAAAACGCTTGTGATTTATCAAATACTTCGTTAGTTATATTCTGTTTGGTGTATTGCAAATCTCATTTCAGAGCGTTTCATACAATTATGAATAATCTATAACTAAATTAAATTGCCGGGAATAAGCATTATATTCGTTAAATAAAATATATTTTTAAGTTCAAGAGGGTTTATAAAAATGGCTGAAGATACCGCGTATAAATCTTTATACAGAAAGTGGCGTCCAAAAACATTTGCGGATGTTTACGGGCAGGA
>Ga0123357_10001480_pt1 | contig 24959 bp, 24 predicted proteins | sample TergutEmb28metaG_FD_89873 | JGI IMG/M metagenome (GOLD analysis project Ga0123357, IMG submission 89873) | Embiratermes neotenicus P4 segment gut microbial communities from Petit-Saut dam, French Guiana - Emb289 P4 | ecosystem: Host-associated > Arthropoda: Insects > Digestive system > Gut ...
AGCTTACGAAAGCATCATTCCCGCTGAGAAGCACATACAATCAAAAAAGGAAACTTTCACTGTAGAAGGGTACAATAGCATATTCAGACATTTTTTAGCGAGAATGAGAAGAAAATCAAAATGTTACACCAAGAAAATGGAAATGCTGGCACTATCATTTCTACTATTGATGCATCATAGAAATGGAACACTGTATATATTTAATTAGCAATGCCAAATAATAAAATGTTTTATAAAAATATGGATATTGATAACCTGATAAAACCCCAACAACAAGAGGTTTCAGGAGGTAGTTATGCCATTTTTAGTCACAACTACTTGGTTATCAATATATTACCCCTCCCACCCAGCAAAATGATGATAATCAAGTAGTTACATGGTTATTATCAATAAATACAAATATACAACAGGGAATTTATAAAAATACATTCCCCGCTTTTTGTGTGTCATATCTTTTACCGTCATTGCGAGGCACGAAGTGCCGAAGCAATCCGGAAAAATACAATGACAGAAATAACGAAAATATTAAAATATTAATAAACATTTATTTTGTATAACTTAATGGGAAATAGGTATTTTTGAGTTTTCAAGAGATTGATAATGAAATATAAAAATATACTCGTTTATCATTGCTTTAATATTATCCAATTGGAATTTTTATGACATTTTGTCATATTTTTATATAAATAAATTGTACCTTTCTTCTATTTTTTTTGCAGAAAAAATTATTGGTCTGTGTATAAGTGCAAACTTTTATGTACATTTGCACTCAATAAGTTTTATAAAATAAAAAATCATATAATATAGATGCAAACACCAGAAATTCAAGCAGTTAAGCAGCGTTTTGGTATTATTGGGAATAGCGAACAGATGAATCGTGCCATTGACGTTGCCATTCAGGTTGCGCCAACCGATCTTTCGGTGCTTGTGCAGGGTGAAAGCGGCACAGGAAAAGAATTTTTTCCGCAAATAATTCATCAATTCAGCACTCGCAAACATGGAAAATATATTGCAGTTAATTGTGGTGCAATACCCGAAGGAACAATAGACAGTGAACTTTTTGGACATATTAAAGGTTCGTTTACCGGTGCAACAGCCGACCGTAAAGGTTATTTTGAAGAGGCAAACGGCGGTACAATTTTCCTTGATGAAGTCGGCGAATTACCACTCTCAACTCAGGTTCGCTTGTTGCGCGTCCTCGAAAGCGGTGAATATATTCGCGTTGGCTCATCGGAAATAAAAAAAACGAATGTACGCGTAGTTGCTGCAACGAATTTGAATATGCAGCAGGCAATGCAAAACGGACGTTTCCGCGAAGACCTTTATTATCGTCTTAATACTGTTCCGATTTTTGTTCCGCCTTTGCGCGATAGAAAAGAAGATATTGAATTGCTTTTCAGACGTTTTGCTATCGATTTTTCCGAAAAATATAATATGCCGCCAATTCGTTTGACCGACGAGTCAAAACAAATTTTGGTAAATTATCGCTGGAATGGGAATGTACGTCAGTTGAAAAATATTACCGAACAAATATCTGTAATTGAGCATAGTAGAGAAATTTCGGAGAATGTTTTGGGTAAATATTTGCCAAATGAGGAAGTAGAATATTTTCCGGCATTGTTAAAACAGCGAGGAACTGATTTTGGCAGCGAACGCGAAATTTTATACCAAATACTTTTTGATATGCGAAAAGATATTACCGATTTGAAACAGATAATTCATCAAAGTGGGGCAGTCCAATCTGTTAATAATCAGAAAGATATTAATTTTTCAGAATTTCTCCAGCCACATGCCGATGACGTGGTTCAGCCGGATATTTTTCCTGTAAATAATACTAATCTGAAAAAATTTGACACAAAAAATACTTTTCAAGATGTTGAATATCAAGAAGATACAATGCCAAACGAGCCAATGACTCTGGAAGATATGGAAAAACAAATGATTATGCGAACTCTTGAAAAATATCATAGCAGGCGCAAACCCGCCGCCGATGAACTCAATATTTCCGAACGCACACTTTATCGCAAAATTAAGGATTACGGATTAGAGTAAAATCTGTACAACACTGATAGAATGACTTTTATCAGAATAAATTATTGATTATGCTTTACTTATAGGCTACTTCTAATAACTCAAATGTTTTAAAAACAAACATTATAATAGTTTGATATATAGATAATTATTAGTATTTTTGTATTGTAAAAACATTTTATATAAGGGAATGGAAAATCTGGTATGTGAAAAAGGGTATAAGTGTCAGGTATTTTTCCCATCTTTAAAATTTTTTCAAACTCAACAATACTTTAGCATTCTCCATTGCAGCATCCGTGACGGTGCTGCCGCTTAGCATTTGAGCAATTTCTGCAACACGATTTTCAAAAGAAAGTTTTTCTATTTTTGTTGCAACAGACTTTTTTTCATCCGTTTTATATACGCGAAAATGATGTTGCCCTTGTGAGGCAATTTGAGGCAAGTGAGTAATTGCAATAACCTGCATTGTGTGGCTCATGCGCTCCATTATGTTCCCAACTCGGTGAGCAATGTCGCCGGAAACGCCCGTATCAATCTCATCAAAAATAATTGTTGGTAAATTTATTTTATTGATTAACAATGATTTAATGGCTAACATAAGGCGTGAAATTTCACCACCGCTCGCAACCTGCGCTATCGGTTGTGGTAAATGATTTTTGTTTGCCGAAAAAAGGATGCTTATATTGTCTGCTCCGTTTTCGGTAAACTCCTGATAATCAATAATTTCAATCTTTATTTCAGCGTGAGGTATTCCTAATTCAACTAACTCGGCAACAAGAGTATTTTCTATTGGTTTACAAACATTTACGCGGCTTTTGGTAAGTATTTGTCCATTCTCTTTTAAAATGTTAAAATTTTCTGCTACCGACTTTTCTAATGTTAATATTGCCTCATCAAAATTTTCTATTGCAATTAATTGATTATCAATTTCATCTCGTTTTGCAATCAATTCTGAAACGGTTCTCACATTAAATCTTTTCTGTAAAGAATAAAGTTCGCTCAACCTGTTTCCCACATATTCCAATCGTGCAGGATTAAATTCGATTTTTTCAGATAATAAATTTATTTCCAATGCAATATCTTTTAATTCAATATAAACGGAATCCAATCTTTTGTGTAAATCATCTCCATTGGATATATAATTTTTGATTTTATTTATTGAATTTAATGATTCTTTTAATTGCGAAATTATTGTTAAGTCGTTGTTTATCAATAAATTGTTTGCATACAAAAGTTCCGTTTGAATTTCTTCGGTGTGATTAAGAGTTTCAAGTTCCTGTTCCAATTCCTCTTGTTCTCCGTCAACAAGTTGAAAATCAGTTAATTGCTGGAATTGAAATTTTAAATATTCCAATTCGGAAGTCTGTTTTAAAGCAAGATTTTTAATCTTTTGCAATTCTGCGGCTTTGTTTTTCCAATTTTCAAAGGCAATTTTATATTTTGCAATAACTTCCTGATTTTGTGCAAAATTATCAATCAAATCACGCTGATAAATATCGTTACCAAGTTGTAAATTTTCGTTTTGTGAGTGAATATCAATCAAATGCACAGTCAAATCGCGCAAAACATTAAGCGAAGCAGGAGTATCATTAACAAATGCACGTGATTTTCCGGCAGAATTAATTTCACGTCTAATAATACATTGATTATCACCAAAATCCAATTCATTTTCATCGAAAAACGGTTTTAAATTATAAAGTGAAATATCAAATTCTACTTCGACAATACATTTATCACAATTTTGTTTAATAGCCTTCATATCAGCGCGTTGCCCCATAACAAGAGACAATGCGCCAATTATAATTGACTTTCCTGCTCCTGTCTCTCCTGTGATAACCGTAAAACCGGAATCAAACTTTATATTCAATTCTTCGATTAAAACGTAATTGCTGATATACAATGATTTAAGCATAAAAAATTTTCAGAATAACTGCAAAGGTAAGATTTTTTTCGCTGATAATAAAATTTTATGTCTTTTTGCATAAGTGAAATCAAAACGATTGATTGTATTGTATAAGAAGTGTCATCAAGATTAAGATTTATGTTTGGTACTTGATACTATTTTTTGTGCCAAGTGCTTCTTTTTCATTTTTGATTATAAATTTAAAAAGTTGCATTTCTTAATTGAAAGTACTAAAAATGTAATTTATTAATATAGGGGACTTCTAAAAATTAGTTTTTTACATTTTGATTTTTCAAAGAGCAGAAGTCTGTTAAGACTCTGCGAAAAATCACTCCAAAGTAAACCAATATTTTTAAGATAAACAACACTTTTATTGAAAATCTATGTTTATTTATTTATCATTATTTTAAGTAATTACAGTTCAAAAAACAAATCAATGAGTTTAGAGCAAGAGAACAAAAATTGCGCGAGCGCATAGAAGAATTAGTGTTTATTAACACGAAAAATGGTCAACGTATTTTGGGACAAGACACTGATTTTTATTTTATGCGCTTGGATATAACCAAATTTTAATCTAATTTTGCAAAAAATCTCAAACATTATTTTTATATACATTGTAGTCATGAAAATGAATAATAATCTTTTACAAAAAACGCTATTTTTATGTATACTTTTCACACTCGTTTCGTGCGCACCGAAATGGACAATTGAGTGCAGTTCTTCATCCGGTATAATTATCGACAGTACAAAAGATAGATTGGCCGACAAACAATATATCAATTATTTACAACCTGTTTCTGAAGCATTAGATAAAAAAATGAATGTTGTAATAGGCCAATCGGCGCAAGTGATGGACTCAGGCAAACCCGAAAGTTTGTTATCAAATTTTACTTCGGATTCATTACGCGAATACGCCACTCAGCATTTGAGGCTACCTGTTGATATCGGAATAATGAATATGGGAGGCTTTCGTGGGAGTATTCCAAAAGGAAATGTCACTCTGCGCAATCTCTATGAAATGATGCCGTTCGACAATAAACTTGCGATACTTTGGTTACGCGGCGATGTGCTGCAAAAAGTTATTGATGAAATTGCAGCAAAAGGAGGTGAGGGAATTAGCGGCATTCGGATGATAATAAAAAATCATAAGGCAGAAAACGTATCTGTGGGAGGGAAGTCAATAAACATCAATCAATTATATACAGTTGCAACAAGTGATTATATGTCTGAAGGGCAGGATAGTTTGGTAGATTTGAAAAATTTTGTAAAAATAGACATTAAGGATATTTTACTTCGTGATATCTTTATTAATGCTTTTAGGAATGCAACTGCGCAAGGAAAAATCATTGATGCAAAAATAGAAGGAAGAATTGTTATTGAAAATTAAATCATTTTTTTTGAATAAATAAAATAATTTATGAGTTGGTTTTAATGTAAGATAAAATACGATAAAAATATGGGCGGAGAGCAAGGTGTTGCACGTGTGAATGAAACATATCTTATTGATGCAGTGAGTTTTACTGAAGCCGAAGAGCGCATTACCAAAGAGGTGATCTTACTTTTAAACCCTTAACGGTTTTTGCGTAATCAAAAGTTTTTTACTACTTTTGCACTCTTAAATTGTTTAAGGTTATAATACACAAATTTTTTGTTTAACCATCTAAAACACAGGATTAAAATAATATGTCAGAAGAAAAAACGAGATATACGGATGCAGAATTGGAAGAATTTCGTCAAATCATTGAAGAAAAACTCATAAAAGCGCAACGTGAGTATGACGGACTGCGCAATGCGTTAAATAATATGGACGGTAATGATGTAATAGATACTTCTCCAACATTTAAAGTTTTAGAAGAGGGCGCATCTACACTGTCCAAAGAAGAAATGGGATTACTTGCTCAGCGTCAGAAAAAATTTATTCAAAATCTTCAGGCGGCACTTGTCCGCATCGAAAACAAGACATACGGCGTTTGCCGAGAAACGGGCAAGTTGATACCCAAAGAACGACTGCGTGCCGTACCGCATGCAACATTAAGCATTGAGGCAAAGACAAAATAATCTCACTCGAAAAATGACTTCACAAAAATTCATTACGATAAAAGTTATATTGTTTATTTTCATCATTTTATTGATTGATCAAATTGTGAAAATTTACATTAAAACGCACTTTTATATTGGTCAAAGTGTGCCGATTTTTAGTTGGTTTAAGATTAGTTTCGTTGAAAATCCGGGGATGGCTTTCGGGTTGAAACTTGGAGGTGGAGAAATCGGAAAAATAATTTTGACGCTTTTTCGCATAGTTGCAGTTGCTATTTTGGCTATATTCATTCGTAATTTGATAAAATCGGGGGCGCGTAGCGGTTTTATTCTTACAATAGCATTGGTATTGGTTGGTGCCGCGGGAAATATCATTGATTCAATGTTTTACGGAGTTTTATTCAACCAAAGTACAGAAAGCCAAATTGCTCAATTTTTGCCACCAAGTGGTGGATATGCACCTTTCTTGCAAGGGTATGTAGTTGATATGCTGTATTTTCCAATTTTTCATTTCCCCGCTTGGGTTCCAATTTTTGGCGGGGCATTATTTTTCAGTCCTGTTTTCAATATTGCCGATTCGGTAATCACAATAGCAATTTTTCTGATAATTTTTTTCTTTCTAAAAGATTTGAATAAAAGTTTAGAAAAAAAGAAATAGTTTTTTGTTGTCTTTTTCTATTTTAATGATTTTTTTACTTCAAAAAACAGATAATAATTCGAATGCGCGTGCCGGACTGATAACAACTGCACACGGTGAAATTCAAACTCCGATTTTTATGCCTGTCGGTACGGCTGGAACAGTTAAAGCCGTTCATTTTCAAGAACTTAAAAACGACATCAAATCTCAGATTATTTTATCAAATACCTATCATCTTTATCTTCGTCCGGGAACCGATATTTTGGAAAGTGCAGGCGGATTGCACAATTTTAACGGGTGGGACAAGCCAATATTGACCGACAGCGGCGGATTTCAGGTTTTTTCTTTGGCGCAAAACAGGAAACTCAATGAAGAAGGAGCAACTTTTCGCTCGCATATCGATGGCTCAAAGCACCTTTTTACACCCGAAAAAGTAATTGATATTCAGCGAAGTATAGGCGCCGATATTATAATGGCTTTTGATGAATGTCCACCGGGTACTGCCGATTATCATTATGCAAAACAATCATTGGGATTGACTCATAAGTGGTTAGTTCGTTGCATAAAGCATTTTAACAACACCGACCCGAAATATGGTTTCCTCCAGTCGCTTTTTCCTATCGTACAAGGTTGCATTTATCCGGATTTGCGGAGGCAGTCGGCAGAATTTATCGCAGCACAAAACACCGATGGAAATGCCATTGGCGGGCTGGCAGTTGGCGAACCTACCGAAAAAATGTATGAAATGATTGAAATTGTAAATGAAATTTTGCCGTCTGACAAACCACGTTACCTGATGGGTGTAGGAACACCTCAAAATATTCTTGAGGCAATAGAACGCGGTGTTGATATGTTCGATTGCGTTATGCCAACGCGCAATGGACGCAACGGAATGATTTTTACTTCTGAAGGAATAATAAACTTACGCAACGAAAAATGGAAAAACGACTTCTCACCGCTTGACCCCAACGGCACTTCTTTTGTAGATTGCTCATATTCAAAGGCATACATTCGTCATTTATTTCACGCAAAAGAACTTTTAGCAATGCAAATTGCCTCCGTTCACAACCTTGCATTTTATTTGTGGCTTGTCGGTGAAGCCCGCAAACATATTATTGACGGAAATTTTTTATTATGGAAAAAAAATATGATTGAAAAACTGAACAGAAGATTATAATTTAGGGCACTTCTAAAAATTAGTTTTTTACATTTTGTTTTTCCCAAAGAGATGAAGTCCGCTAAAATTCTGCGAAAAATCATTCCAAAGTAAACCAATTTTTTTAAGATAAACAACACTTTTATTGAAAATCTGTGTTTGTATATTTATATACCTATATGTATATACATTTATTTATCAATGTATTATCCATTATTGTGTCGATTTTAACATTTTACCGGCAAAAGATTAAGTCGTATAATCTGCTCATAACGACACATATTATAAACAAGATTCAAAAGTATTTTTCCTTTGAATCTTTTGCAGAAAACTCAAAAAAAGCCATTTTTAGATGAATATCTATTTTTGCAAGTCCTTTGTGCCTCTGTCGCCCTGATTGAATTTGTATTGCATTGAAAGGTTAAAAAGCATTTTGTAGTTCGAGCCGTCGGCTTGCGTATCGTTAACAATTCCCAAACTGTTGGAGTATGAGCCGTGTTTAAACAGGTCGGCAAAAAAATTGCGCAAGCCCAACGAAACAGCCAAACGATTATTTAAGAAGCGGTTGCCGATTGACAATGAAGAATTTAAATAAGCATTGTTGTAACAACCTTCAAAAGTCAGTTCTTTTGCGTAATAAGTGGTGTAAAATGTTGAATAAAAAGTTTTTAGTTTGTATTCGGTGCTAAATTTCACATAGTAACCAAAATCTCGCTTATAGGACTGGGGAAGTTGCAAATCGTTTCCTTGTGCAAATTGCATAAGTTTTTTCAAATCGAAATAAGTGTGGAAAATACTTGATGAAAGTTGAAAATTCAGATTATTGTTCGGCAGAAGAAGGAACGACAAATCAATACCTGTTTCTGCTTTGGTAGCAATATTTTCGGGGCGATTCAAATAAATGAGTGATGTAACGGGGATATCCAAATTTTCACTTTCGTTGTTTGTAAAATTAAAAAAATATTCAAAAGAAGCATTAAATTTCTCCTTTTCAAGTAAATAACCAATATAAGTAGAATAAAAATCGACAATTTTCAAAGCGGAATTTCCCGTTTTCCATCGGTAAATATTTTGTTTGTTTACAAAATCGCAAAGGTCACTATAATAGGGAGATTCTGAGGTTTGTGCCAGCGAAAGTTTTATTTCCGAATCGGAGTTTAGAGCAAAAACAATGGTTGCCGAAGGCAAAAGTCGGAAATAGTTTTTACAAACGTGTAGAGTAGTGTCTTGCGAATTTTGTTTGTAACGCACAAAATCGGCTCTGTTTTGGTCAAGTTTGAAATTCACTCCCGCATCTATTTTCCATTTACCTTTTTCAAAACCATAACGAATTGATAATGTGTGGTGTAGCGCTAAAACGTTTTTATTTAATTGACTTTCGGGTAAAGATAAATTATTGAAAATAAAATATCTTGTACTTGCAGAATCATAAAAAGAGCCGTCTAAATTATAAGAAATGTTAAAACGCGAAGTCTTACTTATTGATTTATTATAAAAAGCATCAATATACAGATTCTTATAAGGGAGTGTGGATATACTTTTATTGAAATATAAACTGTCGATATTTTGATAATTAAGATATTGAAAATCATAATCATTGCTCGAAATATCATCAAAAGAATGTACCCCATAACCTCCTTCAATGCTAATATACGAATCCAAAGTATCAATCTTATGCCAATAAGAAATATATAATCCCGCATTTATTTGCTTGTCGGAGAGAGAATTAGTGCAAAGATATTTATTTATAACAGATTGATTTACAGGGTCTGTTTCCGATAAATTGGATGTAATATTTCTTTGAAAAATCCATCTAAGATAATGTCCTGTTATGTAAAATTTTGTCTTTTCGGAAGGGCTATATACAGCGCCAAGATAGTTATAAATTGGTCTTCTATTTGCACGCCCGTCAAAAAATTTAGTCTGATAACTTTTATAATCATCTATATCAACCGAAATATTGCTGTTCTCCTGTTGCCACATGCTTAAATATTCATATCCGGAATTTACAAAAAACAGCCAATCCTTTACCTTGTAATTCAAATTTGCAAATGCGCGGTAATTATCTAATTTATTGAATTTCAATGTACTTGCATTTGCAGAAAACAGTCCGCTAAGCCCATCAATTTTTGCTTTTTTAAGCACAATATTTATTATTCCGCCACGCCCGGCGCCGCCGGAACGCATGGCAGGGTCTATAAGTTCAATTTTTTCAATCTGCTCTACAGGTATTACTTCAACACTTCCAAAAACCTGATCCAAGGGCTGCTCATCTACCAAAACAGTTGCAGTTGCACCTTTAAACCTGATATTCCCGTCCTCATCAACCACTACGCCGGGCAATGTGCGCAGCAAATCGAGTACGGTATTAGCGCCTGACTTTTTGATGTCGGAAACAGGAAAAACCCTTCTGTCGAATTTATTAATAACCTGCGGCAAAGCCTTTTCAATTACAACTTCCTGTAAATCAATGATTTTTGTGCTATCATCAGGCAGCGAATCAAGCTTTTCGACCGTTTGTGCGAAAAGGTTAAATGTTGTTAAAAATACTAATGATATGATTATTAATTTTTTCATCAAACCACAGAATAAACGGAATAAATTGGGACAAAAATAATCATTTTTTGATGACATTATGTTTTTTCTAAGTGAATTTTGTCCAAATAATCAAATGCGTTGGGGTTTTCTCTTATTATGTCAATGTAAGAACGAAACAGATTTAACCAATTACGTTTGACTGCCGTACAAAAACGGGACTTTCTTTTTACATTGAATTTGTTGTCATTTTTTTTGAATAGTTTGAATACTCTTGTTTATGTACTTATTTGGCTCGTTTTTCAATAAACTTATCCATTCCAAATACATTCTTTCAGGCATTCGTCTGTAACCTAACTGGTGTAATCGGACGTATGTCTGTTCCATATCGGAGTACATTTCCGCTATTATTTTGTCAGTAAAAAGGTCTTTCGCATTTTTTACATTTTGCTTTTTCATCTGCAAATCAATGTAATGCTTTTGTGCTTCGGCTTTGGTAAGCATAGCATTAACATTAGTAGGATGATATTTCAATGCTGTATTACAGCATTTTATCACAAAGTCGGGATTTTCTCTGACAAATTTTTGTTGATAACCTTGTGCTAAATCAACTAAACAATTAGCAATGGCTTGTTTTGTACTTAAAGTATCCATAAACAATCCGTTGCGTATGGCATCTATGCTGATATAACCCGAAGCCATAATCCATGCATCAACGGGAAATGTTCCGCTTGTAAGTTCGGTATTATACCAACCTGTACTTTCGGCATACGACTTTATATAAATATGATTTGGTGCAAAAGCCAAATAGCAAGGTATTTCCAACTCATCGGCTAATATTTTATAAAGATAGGGCAACGAATGACAATTGCCTTTTCCTGTCTCAAGCAGTTTGGATACAAACATACTTGACCAGTCTTTTTGTCCGAATGGGTCATCGAAATCGTAAGTATAGGGACTATGAATAAAGATATGAGTTGAATCAAGAGGAATAATAATACTGTCACACATTACTCTAAAGATACCTGCGTGTTTTATTACAATATCCTTGTCCTTTTTTTCGTATGTTATTATATCTGACATTGATGTTAAATTTGTTAATGCAACAAGAAAATTAATTTCTTTATTTAGTTCTTCAATATTCAGCATATCATTATAAGCTTTCTCTACTGCAAATACCGCATTTTTGAATTTGAGTTCAGTTTTGCCGACAAGCATTTTCTCTATAAAATCATAAGAATCATAATATACTTCTGTGTTTTGAGCAGAAAGTTGAAAAGCTCCAAAAAGAAATACAATTAATGATATTTTTTTAAGATTTATCACACACATATAATTTAATTTTTGTTAATATGATGTATGTCAAAACAACGAATTCACGCATATCTTTATAAATCCGATAATTTTATTTATTTTCCATACTCCCGTGCCTGCATTGCCCATAACTTTTTCAATTCTATGCGAAAATCACCAAACGGAGCAGTAATATTTTCTTCCCCAAAATCAAAGGCATTGAGTTCTAGTCCATTAAGCAATTTCGCTATCATAGAAGTTTCGCTTCGTTGATATGAAATCAAATAACCAAATGTATTAAAAATATAGGTTGCTTCCTCTGCAGAATCTATACAATTGTTGTTAATATCAAAATCCACCAGCACTGTAGTTATTCCATCATAAACACTTTTTAAACTGTCTAAATTACTTTGTGAAGCAATATAAGAATAAATACTATTCGGCGCTTCCAAAATTACAGAATCCAAGTATTTTGCTTTCCACGAAAATTGACAATTGACAAAAAGCGGTATTAACGCTGTAATAATAAAAAATCTTTTAATATTCATCTGGATTGTATCTTGAAGGTTGTGCGACTTGCCATTCGTCTTTTGTCAGTACATTTTTTGCACCCGGTCTTAAATCAATGGTAATATGCTGAGATTCAACGTGTTTTGTTCCATCTGAAGATTCTACTGTTCTATATGCCCAATGTTCCTGCGTTAAAACGTTTTCTGAATTTATTTCACGTGTTTGTTTTTCAGTAACAACGTTTTCAAAACCTTCTACACCTAATTTTTCGTTCATATTTGTAACTCTTCGTATAACAGTATTATTCTCTGCAAGTTCAACATATTCATAGCCATTACTTGATTTTGCCGCTTCCAGCCAAGTATGAGCGTAACCTGATTGTTTATATGGATTATTGCCTGCTTCATCGCCAAATATAGAAATTATCAAGTCCGCAACAGTAGAAACCACCATTCCAACACCACCTACCGAAGTATTCCACGCTTGTTCATCTAGTGCTTTACGTGCCAAATGTTTGTCATAACTTCCAATTTTTCCAGATTTATCGCCAATAAAAGTTATAAAACTATTCCCAAAATTGACATTTAATACTTTATTGCCTTCTCTTGGCTCTTTTCCTGTAGGATCATAAAACCTTATAGGATTATTCGCACAGAACACATAGGGTGATAATTGCGGATACTTCTCCGCCAGTGGGTCAGGTGAGAGCCAATGGCTCGAATATTCCGCTTTGAATGAGAAGGTTGCCGTGTCTGTTTCTTCATCTAAAAACTTTACGACTTTGTTGGTCTTTGTGTTCAGCAGGACTGAACCTATCTGCACAACTTCCTTGTTCGTAAATACTTCTTCGTACCTGCCTTTGCTCAAGGTCAAAGGTTCCTTGTTAAAGCCGTTTTTCTTGAATATGTCCTGCGCTTGGGCTGAACAGACAAGAAATGATACACTTACAAATAAAAATACTTTTTTCATTTCGTTTATTTTTTATGTTTACAAAATTATAAATTATCTAACTAATCGCAAAACTTTGTTATATTTTTCATCGTGTTCACGACGTTCTTTTTCTTCGTTAACCGAGTTTAACCAAGCTTCGTATGCCTCTTTGGGCATCTCTCGATATCCGCTCGCATCTATTTTTCTGTAAATTGCGTTTCTATTTTCAAACAATTCAAAAATTTTCGGATAGCGTTCTTTCAATATGTCGGGGTGAGGTCGCCCTACCTGATTGACAACATATTCCAAACGTTGAGTTTCGTAATTGGACTTTATCATCCAACTACCCAAATTGTTCGGGTCGTATTTGAGGACAGAGTCAACACATTGCTTTATAAAACTGTCGTAACCGTACTTATGCCTGTATCCCATTGCCAAATCGGAAATACATTGTGCAATGACTTGCCGTTTTGTCTGCGGTTCCATATAAAGTTTGTTTTTTATGGCTTCGGCAGTAATATAACCCGAGCCAACAACAAAAGCATCGGTAACAATTCGTCCATTTGTCAATTCAAGATTGTACCAATTTCCTGAATTGTCTTTGAATTTTATATAAGAATGAGATGGCGAATAAGCCAAATTTGCCTTTGCACCTGTTTCTTCGCAAAGAATCAGATAAAGCAAAGGCAGCGAATGACATTGTCCTTTGTTGGCAAATAATAATTTTGAAACGAACATTTTTGACCAGTCCTCTTCCCCGCGAAAATCTTCAAAATCGTATTGCATCGGATAAGACACAACAGAAGTCCTTTCTTTTTGTCGGACTTTGATTTCCAGCGTATCCGCCATTGCCCGAAACAACATTACATTTTTTGTTATCGGATTGTTCCAATTACGTCCGTCTTGCATTGTTTGCAACTTTGCAGTTTCTGCTAAATATTTTATCGCTTTATTATAATTGGAATAATTCAGATGGTTTTCAAAATAGGCGTTTTCTACTGTAAAAACCGCATTTTTCAGGTTAAGAGGCGTTTCGCCTCTTAACATTTTGGAAAGTTTATCAAGGGCTTCTTGGTAATATTCCGTTCCACGCCTTCCCAATTGAGAAGGCAAGTCATATTGAATTATGTTATTGGAATTTGAGTTGTCATTTTCGTGCGAGATTTTATACAATTCGGCATTTCTCCGTTGTAATTCGTGCTTGTCGCGCTCGTACATTTCCAACGGGTTGTGATTATTCGAATTAGGAACATTCGGGAATGGATTGCTCTGTCTGGCTTGTGGAGTCGGATTATTATAAATCGGCACAGTAAACATAGTGGGTGGTTTAGGAGCTTCAACCACAGGAATTTGCCCCAACAGATTATTTGTTGTTGTCAAAAACACCGCCAAAATCAAAAAATATTTACCTTTTATGCCCATAACTATTTGATTATTAAATTAAAACCACTTCAAATTCACTGCTGCGCTGTCACCAAAGTTGCACGCAACGTGGTGGACACACGCAATATTTACACCTTAAATTACAATTTTCAGTAGTACAAAATACTAATTGTAGAACATTGCCGTCTATTTTTCTAAATACTTCTTTTTCGGATATTACATAACCTGACTGTAGTTGTGATTAACTTTGTAATCTGGCAGTAGCATCTCCTGCTCCGCCTTGTCCCATTGCACAAAGACAACAGGCACAACCACTTCCACCAAGGACAGTGTCATTGTTGTCATTCTTTGTTTTTTTATCAACACCACCTCTTATTTGATTTGATTCGGCTGGTGTCAATCTGATTTTTGAACTTCCGATTAATGCTAAATTTGACATACTAAAAATTATTTATAAAAATTAAATTTTTACCTCTACATTTTAAGAGCAAAGGGCTTTTACTCTGCGTTTTGCTGGAAAACTCTTTGTGTCTGTATTACGTACTACAAAAACATAGAATTTTCAATACAAAATCACGAGGCAAAAATATAGTAACAAAATAGAATAAAAAAATACTTTTAATAAAAAATATATACTATTAATAAAAATTTTTATACTTTTGCAACAAAATTATAAAAACATGGAAAAAGAAAAAGTTTTGAATGTAGTAAAAAAAATATCTCAAGCAAGAATTAGAAAAGGATATTCTTACGAAAATATGGCTGCAGAGTTAGCAATAACCGCTGCTGCATATCGTAAGATAGAAATAGGCTCATCAAAACTATCGGTTGAAAGATTATTCCGTATATCTGAAATTTTAGAAAGTCCCCTAACAGAACTGCTTGATATGGGTAATGAAATCTTTAACCAGACAAATAACGAGTCGGCTACAGGTTATCAGCAGAAAATAGAAAATTTTTATCAAGAAAACAAAGAAGTTTACGAAAAACTTCTTGCTGCTAAAGACGGGCAAATTGAATGGCTGAAAAATATGCTGGAAAAGAAATAAAGAGTTGATACCGCCCCGCAATCCATTGCATCGCGCTGAGGAGTAAAAATAAGTTTGGGCATTTCTACAATCTGTTTAATTCGTCGCTTGCCTGCTCGCCTTTGTACTTGCTGCGCGTGGAGTTAAAATTATAACTTAATGAAAGATAAAAATTAGGATTACACCACATATCAGAATACCTCGTTGAAGAAATATTATTTATTTTGGGTGAATAACCGGGATTTCTGTCTAAGTTCAAAATAACTCGGACGCTCAATACTTCGGTTGAAACCTGCTGCAATCTCAATATTGTAAATTTATGTTATTCGTTCCTTAAAAATTTTTAGAAAATTTTTTTTCTGCTCTTGACGGGTAATATCCGAGTTGTCGAATAAAATTGCATCTTTTGCTTTAATTAAAGGGCTTTCCTGTCGTGTGGTATCACGTAAATCACGTTCTTTGATGTTGGCAAGTACTTTCTCAAAATCAGGCTTCTCACCTCTTGCCTGCAATTCTTTCATTCTGCGCATTGCGCGGGCTTCTGCTCGGGCAGTAACAAAAATTTTGAGTTCTGCCTGCGGAAAAACTACTGTTCCAATATCGCGTCCGTCCATTACAATTCCTTTTTCTGAACCCATAAGTTGCTGTTGCCGGACCATTTCCTGTCTGACAAAGCCTAAAGTACTTACACGGCTTGCAGCGTTTGCCACTTCCAATGTACGAATTTTACGCTCAACATTGCACTCATTGAGGTATGTTTCTTGAATACCGTCAGCATTCGTTCTGAATGAAATTTTTATGTGAGAAATATTTTTTTTAAGGTTTTCTTCGTCAATAAAATTTTGCTTGAGCCATCCGTTTTGAATTGAAAACAATGCTACCGCACGATACATAGCACCGGTATCAACATAGATATAGCCCGTTTGTTGTGCCAAATCCTTTGCCATTGTGCTTTTGCCGCACGATGATAATCCGTCAATGGCTACTATGATTTTTTTCATTAAAAAATATTTTTATTCACAAAAACAATGCCTTGTAAAACGCCAAAAATCGAATGTAATACTGACCGTTATTGCTGAAATCATATCTTTATTCAAGAAATTAGAACCTTTAACATCGTCAATATCACTCAAAGGATATACTCCGTTAAGTCGGTCGGTAAAACTCAAATGATGAATGTACTGAATATTAAAATTCCATCGCGGAGCTATTTTATATTTAAAACCCACTCCAAAAGGTACAAGCGGCTGAAACTCACGCTGTTTTTCAAATTCGTATGATGTACCTCCTATCCCTGCAAAAACATAAGGCGTAAAACGCTGTGCTTTCCTGTTAAATTGATTTATTTCATAATCAAAAAAATTAAATTCAAACATTAAATCACTGGTAATCAAAGAATTAGTATATTCAGTACCTTTGTTTGTACCAATGTCTGAAAAAGTGGAATACATATTATAAACTCCTGCGTCAAAGCGTAGTGACCATCGTTTATCAAACTTATAACGCGTTAGAGCGCCAAACGCCGGACGCAGAGTTTTGTAAAGCGTAGACGATGTTTCAGCACTGACACCAGCCCACGCTCCGATTTCCATCCTGTAAAACGGTTGTTGTGCGTAACTTACTATAACAAAAGTACTTGCTAATATTGATGTCAGAAATATTTTGAAGAAAAATTTTAGCATTATTAAAAAATGAATTATTTTAATGAAATATAAAACGAAATTTTTGTAGTTTTATTTTTTTGAAAAGGAAAAATACGAAGAAAAGTTAATATTTTGGTAAAAAAACAAAATTTTTCTACTTTTGCACTTGTTCATTTTAAACAAAAATTTTTTATCCTTGCTATTATGAAAAAAACTCTTTCGCTTTCTTTGACTTTAATTTGTATGGCTTCAATAACAGCACAGGTTCAACTTGCAGAAAGTAATTCTCAAATATTTGAGAGTGTAAAGAAATCATTAAATTCTCCAATGGATTATAACTTTATTGGCTATAATAATAATGATTTTTATTTGTTGCTTGGCAATCAGACACTTTGCAAACTTAATGCAGATGTTACACAAGCCGAAACTTTTACCTTGCAGAAACAAATGACCGATGAGGCGCTTTTTAACTTTAACAGTGATTATACTATGGGAATAATCGGTTATGTGGAAGGAAATACTTCGTTGATCTTCTACAGGATTGAATTTTCTACCGACGGGACTGATTTCAAGCACGACAAGGTTGCTGAACTCGATTGTCGTCGTGGCGATACTTTTAAATTCAACGTGTGCGAAAATACAGGTCAAAGTGCCAAATCGGTGCTTGTAACCATGATTTCAAAAAATAAGGAATATAAAAACAGTTATGTTCTAACTTTCGGTAAAGACGGTTATTTATTGTGGCAGACCCAAATCGAACCACATTTCACCAGACCGAATTTTACTTTTGATGATATTATGCAGACCGACAGTTCTAATCAGGTTTTTGTACTTGGGAAATCGTATAATTTTCATAATGGAAATTCTTCCAACACTATTATGGAACTTTTACGAATCGACAAAAGTGGAATTATTGATAATATTTCGGAAGAGTGTCCGTTTGCCGAAATTCGTAGTATGAAATGTAAAATATTGACAAACAATAACTTATTTATTGCAGGATTTTATAAGGATGGTGGAAATGAAACGGATGGAGGTTCTTTTTCTGCACTTTTGAACTTGCAATCAAACACTTTTAAACTAACCGCCAAAACTTTCAAAGAATCGATTGCACGCGGGGCTAAACCGAGCAATATTTTTGAATCGAATTTTGAAAAAAATATTGTCGGAATTTATCAACTTTCGGATACGAATATCGTTGTTATAGGCGAGGACAGGCAGGTTAAAATAACTCAAAACTCCATTGCCAACAACACCGTCTCGCCATCGTATATTTTTAATGCAGGAAATATTTTTATAGGATTTTATTCGACCGACGGTAGTTTAAAACGAATTTCGCCTATTTATAAAAATCAAAACGGCGAAAAAGTTGATGTACGTTATTTAACTCAAATAAAATTTTACCAATTGCTAAACGAATTCGGTCATCAGCCAATTTCGCTCAGGGTTATTCAGAGTAATAACAAACTATATCTTATTTTTAATGATAATATTCAAAATCCTGTACATCAAAATATTGTGCACCGCGAGTATTTTAATCAATGGGAAATGAGAACCAAAGGAGCAACCTTCCTTTGTAGCATTGAAGGAACAACAATCAGCAGACGTAAAACTCTGTTAATCAACTCGAAAGATTCAAACCGAATTTTTTATGATATAATATACAACGACTCTCATAAGGCATTGGCTTTAACGCAGTTACTAAAAGGGAAAAACGATTTTACATTTGAAAAACTAACATATTGAACATAAAACAAATAATATTTTTTCAAAAAAAACCATAATTCTTTCTGTATCAAACGAAAATATCACTTACGTTTTATTTTGTCAGCCAGTTTTCGGGATTTAAAATAGCTTTATCACGCCAAATCTGGAAATAGAGTTCTGTTTTGTTGTCGTTTTCGTCGTCGGTAAAAATTTTACCTATATTTTGTTTTGCCTTCACTTTTTCTCCAACTTTAACATAAATATCTGTAAGATTGGCATATACAGTACGATAATTTCCATGCTGAATAATTATTGCGTTGTTGCTTCCGGGTATTGAAAAAAGTTGAGTAACCACACCGTCGAAAACTGCCCGTGCGTTTGTTCCATTAGGAGTTTGAATGTAAATTCCTTTGTTGTCAGTTGTTACGTGCGAAAGCACAGGGTGTTTTTGTACGCCAAAATGTCCGCTGATAAAACCTTTGTTGGTAGGAAACGGTAAGCGTCCCTGATTTATTTCAAATCCGCCGGCAAGCAAACTCTCTTCAGCTGTAAGCTTGGATATTGAAGTAGTTGCAGTGTTTTTGTCGATTCCAGAATCAGAATTGGACTTTGCAGGTTTATTTACCGGCTTGGAATTATCTGTTTGTGATTTGGTTTTTTCCTGACGTGCTTTTCGTTCTTCTTCGGCTTTACGTTTGGCATCAGCTCGCGCTATTTCCTGCGCTATCAAATTCTCGATTTTTGCATTCAGTTCATTTGCTTTTTTCTTCTGTTTGTCGATTTCGCTCTCCAATTCTTTCTGTTTTTTGCTCAATTCGCTCACAATCTGATTCTCTTTTTTCTTATCAACGGTAAGTTTGTCAGTTTCGGCAGTTTTTTGCCGTACAACATTTAATTGTCGATTTTTATAAATATTCAAACTGTCGTTTTTAATTTCAATTCCTTGCGCAATATTTTGAATTTTAATTGCTTGCTGTTTTCGATAATCGGAATATTCTTTCAGATAACGCAATCGCCTGATTGTTTGGCTGAAAGTTTTTGCCGAAAAAACAAACATTAGTTTATTTTGAAAACTTTGCTGGCTTTGACTCTGTTGCAACATTTTGGCGTAATCATTTTTGATGAGTTTGAGTTGGTTTTGCAGTTCTTCTTTTTCTGTATTCAATTGATTCATCTGTTCATCAAGAACTTCAACTTCTTGATTTATAGAAGATATAAGTGTCTGACGTTCTTGAATATTACGATTTATTAGCACAATTTTATTAACACTGCTTTGTTGTGTTTTCTTGGTTTCATTGAGCATTTTTGATGTTGTTTCTATTTGTTCCAATGCTTTTTTGCGTTGCGCCTCAAGTTGTTTGACATTTTGCCCATCAATGGCTGCAACACAACACATTAATCCAATTATCAACAAAATATTTTTATTAATAAAAAACATTATTTTTCCCCTTATTAAAATCATTCAACAAACGTATTTTTCTTAAAACGGCGCATAAAATTACTTCAAAAAAATTAAATTTTCAACATTTTAAACAATTTTACTAAATATCATACAGTCCGATTTTTCTTCTCAAAAAAATATTTTTCAAATTTTTCTATTATCTATTTTTATAAATTTTTATTTGAAAACTGCTTTTATATTATCAATATAATCTAATTTTTCCCAAGTGAAAAGTTCTACTTCCTTTTCAAAACAATTGCCATTTCCATCTGCAAATTGCTTAATGACCTTTTTAGGTGTCCTTCCGAAATGTCCGTATGCGGCTGTCTCTTCGTAAATCGGAGATAAAAGGTTTAAGCGTTTTTCAATTGCTTTTGGGCGCAAGTCAAAAATTTTCTCTACCTTTTGGGCAATCTCTGCGTCTGTTGCCGCCACTTTTGCCGTTCCGAATGTATTAACATAAACATTCATTGGCTTTGCCACGCCTATTGCGTAAGCAATTTGTACCAACACCTCATCTGCTATTTTGGCTGCAACGAGGTTTTTGGCAATATGACGTGCCGCATAAGTTGCGCTCCTATCAACTTTTGAAGGGTCTTTTCCACTGAAAGCGCCTCCGCCGTGCGCACCTTTGCCGCCGTAAGTATCAACAATAATTTTACGTCCGGTAAGTCCGGTGTCGCCGTGTGGTCCGCCGATAACGAACTTTCCTGTCGGATTAACATAAAGTTCAAAATCGTCTTTGAGAAGTTCTCCAAATTGTTTGTCTAATGTTTTAACGCGCGGTAAAAGTATTGTTTGCACGTCATTACGAATCATTGCAAGCATTTCGGCATCTGCTTGCTCCTGTGTTTTCGCACCCGAAGGGACTATAAATTCGTCGTGCTGCGTAGAAACAACTATCGCTGCAACTCGTTTTGGGCGATTGTTATCGTCATATTCAATAGTAACCTGCGATTTTGCATCGGGGCGTAAATAAAGCATCTGCTTTTTCTCACGGCGAATTTCTGCAAGTTCCTGCACCAATGTATGCGCAAGGTCAAGGGCAACGGGCATAAAATTTTCCGTTTCGTTGCAAGCATAACCAAACATCATCCCCTGGTCGCCTGCGCCTTGCTCCATTTCGTCTGTACGAACAACGCCACGGTTAATATCGGGCGACTGCTCGTGAATAGCAGAAAGAATTCCACACGAATTGCCGTCAAACTTATATTCGGCTTTGGTATAGCCGATACGATTAATTACTTTGCGTGCAATGGATTGTACATCAACATACGCCGAAGATTTAACCTCGCCCGCTAAAATAACCTGACCTGTGGTAACAAGCGTCTCACAGGCAACTTTTGCATTTATATCATGTGCCAAAAAATTATCCAAAACCGCATCCGATATTTGGTCGGCAACTTTGTCGGGGTGCCCTTCCGACACCGATTCTGATGAAAAAAAATAAGCCATTTTTATTTACAATTTAAAAATTTAAAATTAATTTTATTAAAAGTTTAAAAAATAAATGTGAAAAATGGAACTGTTAGAATGGAAAATATTGTTTTATCGGTAAGAAATACCTTTTTAGCATTTTTTCCTGTGGTTGCAATCAGTCCAAATCTGTCCACAAATATTTTCAAAATGCAAAAGTAATATTTATGATTATAATAGACAAAATAATTAACTTTTTTTATAGAAAATCCAATTTATCCCACCTTTCATGCAGTTCTTTTATACCGGAAAACACGATATTTGCTCCGTAATCGTACAAAATTTTATCAGATAACGTTCCTGTATTTACAGCAATAACAAATAAATTCGCCGCCTTTGCCGCCTCAATGCCAAGCGGTGCATTTTCTACCACTATCGCCTCGTTTGCCTTACAGCCGGCTTTTTTCAACGCCAAAAGGTATGGTTCGGGGTTCGGCTTGCCGTAAGTAACATCAAAGGCGGTAACGGTGTTATTTTTATTGAAAATATCAGGGAAATCTCTGTTTAAGTTTTCGAGCAAAGATGCCTGCCCTGAACCTGTTACAAGCACAATTTGTCTTCCTTGCTGCTTAATTTTTTGCAACAGATTATTAGCAAACGGCATCGGAAGTGCGCCGCTCGAATGTTCAAAAATTTCACTTTTGAATGCGTAAATTTTATCCATTTCTTCACGGGTTGCATCGCGCCCGAATTGCAGTTGCGCCTGCTGATTGATAGTATCGTCACCGGTTCGCCCCTCGTTCAAATAACAGTCGTTTGTGGTAAAATCATATCCGAATTGTGTCATTGCACGAACCCAGGCTTCGCTGTGAGTAGGCATAGAATCATACAAAACGCCATCCATATCAAAAAAAACGGCTTGTATTTTGTGCGGGTTATTCATTGTTAAAGAATAAAATATTATTTCGCGAGCAAAATTACAAAATTATTGTTTCGCGGCAAAGAAAGAAGTTTCAGATTGCGGATATTTTCTCCGTAAAATAGATGAATATCAATATTTTATGAAAATTGTAAATTCGATAAATATTTGGAAATCAAATTAATTGTTTTTTTTCAACCTTTCTATCTCGGTTTCCAAACGTTTGATTTTGTCTTCGTAAAGTTCGATTAACTTCTCCGATACTGCATTGAAAGTACTATTTATCATATAGCCGATATTTCCGCCATGATTTTCATTGGACTGAAATATAATTTTTTCGTCTGAAAAAAGTAAGTTATCGGCACTTGAAAATAATCTGCAATCAATTGCATAATGCCCATATCAGGCGTTGTCCTGCCTGATTCATAATTAGATACTGAGGATTGAGAAATATTCAAATCAAAAGCCAACTGCTCCTGCGACATTCCTTTTTGCTTGCGCAATTCCGTAAGTTTTTTACCAAAAGTTTCCATATTTTTCAAAATGTATTATTAAACAGTAATAATTATTGATAAAAAATTACATAAAAACCATATAATTCACTGTTATACAACGAAATAGAGAATATTAAATATTTGGTAAAAATATCGCCAAATTAATTGGATGGCATATATTCCTTGTATTATTTTTGCCCCGTAAATAAATATAGATGTGTTTTATATTTTTTTAAAAATTTGATTTAAAATTTTCAAAGTTAATACGAGTGCGCAGCGCATTGATAATGAGAATATTAAATAATTAATAAACAATATTTTATAATTTTTTTAAATTTTTTATTTGTATGAAAAAAATATTTTTTTGTATTTTTGCAGCGGTTAGTTTCTTTGTTGGAACTGCGAACGCTGCTAATGGAATTGATGGAGCAACGGGTGTTTCGGGGAAAATAGACGGTGTGCCCGATGAAAAGCAGGTGGCAGAGTTGTTGTTAAAAAAACTCAATGCTGTATCTGTTGACTACAAATCATTTGGATTGACAATTGATGGAGAGTTTAGTATTGACAAGGTTTTTCAAATTGGCAGAGAGCGTCAATATGTAATTATCAGAAAAAACATCAAGCAACCAAATACTCTTTTGGGTGAAACTGGGTATTTTGATGGCAATGGAAAGTTTGTTACCACTAAAGTTATTAAATTAACAAATAACTTGGATAAGTTAGGGACAGGGAGTTTAGAAGTAACTAATTTAGCAACAAGTGAGAGGTTTGTAATAGAATTGAAAAATGGTACTATTAATGTAGCAAGTTCGGAAGATTTAATAAGTGATGATCCTGGTACAATACTATTTTCTTTATGTCAAAAACAACCAGGAGAAACTTTTAAGCAATGTTTTAAAAGAGTGTCAGATGACTTCTGTGATGATTTTGTATCAACAGTTGCTTATTATACAAATCCTTCAATACCGATAATGATTGCTGCAATGTGTACGTGCTAATATAGTTTAATAATCGCAAATTTTATTTTTAATTATAAATAATTTTTTTATATGAAGGCAATTATTAAAAGGCCACTTTCGGTTTTTCTGATTGGAGCACTGATTGTTCTTATTGGGGCGTTTGTAAAAATTGTATGGAGAGGCTCAACTCTCGTTACGATATTATTGTGTATAGGAATGTTGATTTCGGCGGTCGGATTGATATTGTTGATTTGGTATTTGATTGATAAAAAGAAATTGTAAATTATACAATTTTCCTTATTCGATAATCGATAGCATCGTTGCCAGAATTTACTGCACGGTAACTTACCATTGCGAGAAAAAATTTCTCGCAATGGTATTTTGAGTTTTTTTTAAATTGAATTTTTTTAGTATAACATTTCATTTTTTCCAGCATCGTAAGCAGAATTAGCCAGACGTTCGAAATGGGTTGGCGTTACCGGAATTGCATTCGAAATGCTGCGTTTGGAAAATCCTGAACTTATACCTTCTGTTTTACTGTTAGAACCACCAAAGGCGAGCAGGCAAGCAACGAGTTAAACAAATTGTAGAAATGTCCAAACAGGCTTTAAACCCCCAACTTGGCGCAATGAACGTGGTGGCAGCTTGGCCAGTGGCGGGGGTATCGCAAAGGCTCGGACAGGCGCAAAACTTGCAAATTTGCACAAACTTTCAGGCGAGCCACTGCCCCGCTCTCGCAAAACCACCCGTTATCTGACGTTTCTGCTGTAATTATCCAAGGCTTACATTACAACTTGGCAATTCAACTTGCATCTTAACTTTTGCTTTTAATGCGGTAAAAACCTTCAACAAAGTGTCCATTGTCACATTACTAGTACGATTTTCAAGTCGTGAAATTTGGGCTTTTTGAACTCCTATGAGTTTTCCCAATTCTTCC
>Ga0123357_10001481_pt1 | contig 24955 bp, 23 predicted proteins | sample TergutEmb28metaG_FD_89873 | JGI IMG/M metagenome (GOLD analysis project Ga0123357, IMG submission 89873) | Embiratermes neotenicus P4 segment gut microbial communities from Petit-Saut dam, French Guiana - Emb289 P4 | ecosystem: Host-associated > Arthropoda: Insects > Digestive system > Gut ...
GACTCGCGCGGGATCGCGGTGCGCGGCGGGCATCATTGCGCCCGTCCGCTGCATGAACGGTTCGGGATAACGGCGTCGACGCGGGCGTCTATTTACCTGTATACGACGCGCGACGATATGGACGCGTTGGCCGACGGCCTGATTTACACCCGGGACTTTTTCGACCGGTCGGGGATTTTCGACACCCCCGACGTCGACCCGAAGGGCGCATCGGGCCAGGCGTTCCAGCCGGAGGTTCTGCTGTGAGCGACGTTGAAGCGTTATACCAGGAAATCATCCTCGACCATTACCGGGCCAAACACCACAGCGGGTTGCGGGAGCCGTACGCCTGCCAGGTGAGCCACGTCAACCCCTCCTGCGGCGACGAAATCAGCCTGCGGGTGCGCATGGACGGCGACAAAGTGGCCGACGTTTCCTATGAGGCGGTCGGGTGCTCGATTTCGCAGGCGTCCACGTCGGTGATGAGCGATCTGGTCATCGGGAAAACTGTCGACGAATCGCTGGCGTTGCACGAGGAATTCACCGAGATGATGCATTCCCAAGGAGAAATAGAACCCGACGAGGACCGTTTGGGCGACGCGATCGCCTTTGCCGGGGTGGCGAAATTCCCGGCGCGGGTGAAATGCGCGCTGCTGGGCTGGTCGGCGTTCAAGGACGCGGTGGCCCAGGCGGTCGAGACGGGAACCGGAAACGCGGTCAAGGAGAGCCCTCATGTCTGAGAGGAACACACAGCCCGCACCGTTGGCGGGAGCCGGGATATTGCCCAAGACGCCGTCGGCGCGTCCCAGCGAGGCGGACGTCACCGAGGCGATGAAGAACGTCACCGACCCGGAACTGGGCCTCAACGTCGTCGACCTGGGGCTGGTCTACGGGGTCATGGTGGACGACGACTCCAACGTCACCATCGACATGACGCTGACCACCCCCGCGTGCCCCCTGACCGACCAGTTGGAATGGGACACCCAGATGGCCCTGGAGGGCATCGCCGCCACCGTGACGGTGAACTGGGTCTGGCTCCCCCCGTGGTCGTTGGACAAGATCACGGACGATGGGCGCGAGCAGCTTCGCGCCATCGGCTACAACGTGTGAGGCTGGCGTGAGTGGCACTGGCGAGCCGGCGTCGGCGCAGGATCTGGTCGGCGCGATGTCCGGGTTCATGAACCGGCTGGCGTTGCTTGAAATCCCGGACATGGACGACGTGGTCGCCGCTGCCCAGGCGGCTGGGTTGGCGGTGGACGAGGTTCGCGACACCCGGCTGTACGTGGGTGGCGTCGGCGATGACGCGGCGAAGCTGAAACGCCAGCTCACCGTGGCCATCACCAAGGCGTTGGGCAAACCGTCGGGCGGTGGCAAACACTGGTTCGCCGGCCCGTGGGAGGTCCACGTGTCCGTGGTGCGGCGCATCGAGGTGTTGCTGCGCCCCCGGTATTCTCTGGCGCGCCTGCGTCGGGCGGCAGCCGCGTGGCTCGGCGGCGCCGACTTGAGGCCGTGGCTGGTGGACTCCGGTTTCGTGCCCGCCGACGCCGAACCAGACGAGCGCGGCATGTGGCCGGCTGAGAAGATGTTCGGCCCCGTGTCGGTCGCGTTTGTTCATACCCGTGCCACGGGCGACCCGGTCCACGTCATGATGTCGATGGAGGCGGGCGTCAGGCCACCGGGCGACATGAGCGTCAGCGACGACGAGCGCTACGCCGCCACGCTGGGATACTTGGCGGAAGCGTTGGGGGCGCCCGCCGAGGGCGGATATTGGTGGTGTCGCGGATCGCGTTCCTTCTGCTTCAAGCGCATGCGCAGCTCCTCCCGCTCCATCACCTTCGACGAGGCTGAGCCCGGCATGGTCGTCGCGCGGGGGTTCGGCACGGTGCCACAGGCGTCCTGACGCCTGATGCGGCGCCGCCCTTGCTTGGATCGCCGCAACCTGCTATCAATGTGATATCAGGTTTTTGGAAGGGGCATGATGAGCGATCAGGATAGCGGGCCGACGGTGGGCGCGGGCGGCGTGCAGGGGACCGAAATCGGCGAGCGGGAGGCGTGGTCGGCCAACGGGCTGGTGGCGTTGATCTTGGTCGTCGTGTGCCTGGTGACGGCGGTCGCGTTGATCCGGCAGGCATCCGTGGCTACGGCGGGCGGCGCGTTCATCCTGGGGGCGTTGGTCGCCTTGGTGGTGTGCGCGGTGCTGATGTCGACGATCAAGGTCGTCAGCCCCGGCGACACCCGCGTGCTGCTGTTCTTCGGCGGGTATAAGGGGACGATCCGCCACACCGGCCTGCGCATGAGCATCCCATTCGCCGTGGGGCGGCGGGTGTCGGTCAAGGTCGGCAACTTCGAGACCGAAGAACTCAAGGTCAACGACGCCGACGGCAACCCCATCAACATCGCCGCCGTCGTCGTGTGGAGGGTCGCCGACACGGCCAAGGCGGTGTTCGCCGTCGAACGCTACGACGCATTCGTCCAGATGCAAGCCGAGGCGGCCCTGCGCCATGTGGCCACGTCCCATCCGTACGACAACGCGGCCCCCGGCGAGGAATCGCTGCGCGGCTCCACCGACCTCGTCTCCGCCGAACTCGCCGAGGAGGTGTCCCAGCGGATCGCCATCGCCGGGCTGGACGTGGTCGAGACGCGGGTCTCCAGCCTCGCGTACGCCCCGGAGATCGCCCACGCGATGTTGCAACGCCAGCAGGCGGCGGCGGTCATCGCCGCGCGCGAGAAGATCGTCGACGGCGCGGTGTCGATGGTCGAGTCGGCGTTGCGGCAGTTGGAACTGGACGAAGTGGTGACGCTCGACGAGGAACGCAAGGCGGCCATGGTCTCCAACCTGCTGGTGGTCTTGTGCGGCTCCGCGCAGGCGACGCCCGTGGTGAACACGGGGACGTTGTACACGTAGGAATCGGCGGGCAGGCAGGCCGATGGCACCAGATCCAGACGACGAACCCGGCGACCGCGCGTCGCGCCGGGCCGTCCTGCTGCGCCTGGACCCATCTGTTCACGAGGCGTTGGGGCGTTGGGCCGCGGACGACCTGCGGTCGCTGAACGCGCACATCGAGCTGTTGTTGCGCGAGGCGTTGCGCAAGGCCGGGCGGCTCCCGAAGGACGCGCGCCCGGTGCGGGGGCCGGGAAGGCCGGCGCGAAAAGAATGATGTCCCGCGTGGGAAAAATGATGTCCCGCTCGGGCTGGGTGGCTTCGCGCAGGCCGCGTTGAGCGACGGCGATTGGGCTGGGCACGCCGTCGTCTGGGATGATAGACCTCGACATGTTGGTGGCACGCGAGGTTGAGGTACGGGCTGGGGCCCGTCTGCTGCTGCACCCCACGTCGTTCCAGGTGGCCCCCGGGGACAAAATCGGCCTGGTGGGCCGCAACGGCGCCGGCAAGACGACGCTCATGCGCATCCTGTCCGGGGAGGGGCTGCCCGCCGCCGGCCAGGTCTCCCGCACCGGCAACATCGGCTACCTGCCCCAAGACCCGCGCACGGGCGACGTCGAACAGCCCGCCAAGGAACGGATTTTGGCGGCGCGCGGGCTCGACCAGATTTTGCGTCGCCTGGCCCGGTATTCCTCCGAGATGGCCGAGGCCAGCGGGGCACGTCAGGAGTCGGCCATGCGGTCTTACGCGCAGGCCGAGGCCGAACTGGCCGCCGCCGGAGGGTATGCCGCCGAGGCCGAGGCCGCCCGCATCTGCGCCAACCTGGGGCTGCCCGACCGCGTGCTCACCCAGGAGTTGGGGACGCTGTCAGGCGGGCAGCGTCGTCGCGTGGAACTGGCGCGCATCCTGTTCTCGGGCGCGGACACGTTGCTGCTCGACGAGCCCACCAACCACCTGGACGCCGACTCGATCGTCTGGCTGCGCGGCTTCCTCGGCTCCTATCCCGGCGGCGTCCTGGTGATCTCCCACGACACGGGCTTGATGGAAACCATCGCCACCAAGGTGCTGCACCTGGACGCGAACCGCGCCGAACTCGACCAGTACGCGATGAACTGGAAGCGTTACCTGCTCCAACGCGAGGCCGACGAGAAACGCCGCAAACGCGAACGCGCCAACGCCGAACGCAAGGCCGAGGCCCTCATGGCCCAGGCCGACAAGATGCGCGCCAAGGCCACCAAGGCCGTCGCTGCGCAGAACATGGAACGCCGCGCCGAGCGCCTGCTGTCGGGCCTGGAGGAGGAGCGCGCCCAGGACAAGGTGGCGCACATCCGGTTCCCGAAGCCCGCGCCGTGCGGCAAAACGCCCCTGACCGCCGCCGACCTGTCCAAGTCGTACGGCTCGCTGGAGGTGTTCACGTCGGTGGATCTGGCCATCGACCGGGGTTCGCGCGTGGTCGTCCTGGGGCTCAACGGCGCCGGGAAGACGACGCTGCTGCGCCTGCTGGCGGGCATAGAACCGCCGGACACGGGCGAGGTACGCCCCGGCCACGGCCTCAAGCTGGGCTATTACGCGCAGGAACACGAGACGCTGGACGTCGCCCGCACCGTCCTTGAGAACATGGCGTCGGCGTCCCCCGACCTGACCGAGACGCAGATGCGGTCGGTGCTCGGCTCGTTCCTATTTACTGGGGACGACGTGGACAAGCCCGCCGGGGTGCTCTCCGGCGGCGAGAAGACGCGCCTGGCGTTGGCGATGCTGGTGGTGTCCGCGGCCAACGTCCTGCTGCTGGACGAGCCGACCAACAACCTCGACCCGGCCTCGCGCGGGGAGGTGTTGGGCGCCATCCACCGCTACCAGGGCGCGATCATCCTGGTGACGCACGACGAGGGCGCCGTCAACGCGCTGCCCCCCGAGCGCGTCCTCTTGCTCCCCGACGGCGTCGAAGACCTGTGGAGCCCCGACTACGCGGACCTGGTGAGCCTGGCGTAGGGGTGTGCCGGCACCGCGTCCTGACGGCGGATGCGGCGCATGATTTCCCGGCAGACCTATTCTTGGCCTATGACCAACGCCCCTGGTAGCGCGACCATTGCGGTCGGCGGGATGACCTGCGCCTCGTGCGTGCGGCGGGTGGAGAAGGCCATCGGGCGGCTCGACGGGGTGGCCGGCGTGTCGGTGAACCTGGCCACTGAGAAGGCCAACGTCGCCTACGACCCGTCCGTCGTGCGACTGCCCGCGATCAAGCAGGCCATCGTCAAAGCCGGGTACGAGGCCGTCGAACCGGCGCCGCCCGATGCCGAGGCCCGGGAAGCCCGCGCGCGGATGCGCCGTCGGTGGGCGGGGGTCGTCGTCGCGGCGGTGTTCGCTGTGCCGTTGTTATACCTGGGGATGTCTGCCATGTTCAGGTGGCCGGTGCCGCTCGTAGTAGACCCCGTGCAGCACCCGTTGGCGCAGGCGGTGGTGTCGTTGGTGTTGCTGGCGCCGATCGTCGTCGTCGGACGGCAGTTTTATATCCGGGGGTACAAGGCGTTGTTCCACCCGACGATGGACACGCTGGTGGCGCTGGGAACGTCGGCGGCCATCGTGTACGGGCTGTGGGGGATCGCCCGCATCGCGCTGGGGCAGGCCGCGCCCGACTCGCTGTATTTCGAGTCGGCGGGGGTCATCGTCACGCTGGTGCTGCTGGGGAAGACGCTGGAGGCGTCGAGCAAGGGGCGTACCGGCGAGGCCATCAAGCGCCTGATCGGCATGGCTCCGACCACCGCCGTCGTGCTCGTCGGGGGGCAGGAAACACAGCTTCCCATCGGGCAGGTCGAGGTGGGCGACACCGTGGTCGTACGGCCCGGCGGCAAGGTGCCCGTCGACGGGACGGTGCTCGACGGCGTCACCGTCGTCGACGAATCGATGCTGACGGGCGAGTCGATGCCCGTCGAGAAGAGCGCTGGCAGTCGGGTGTACGCGGCGTCGTTGAACACGACGGGCGCCATCCGCTTCCGCGCGGACAAGGTCGGCCCCGACACGGCGTTCGCGCAGATCGTCAAACTGGTGGAGGAGGCGCAGGCCGCCAAGATGCCGATCGCGCGGCTGGCGGACAAGGTCTCGGGGGTGTTCGTCCCGGTGGTCGTCGGCATCGCGTTGGTCGCCGGGGTCTGTTGGTATCTGGGCACCCGCGACGTGAGTTTCGCGCTGACGATTTTCATCTCGGTGCTGGTGATCGCCTGCCCGTGCGCGTTGGGCCTGGCGACGCCCGTGGCCATCATGGTCGGCACCGGAAAGGGCGCTGACAACGGCATCTTGATCAAAAACGGCGAGGCCCTGGAAACCGCGCACCAGGTGACGACGGTGGTCTTCGACAAGACCGGAACGCTCACGGCGGGCAGGCCGGTGGTCACCGACGTGGTGCCCGTTTCTATGTCGCCCGACGCTCTGCTGCGCTTGGTCGCGTCCGCCGAGCAGGGGTCAGAGCACCCGCTGGGGCAGGCGGTCGTCTCGGCGGCGTTGGACGCGGGGTTGGCGCTGGCGTCGGCTGCCGACTTCGCTGCCACACCTGGTTTGGGCGTGCGGGCGAGTGTCGATGGACGGGCCGTGTTGGCCGGAAACCGCCGGTTCCTGGTTGAGGCCGGCGTCGATGTCCCTGGCGACGACGCGCTGGCCCAGGCCGGGCGCACCCCGCTGTGGGTGGCCGTCGACGGGCGGTACGCGGGTGTGGTGGCCGTTGCCGACGTGCCCAAACAAGACAGCGCCCGGGCGGTGGCCCGCCTACGCCAGCTCGGCATCCGCACCGTCATGCTGACCGGCGACAACGCCCTGACCGCCGCCGCCATTGCCCGCGAGGTGGGCGTCGACGACGTGGTGGCCGACGTGCTGCCCGCCGACAAGGCGGCTGTCGTGGCCCGGCTCCAGACCTCGGACGCCACGGCGGGCGCCCACACCCCCGGCCATGCCCTCGTCGCGATGGTCGGCGACGGCGTCAACGACGCCCCGGCCCTGGCCCAGGCCGACGTGGGTATCGCGCTCGGCTCGGGCGCCGACGTTGCCATCGAATCGGCTGACATCGTGCTGGTCCGCTCGAACCCGACCGATGTCGTCGCGGCCATCGAATTGTCCCGGCGGACGATCCGCACCATCAAGCAAAACCTGTTCTGGGCGTTCGCCTACAACGTCGTCGGCATCCCGCTGGCCGCCGGCGTCCTGCACGTCTTTGGCGGCCCGTTGCTGAGCCCGATGATCGCCGCCCTGGCGATGAGCCTGAGTTCCGTCACCGTCCTGACCAACGCCCTGCGCCTCAAGCGTTTCCAGGTTGCCTAGCCGTTACGCCCCCGGCAGGGCCGCCGGGTGAGAGCCAGATCTGAGTTGGATTCGTGGCATTCTGCTAAACTTTGACATCGAGAACCATTCCACATCAAGTCCGGAGGCCATATGCCAGGCAAGCAACTCGCGACTCGGGTCGCTGAGGACGAAGAGCGCCGGTTTCGGGAGATTACCCGTGCGATCGGCACCACCCCCTCGGATGCGCTTCGGATGTTCGTGTCGGCGTTCAACCTCGCGGGCGGGTTCCCGTACGCCCCGCGGATGCGTCCTGTCGAGGTTGAAGCGTTCGACAACGAGGAAGACGCAACCGAGTTCGCCACCCGCCTAGCCCGCAGGATGATCAATGCGCAGAGGTGAGCTGTGGACGTTGCGAGACGACCATTTCGCCAGCAAAGCCCGGCCTGTGGTGATTGTGCAAGCAAATGACGCCGTGTTTGACTCGACCGTTATCTGCCTGTTGACAACCCATGACTCTCATGACATCGCTACGAGAGTTTTCGTGCCGGCCTCACAGGCCAATGGTTTGCGCCAGGGCAGCTACGTGATGACGGAAAAAAATCGCTGCCGTCGCGCCCGACGAACTCGGGCAAAAGATCGGCACGGTGACTGACGGCCAGATGGCGAAAATAGCCGACGGAATGTCTCGGATTCTTGGAATTGCCTAGCGAGGTAGCCCTGGGATTCAGGCCAGCGTTCCACGCGTTGATAGGCGTGACGTCCCGGGTCGATACCAAACGCGCGTTATTTACTGTACCGTTCACACATCATCTACTGTACTTCGTGCGCGTACCGCACCGTACTGTTCCTCGCGCGCAGTGCGTTCAGTCGTCCCAGCCCTCGATGAACTCGCGCGCGGCTAGGACCTGCTCCCAGACGTCGTCGGGGACCTCGCCCAGATACCGCAGGAAACGCGACGGAACGATGGCTCGCGGCGAGTCACACAAAATGACGCTGTCGCGGTCAAGGCCGCCACCGGCACGGATTTTCGGCTGGATCAGGGTGGGCTGCTGACGGGGGTTGGTGGTGCATGGCACGATCGTGATGCGGTCGTAAGGGCTGCCTGTTTGCAGGCCATCTTCGGAGATCACCAGCACCGGACGGGTCTTGCCGATTTCTCCTGTGCGCGCGGCACCCAGGGCAACAATCCAGAGTTGGCCGCGAGAAGGCCGACCTTGCGCGGTGACGCTACTCATACTGTCTGTTTTTCATCGGTTGGCATCACGTCGGCTGGCACTTGGTTGTATTCGGGGTATTCGTCGTCGTCGAACTCGATGCCGTCGTCCATCTCGTCCCATTCGAGGAGTTCGGCGACGAACTCAGGATCTTTGCATGCCTCGAGGAAGCTGGCCCGGTATTCCGCGAAAATCCGTTCGCGATCCGCCTTGCGGGCCACCTCGTCCAGGTAACGGTTGAGGCTCAGCCCCAAGTCGCGCGCCTGGGCCTGCAAAGAATCGCGGGTTTCGACCGACACGCGAATAGACGTGGACGCGGGCGCTTCGTCGGCGCTGCGCCGACGTGGACGGCGTGGGCGGGGTAGCCTCGTCGCTTCGCCCGTGTATGCATTCATGTATGCACGATAGCAGACATCGTGGAATGCGGGATCGGGTGGACGCCGTCGCCTCGGGCTCAGCCGTCCCAGTCCCCGATCCCCGCCGAGGGCTGCCGTTCCTGCCGAGGGCTGCCGTTTAGCGCCAGTCCTCGGCGTGTTGGGCAGTCCTCGGCATAGTGGGCAGCCCTCCGCAGGGAGGGCGGGGTGGAACATCTCACTTTTTCGGGGGCGTTGACGGGCTACTGAGGAAATCGCTAACGTTTTCCTAGCGTGCTCATGGTTTGAGCCCGGTTTTGTTGCCCCTCGGAGCCGGAGACGATGCTAGTCGCCGACCCCCTCACGTGGCGCCCTGTTGGGCGTTGGAAAGGCAGTGGTCATGCGCGTTCGTTCCGCACATGCGCTTCCCGTCGTCGTCGCATTGGTCATGGGGGGGGGTCTCGCTAGTTTTGTTCCCCCGGCGGTAGCGCAGGCGGCGTCGACCGACATCACCGTCACCGGCACGGTGGTGGACCAGTCGACGAACCAACCGGTGCCCAACGCGTGGGTCCAAGTGGTGACGTACGACGACCAGAACGGCGAGTGGAACGGAAATGGAGTCTGCAACGCGGGAACCACCGTGGACGCCAGCGACCCCGCCGACGCCAGCGGCTCGGCAGACGGCAACGGCGTCTATACCTGCGTGATCCCCGCCGACGAGGCGTGGTCGATCAGCGCGGGCTACACTCCCGGCTACGCGCAGGGTTGGCTTGGCAATCAAGGCGATCCGAACGATGCGCAAGACGCTCAGGCGCCGCTGCTGCCAGGCACGACGACGCCGTTGTCCGCCATCACGCTGCAGCCGTTGAACACGGCCCAGGTCTGCGTGACCGACACGGCGACTCCGTCCACCCCTCTCTCGGATATTTCGCTGATGCTGTGGGGTTGGCAAGACGGATCGTGGAGCCCGTGGTGGGACAACCAGTACACCGACGACACCGGCTGCGCGACGCTCACGCTTCCGGCGGGCTTTTCATATTTCACGGTCGAGGCGCAGTCGGATGGCACGTACGCGTCCACGTACCTGGGCGACACCATCACCCAGCCGACTGGCATCAACGGGTCCGGCGTACAGAAGCAGGTCTCGCCCGTGTCCTACACGACGGCAGACTGGGGCACCATTCAGATGTCGACGTTGATCCCGGTCACGGCCAAGGTGGTCGACCAAAACAACCAGCCGATCCCGAACGTGTGCGTGTATGCCCAGGTGTTGGATTCGAGTAGCAACGACTGGTCCAATAACGGCGTCGACAGCATATGGGGGTGCCAGGTTCAGACTGATAGCTATGGCGACGTCACGGTCGGCGTCCCAGCCAACACGACGTACACGTTGTACGCATCCCAGAATGGCTACACCACGACATGGCTGGGCAACACCAGCACCCAGCCCACGGCGGACTCGACAACCGGCACGAAGGCGAGCACGGTGACCGACGTCACGAGCACCCCGATCCAGATGACGGCGATGACCACGATCACGGGCACCCTTGTGGACACGGACGGGAATCCGATCACTATGAACGGGAACAATTGGCCCTCGGTGAACATCACCGCGTGGGATTCGCAGGGCAACTCGGTGTGGAATAGTGACGACTCGTGCTATGTGAACTATGACGCCACCTACTATTGCCAGGTGACGCCGGGCGAGTCGTATGCGCTCCAGGCCAGCGCCGACAACTACGCCGACGGCTGGCTCGGCGGCTCAGAACCCGATCCGTCCGCAGCGCCTGTGGCTGCCGTCGCCGACTCGCTGACAGACCAGGACATCACCCTGGGCGCGCTCAACACGGCCACCGTGTGCGTGGTCGACACGAGCACCCCCCCGAAGCCGGTCTCGACCAATGTGGACCTGTACGGCTTGTATGACGACGGCCAGGGCGACACGTGGTGGGAACCCGTCGATACGGGGATGACTGGCGCCAACGGCTGCTACACGTTCTCGCTGCCGCAGGATCAGGGTTACACCGCCTTCACGGCGGGCGCTGAGCCTGACGGCGTCACCCATTGGTCGGCCTATCTGCCCGGTTCGTCGCAGACCCAGGCGGCGCCGGACGCTTCCAGCGACGGAACCTTCTCCCAGGATGGTTTCAGCGGCACGTCGGTGGGCACCTTCACCATCACCGTCCCGACGGTCAACACCGCGACGGTGTGCGCGCAGAACACGTCCGGCAAGCCGGTGTCGACCACAGTGGACCTGTACGGCTGGTACGACAACGGACCCGATGACAACGGGTGGAACCCCCTCGACTCGGAGCAGACCCTCGCCAACGGTTGCTACACCTTCCAGGTGCCGCCGGATGCTACGACGTTCACCGCTGGCGCCGAGGCGTCCGGGCTCGCCGGGGCCGCCTATCTGGGCGCCAACCCGACCGTGTCGAGCACCACGCCCAGCCCGACGACCCCGGCCACCGACAACACGAGTGCCGGAACCTTCACGCAGACCTCGCAGCAAAACGGGGTGTCCCTGGGCACGTACTACGTCACGATGCCGCAGGTCAACGAGGCGACGGTCTGTGTGGCGGACCTGCAGGGGAACAAACTGGATAACGCGGAACTCGACCTGTACGGCTGGGACGCGGATACCCAACAATGGGATTGGCTGACGTGGACAACCACCCCGTCCACGGGCGACCCGACGGGGTGTGGGACGTTCAGTCTGCCGCCTGACACGACGGTCTTCACTGTCCAAGCCAGCATGTATGACGGCATCCATGATTCGGCCTACCTGGACAACCTCGCCAACGAGCCGGTCAAGGCCACCGGCGCCACCGGGAGCGGGACGCGCGTCCAGAACGTGGCCACCGGCCAGACGCTCGATTGGGGCACCATCACGCTGCCGACGATGAACACCGTCAACGTGTGCGTCGTCGACACCCAGAACAAGCCGATTTCAGATGGCGTCGATTCTCAGGGCAATCCTTTGACGACGTGGGTTGATGTGTACGGCTGGAACACCACGACGAAGACCTGGGACGGCGATGTCGCCTGGGGTTACACTGATCCCACGACCGGCTGCGCGTCGAACATCACCTTGCCGGCGGGCTACACCGTCTTTTCGGCCGGTGCCGAATCGGACGGCGTCCATGCCCCCGGTTACCTGGATAACCTGCTGAATCTCCCGGCGACCAACAGCGGCGACGGGACGCGAACCCAGCCCGCGAGCACCGGGGCAGACCTCGGCACCTGGACCATCGTCGTGGGCGCCGGGAACCAGGTGACCGGCACGGTCGTCGACCAGACCGGCGCGGCGGTGCCGAACGCGTGGGTCGACCTCTACGCCTGGGATCCCGTCCAGAAATCCTGGAATTACGTCTACGAGACGCAGGCGGACCCCAATGGCGTCTACACCCTGGCGGGCATACCAGCCGGTGTGACTTACACGATCAACGCCGGCAGCTACGACGGGAAATACAACCCGGCATGGCTAGGCGGCCCGGACCAGCCGGCGTCCGGCACCACGGGCACTCCGGGTGTGATGACCTCGCCGTCCACGATCACGGCCACCCCCCAGCAGGCTGGTCCGATCGTGTTGCAGCAACTGGTGGAGGTCGACGGCACGGTGGTGCTGCCCGACGGGACGACGCCCTATGGCGACTACGCGAACCTGACCATCTACGCCTGGCAGAACGGCCAATGGGTGGTTGTCGATTGGGAGACCTCCGACCCGACGAGCAACGGCGCCTTCACCGCGTTGGTTCCGGAGAACAGCCAGATCGCCATCCAGGCCGACCCGGCCTCGGGCGACACGGCCTACCTGACCGGTTGGTCGGGCAGCCAGCCCGTCGGCCCGGCGGACAACAACGGCGCCGGGGTCATCCAGGTGACGGCCACGCCGGGCAACGCCCAGCAGATCGACCCGATCCCGTTGACCGATGTGTCGGCGCCGGTTTCTTTCACCGCGTCCGGCTTGGTCGTGGACGGCACCGGGGCTGTGGTCCAGGGAGCGAACGTCGACGTGTCGAGCGGCCAGGTGCAGTGCGGCGACCCTGATTGCAGTTGGCCCAGCGCGTGGGTCACGACGACCACGGACAGCACGGGGTACACCGTGGGCATCGCGAACGGCGGCGCCTACACGGTGCGCGCCCAGCTTCCGGGCACGTCCGATTCCGGCAACGTGACGGCCGTCGGGTTCCTGGGGAACCCCGACCCGTCGTCGTGCGTCGATTTCACCATGGCTGTGAACTACTGCGCGCCGACCTTGGTCTGGGGCGACCAGAAGACCCTGCCCGACATCACGCTGTACGCCGACGTCACGTTTGACGCCAACGGCGGCACGCTCGATTCCGACGGCGACACCGGCACCGACGTCTACGTGGGTCTGAACAAGACGCTGGCGTCGGCCTCCGCGCCGACCCCGACGCAGCCCGGCTACACGTTCGTCAACTGGAACACACAGCCGGACGGTTCGGGCACCAGCTACACCTCGTCGTCGACGATTCCAGGCTCCATGACGCTGTACGCGCAGTGGACCCCGAACACGACGATGGACACGGTGACGTTCAACGGCAACGGTGGCACGGTCGCCGACTCCACTGGCGCCAACCCCGCCGCGACCCAGACGGCCCAGGTGCCCGACGGCGCCGCGCTCGGCACGACGTTGCCGTTGAAGGCCCAGATGGCGCGTGCGGGCTACGTGTTCACCGGCTGGGACACGAAGGCTGACGGCTCCGGTGACCTGGTGACGACCGCCACGCTGGCGAGCAGCGGCTTGACCGTCTACGCGCAATGGGTCGCCACGGGCGCGCCAGCCACGGTGACGTTCGACACGAACTGCTCCACGACGGCCACCGCCACCAACTGCGCCGCCGTCCCCGCCCCGGTGACGATCCCGGCTGGGACGACGATTGGCACGTCGTGGCCGACCGACCCGGCCTACACCGGGACCGGCAACGGGTACACGTTCGGCGGATGGTTCCCGTACGCCGACGGCTCCGGCACTCAGGTGACCGCTGACACGGTCGTGTCCGGCAACACGACGGTCTACGCGAAGTGGACGCCAGTTCCGTTGAAGCCGGTGATGGTGACGTTCGTCGGCAACTGTGGCACGCCGGACAACACCCAGTGTCAGACGGCTCCGAGCCCGGCGACCATGCCGGTGGCCCAGAACGCCGCGATCGGCACCTTGCCGGCCCAACCGGTTTACAACGTCAACTACACGTTCAACGGCTGGAACACGGCCCCCGACGGCTCTGGCACGTCGGTGGACGCGACGACCAAGGCCGGCACCACAGACATGACCGTGTACGCGCAGTGGAAGCCGGTGACGGTGACGATTAACTTCGATCCGAACGGCGGCTCGAAGCTGGACATCGCCTCGGAGAGCGTGCCCACGGGCACGACCATCACGGCGTGGCCGACCGCCCCGACGTTGGCCTACAACAGCTTCACCGGCTGGAACTCGGTCAAGTCGGGCGGCACGTCCGCGACGGTTGTGGACACGGGCACGACCATCAAGGCGGACATGGACGGCATCACGCTGTACGCCCAGTGGGCTCCGAAGTCGGCGACGGTGACGTTCGACGGCAACGGCGTAACGATTCCGGCTCCGGCGGCGTCGGTCACGCTGGCCCAAGGCTCTGCGGTCGGCGCGTTGCCGACGCCGACCCGTACCGGCTACACGCTGACGGGTTGGAACACGGCGGCCAACGGCACCGGCACTGCGGTCACGAAGGACACCATCGTGACCTCGGCGACGATGACCGTGTACGCGCAGTGGCAGAAGAACGGGGTCACGCCGCCCCCGCCGTCCGGGCCGACGACCCAGGTAACTGTCACGTTCAACGCCAACGGCGGCAATGCCAAGGGCACGGCCGTCAAGACGCTGGCCAAGGGCACGGCGCTGGGCACGTCGATTCCGACCGGCGTGACCCGCACTGGGTACACCCTCACCGGCTGGAACACGAAGGCCAACGGCACCGGCACGACGTACACGTCCAAGACGACCGTCAACGCGTCGGTGACGCTGTACGCGCAGTGGAAGGCGGTCGGGTCGGGTTCGAGTTCCTCGAAGGGCAAGACCACGACGGGTAAGACCACGACGGCGGGCAAGGCCCCGACGGGCAAGACCAGTACCGGCAAGACCAGCGGCGGGTCGTCGCAGGGTGGTATGAGCGCCACAGGCGGCTCGACCGTGAGCACTATGACGGGCGAGGCCGGCATGGCGATGTCCCTGCTGCTGGTGGCGGCGGTGTTGGCCGCGTTCCGGTTGCGTCGCCGTAGCACGACGACCGCTTCTCTCCCGAAGCGGGCGATCCGGTAAAACCACACAACACAGCGACCGGGGTAGGCACGAAAGAAGTGCCCACCCCGGCCCCTGCGCACCCTTTGTCAACGCTGCGCGTCCCTGGGGCGTGCAGAAAAGTTGCCCTCGTACAGTCGCGGCGCCCGTAGCGCCGACCAGGCGTCCCCTGGCCACTTCTGCGTCGAATCTGCACTTATCCACAGGGTAATTCTTCCGGCCCGAAGTTATCCACAGGCCTGACATTTTCTCGACGCCGAGCGGGTTGTCTGGTTAAGGTGACAGCACCGTTGACTGGAGGGACAACACCATGGGCACCATCAAACCGACCGGAGATCTGGGGTTCAAGAAGATCTTGGCGTCACACAATCATCAACGTGTCACCCAAGGTTTCATCGCTGATTTCTTCGGCCTGAAAGTTCGCCTGGCGGATATCCATATCGCCGATCCATATTCGATCAAAAGCTACCAAGAACGACTCGGCGCAGACGAGGCAGGCATCCAACAGCGGCTCCATGAGACCATCCGAGACGTCACCGTCGCCGTGAAGAATGTAGACATCACCGTCGAAATGCAAATCCGCACGGAAAGGCATTTCGTCGCCCGCGCCTACTACTATCTCGCCGACCGATACACCAGCCACTACCGGGAAGACCCGAGCGTCGGCCGGAACAAATACGCGAGCCTGCGGCCGGTATGGTCGCTCAACGTATTGGACGGCTCGGTGTTCGACTGCGCCCATGCGTTCCACATGTTCGCGTTCACCGACCCGGACACCGGCGAGGCGCTGACGCCGCCGCTGGCACGTTTCGGATTTCTCGAACTCGACAAACACAAACGCGACACCGCGCCCGCGCGTCGCCGTTGGCGGCGTTTCCTGAAAACCGGCATCGTCTACCAGTCCGACCCTTCCTATCTGAAAGAGGCTGCCAGTATCATCGACTACGACAACCTCACGCAGGAGGAGCGTGACATGGACAAGCGCTTACAAAAAGCCATCGACACACGAGAAGCCGAAATGGCTTACGCCATTGAGCAAGGTGTCGCACAAGGTATTGCGCAAGGTATTGCACAAGGTGTGCGCGAGAGGCAATTGTCTGACGCTCGGGCGGCGTTGCGGTGGGGCGTTCCGCGTGAGGGCGTGGTGGCGATCACCGGGCTGGACGCGTCCGCCGTCGATGGTCTGGCCCAGGAGTTGGGGTTTGCGGGGTCGTGACGACGAGGTCGCGCCGGTCGCTGGCGGTGGGAGGGGAGCCGACCCCGGGCGGGAACGCGGCGGTCCAGGCTACCCCTGTTCCACCAGCCACTGGGTGATGGTGCGGTACCGCTCGCCGGGGCGCAGCACGCTGCTGGGGAAGTTGGCGTGGTTGGGGGCGTCGGGGTAGTTCTGGGGCTCGATGGCCAGGGCGCCGCGTTGGACGTAGGGGCGGCCTTGGGCGCTGGTGAGCGTTCCGTCCAGGTGGGCGCCGTCGTAGAGCTGGACGGCGGGGGCGTCACTGCGGACCACGAGCGTCAGCCCGTCGGGGCCGCGCAGGCGGACGTGGTCGCGCATCCCCTCGCCGTCGACGACGAGGTTGTGGTCGAAACCTCCCGTACGTTCGAGGTGCGCCGCGACCACCTGGGCGCGGGCCGGGCCGATGGGGCGCGGGGTGCGGAAATCCAGGCCGGTGCCGTCTACTGGGAGGATCTCGCCGGTGGGGATGCCGGCGTCGTCGGTGGGCGTGTAGCGACCGGCGGGGACGCACAGGACGTGCTCGTCGACGGTGCCAACGCCGTCGCCGGACATGATGAAGTACGGGTGGGTGGTCATGTTGACGACCGTCGGGGCATCGGTGTGCGCGCCGTAGGCGACCTGGAGGCCGTTGTCGAGCAACGCGAATGCCGCCGTCATCTCCAGGCGTCCGGGGAAGCCCTGGTCGCCGTCGGGGCTGACTAGGCGCAGCGCCAGCGCGGTGCCGCTGGACGATTCGACGTCCCACGCCTGCCCGTGCGCGCCGCCCCCGCCGCCGTGGAGCATGTTCGGCGGCTCGTTGCGGGCCAACTGGTACGTCACGCCATCCAGCTCAAACCGCGCGTCTGCGATCCGGTTGGCATACCGCCCGACGGTCGCGCCCAGGAAGCCGTCCACCGGCGCGGCGGGGTTCGGCCTGCTCAGCACGATGTTGCGCCAGCCCTCGTCGCAGCGCACCTCGAAGCGGTGCAGCGTCGCGCCGAACGGGGAAATCTCGACGCGGAAGGCGTCGTTGGTCAGCCAATACGTTGTCACTGGTCCTCCTGGGGGGTGAGCGATGTGTTAGTCCTATTGTCGTCCGCCGCAGGTTTCACATGTGCGACGTGCCAGGCCCACAGCGCGGCCGCCACGACGACGAACGCCAGCGACGCCGCCATCAACACCGGCAGCGACACCCCCGCCAGCGGCGCCAGCACGCCGGAGATGACCGCGTTGCAGATCAACGAGACGAACGACTGCACCGACGACGCCGCGCCACGCATGGTCGGGTAGCGTTCCAACATGGCCAAGGTGACGATCGGGAACGCCACCGAGATGCCGAACGTGAACACGGGGATGGGCATCACGATCCACGGCAGCACCGCCGTTCCCGGCACCAGCGCGACCACCACCATCGCCACCCCGCCGATCAGGCTGATCGCGTACCCCCACGACACCAGCCGCCTGTTGTCGGCCCGCCCGGCCAGGTGGCCGCTCACCCACGAGCCGGCCAGCACGCCCGCCATCAGCGGCACGAACAGGATCCAGAAATCGTTAGCCCCTCGATGCAGCAGCGTGACGATGAAGATCGGCGCCGCGCTGATCAACATGAACTGCCCGCCGAACGCCAGCCCGGCCACGAGCGCCAGACGCCGCCCGGGCGCCAGCTTCCAGACGAGCCACAGGTTCCCGAATAGCTCGTGGCCGTTGAACCGCGTCCGGTTGGCCTTCGGGTGCGTCTCCGGCGTGAAGAACGCGACCAGCACGAGCAGCACCACCCCGTAGGCGACGCCGAACCAGAAGACGCCGTGCCACCCGTCCCAGCCCAACAGCCAGCCGCCGATGATGGGCGCGACGGCTGGCCCCAGCACGAAGATCATGGAGATCTGGCTCATCGTCCGCTGTGCCTGATGGCCGTCGAACACGTCGCGGACGACGGCGCGGCTGATGATCTGCCCTGCGCCCGCGCTGGCCCCCTGGAGCATCCGGCACGCCAGCAGCACGCCCATGCCGGGTGACAGGGCCGCACCCGCCGACGCCAGCGCGTACACCGTCAGCCCGACGATCATGACGGGTTTGCGCCCCAACGCGTCCGACAACGGCCCGTGCAACAGGCTCATCACCGCGTACGCCAGCAGGTACAGGCTGATCGTCTGCTGGAGCGCGACCTCGTCGACGCCGAACGCGGCGCCCATCTGCGCGAACGACGGGAACACCGCGTCGATGGTGAACGGGCCGATCATCCCCAACCCCGCCAGCGTCGTCAGGAACAGCCACTGCGGTCCGAGATCAGCTCTGGCGGGTGTGGGCACCGGACCACAGTAGCGCGGTGCTGGGTGTGGCGTGGGTCAGGATTGGCGGGTGGCAGGGGTGTGGGGGTCGTCCCCCACCGATGACGCCGTCACGCGGTCGTCAGCGGCGAGGCGTGGTTCGGCATGAGCACCCAGGTCTTGCCCGGCGCCATCGCCAGCGGCGTCCCGTCGTCCATCGTGAAGGTGAATTTGTCCTCGACGGCGGATTTCTTCCACGTTCCGGTGACCTTCATGCCGTTGTTGAAATAGACGAACGTGTCGTGGCCGTTGATCATCGAATAGATCGGCTCTTCATGGCCGGAATATCCGGGCAGCGTGCCCATTTTCCAGGCGCAATACAAGATCATGACGTTGTCGGCGGCCACCTGGACGCCCTCGCGGGTTTTCCAGGTAAACCACTGCGGGCCTTCGTTGAACCGGATCGACGCCAGCCACTTTTTCTTCGACGCGTCCCAATTCCACCGGTGGTATTCGCCGCTGGGCGCCCCGTTGAGGCGGTATTTGAAATTCAACGTCAGTTGTTTGACGGGGGTGCCGCCGGTGCTCGACGGGGACGCTCCGGGCGCGGCATACGGCAGATAGACGGGCGGGACGGCGTTTTTCAGGATGGTCGCGTCACTCGACAACGCGGCGGTCATGGCGACGACGGATTTGTCCGGCATCGCGCCGCCCTTCCACCACCCGCCACGGCTGGAGGCAAGCCGCCAACGGCGGGAATTGTCGCCGTATTTCTGGCGCAATTCGACGTATTTCTTATTGTCGGTGAGGTATTTCACCACCCAGGCGCTCGCGCCCGTGGAGGCCAGGACGGCCTTAATCGGCGCGAGCAACGCCAAATCGACCGGGCGCGCCGACCGCACCGGATTCACCCCGCCCGAGGGGAACGTCGAATGGAATATCGCGCACAGCCGCGTCCCGTCGTACGAGTCGCCCTGGGCCTCGACGAACACCAGGTCCGCGTCGGCGACGCCGCTTTGCGGGAACGAGCGCTTCTCGACGGGCACTTTGACGCCGACGGCTGCGTGCGCCGCCTTCGCCTGCTCGCCGGGCTTCAACGGGACGCCGGTCAACGGCCAACGGGGCGTCGTGTCGAGCGTGGGGGTTGGTGTCGGCGTGGGGGTGGGTGTCGGCGTCATGGCGGGCGCGGGTGCCGGCGGCGCGCTCGGCAGGGACTCGCCAGGGCTGGTGGTACACCCGCTGAGCACCACCGCTCCGGCCAGTCCAGCAGCGCCGGTCAACAGTTGGCGTCGGCTGAGATCCACCATTAGCTCCTCCTCGTCAGTCACCGCCGTCGATGATAACCGACTGCTCTGTGGCGACCCTACCCCCAACCCCATCCCAACACCCCGAGGGCTGCCCAATGTGCCCAGGGCTAGCGTTCAATGCCAGTCCTCGGCGTGTTGGGCGTGTGGGAACAGTGGGCGGGCGACAGGTTGGGCGCGTTATCCTGTTCGGCCACGGGGTTGTCGGGCCGACAGTTTGGCGGCTTCTGCCATGTTCGGGCACCGGACGTGGGACACTACCGGTAGAGCAGCAAACTGACGAGGATCTTTGGATGACCAACGCACCCGAGAGTGACGCGCCTGCCAAACGCGTCCTGTTCCTGATCTCCGACACCGGCGGCGGCCACCGTTCGGCGGCGCAGGCCATCGTCGAGGCGTTGCACCTGGAGTACCCGGGGGTGTTCGACGCCCAGGTGCTCGATTTCCTGCGGTCGTACTACCCCAGCCCGTTGCGGTACGCGCCGGAAATCTACCCGCCGATGTCCAAATTCCCGACGTGGGGGCTCACCTACCACGCGCTCAACGGACGGGGACGCGCCGCCATCGCCAACGACCTGAGCTACCCGTATCTGCGGCGCAGCATGCACCGCTTGCTCAACGAGAACCCGGCTGACCTGATCGTCTCGGTACACCCGTTGGCGAACAAGACGCTGCCGCGCGCCATGCGACGGCACCCGAGGCCGTTCATCACCGTCGTCACCGACATGGTGTCCACTCACGCTTTCTGGTTCGACCGCCACGCCGACCTCATCGTCGTCCCGACCGACCTGGCACGCGAGAGGGCCGCCCATTTCGGCATCCCCGTGGGCAATATCCGGGTGCTGGGCCTGCCGGTGGCCGACCAGTTCTGCCAGCCGCAACCCGACCTGACCGCCTGGCGGGATGAGATGGACTGGCCGTCGACGCGCCCGGTGGCTCTGCTGGTGGGCGGCGGCGACGGCATGGGCCCCCTCAAACGCGTCGCGAAGGCCATCAACGAGGCCGAGTTGCCGTTGAGCCTGGTGGTGGTCTGCGGGCGCAACGACGAACTCAAGGCCGACCTGGAGGCCGTCGACTGGAAAATCCCGGCGCGGGTGGTCGGTTTCACCCGCGACATGCCGAAGTTCATGGCCGCGTCCGACATTTTGATCACCAAGGCCGGCCCCGGGACCATCAGCGAGGGGTTCATCAGCGGGCTGCCGCTCATCTTGTATTCGCGGATCGCCGGGCAAGAGGAAGGCAACGTCGATTTCGTCGTCGACGCGGGGGCGGGCGTGTGGGCGCCGCGTCCGCGCGAGGTGGTGGACGCGTTGCGGACGTGGACATCCGACCCTGACGCGATGGCGCGCGCCGCCGCCGTGAGCGCGTCCCTGGCCCGTCCGACAGCGTCGCGCGACATCGCCCGCGTCATCGCGGAACAGTGCGGGGTGGCGTAGCCCCGGCGTCCCGCACTCCATGCGCGCCCCGCGTCTCGCACCGGCGCGCACCCCTCGCACCCCGCGCCCTTCGCGCCGAGGGCTAGCACACAACGGCAGTCCTCGGCACATTGGGCAGTCCTCGGCGTGATGGGCAGCCCTCGCGGGGCCGGTGGTTGGACGCTCGTGAGGCGGGCAGGTAAACTAGTCCAACGCAAGCGCCTGTGGCTCAATGGATAGAGCATCTGACTACGGATCAGAAGGTTGGGGGTTCGAGTCCCTCCAGGCGCGCCGAAGTCCCGAATACCCCCTCCATCACCAGCGCCGTGTCTCGACCTGACGTTGCGATCTTTGGGCGCCGAATCCCGCATTGGGCGCGGACCCTTTAGCATGGTGGGGAGTCGCAGGAGAAAGACCAGAACCATGAGCGAGATCCGGTTTTACGGGGATCTGAACGGGCAAGGGCCGCAGACGTACGAGGGCGAGATCACGCCCGACGGGCTGTTGCACCTGCCGCCAGGCGTGCGCGAGGAGCATTTCCCCACGGGGCGCGCGGTCGCGTTGTTGCGCAACGACGTGTTGTGGCTGTTACCCGCATCCGCCGACGATCCGGACGCGTTGACGTTGCGGCAACGAACGCTGGCGGGCGCGCAGACGGCGGACGTCCGCGACGTGTACGACGGCGACTTTCCCGTCGGGCCGGTCACGGAAGTCTGGAGCGACGCGCATCGGCGACTGGAAGTCAGCGAGATGTTCGCCTGATGGGGACGCCGATGGACGCGCGGTCGGACGCCGTGACCGCCAGCATGCACCACGCCAGCCAGGCGCGCGGTATCGTCGGGATCGAGGAGGAGAACCATGATGGCCATTCCCGGTCGCATCGCCTACCGATGGGATGACGGCGAGGCGGTTCGCGCGGTCGTGGACTTTGCCAGCGAGCAAAGCGTCGTCGGCCTCGATTTCCTGCCGGACGCGCAGGTGGGCGACTACGTCGTCGTCCACGCCGGTTTCGCGTTGACGATGGTGGAGCCGGAGGTCGTCGCCGAGGTGATCGGCACGGCGGAGGTTCCCGAGGTCGCGTGCCTGGTGGGCTCCCCGCTCCCCAACGAGCCTGTGGTGCCGCAGTGGGCGGACGAGTGGGCGGACGAACTGACGGTGGACGAGCCTGCGGTGGCGGACGAACCCGCGGTCGAGGTCATGGACGAGTGGGCGGACGAGCCGGTGGTGGACGAGTTGGCGTTCGACACCGCGGACGAGCCGGACGCCGAGATGCCCGTGGCGCAGCCGATGGCCGAGGCGATGGACGATCAGCCCCAGGCCGACCTGGTGGTTGTGGAAGGGCTGGCGTTCGACCCCGATGGCATGGTTCCCGTTGCCGCCGTGTTCGACAGCGAGTTGTCTGATGACGGGGTTGTCCAGGATGCGGCGATGGATTCTGTGATTCCCGAGGACTTTGTGATTCCCGAGGATCTTGTGATTCCCGAAGATCCTGCCATTCCCGAGGACTTTGCGATTCTCGATGACCTGGTGATCGACGACGTGACCGTTGGCGACGAGGCAACCTCGTTCGCGGAACCGGAGACGCCCGTGGCTCCTGCACCCGAACTTGACACCCCGCCCGCCTCCGTCGGCGACTGGGACGACATTTTGCGCGAGTCCGGCGTCGACGTGCGGTGGATGGCCGCCGTTCCGGCGGGGCAGGCGGGCGTCGCCGTCGCCGCGTTGTGGGCGGCCGGTGCCGACGACGCGACGGTCGCCGGGGAAGCGGGCGGCGACACCGGCTGGGTGCTGGTGAGCCTGGACGACCAGCAGTCCCCGGTGGGCAGCCGTCGGGTCGAGGGCGCGGCTGACGTCGCGACGGGGGACCGACGATGACGGTCCACACCCCCGGCGAGCGGCTTTTCGCCCGCTACGCCTTCTCGCCCAACGAGTTGGGCAATTGCGGGCCGTCCGACATCGAGGGCCTGGGTGCCGTCGCACGCGGGGAAGACGTGGATTTCGACGTCCGCGCCACCGCGCCGCGCATCTGGAGCGCTTGGCCCTACCACCTGGTGATTGGCAAGATGCTGGGTCTTGACCCGTTGGACGAGCGCGTCGTGAGGGGCTACTGGACGGGTTCGGACGAGGTGGCCGCGTTGGACGGCACCGAGTTCTGGGTGCGTCTGTTGACGATTATCCGGGGACAGGCCGGGCGGTATTGGCAGTACCTGGATGAGAAGCTGGTGCCGGAGGCGGCGCCGTCGCACGCGTTCCATGTGTTCGGCGTGTATCCGTGGTCGCGGATGCTGGACACCGATCGTCCCGAGCCGCTGCGGGTGCTGAACGACTGCTGCATCCGTTCGGCGCGCGTGATCGTCACCCGGACGGACCAGGCCGGCCGGCCGGTGTTGGGCGTGTCGACGCAGCGATTGATCATGTACGACGGGCGGGTCGTCTGGCAGCCCGAAGGCATCGAGATCCCCGCGTTGTTCGACCACGACATCCGTCCCGGCCAGACCGTCGCCCTGCACTGGGGGGTGGCCTGCGACCGTCTGGCGCCCGACGACGTGCGCGCGCTGGGCAACCAGCTCTCGCGCCAGATCAGTTGGGTGAACGCCCGCCTGGCGGCGGCGCGCCCATAGGCGGTTGATTCCAAGACAGGGCTCCACGTCCGTGTATGGCAGGTCCGACGAAGGCGCGAACCTGTTGTTCACCGCCCACGACATCGTCGACGCCTGGAAGTCGCAGTCGTCGTGACGCACGCGGAGTGGTGAACGCGTCGCTATGGCCGCATGTGGCGTCGGGGATGCTGTCGCACTCTCCCAGTGGGTAAGGATATGTCACACGATTTCTGACTGCGGTGTTACGATTGTCAGCGAGAGAGAGAAGTTGACAATGACAATGGCGACGGTGACGGTTCGAGTGGATGAGCAAACCAAGAAGAACGCCAGCATGGTGCTGGCGAACATCGGTTTGGACGTGTCTACGGCGGTCCGTATTTTCTTGCGGCAAATCGTTATTCGGGGGCAGATGCCTCTCGAACTCGTGCAAGACCCCTTCTTCAGCCAGTCCAATGTGGCTGCGCTACGGGAGTCGATTGCCCAGGCCGATCGCGGCGAGTTTGCAAAGGTGACGACGTTGGAAGAACTTGAGGCGGCTCACCCATGACCTTGATGTTCACCGACGACGGCTGGCGAACGTATCAACAATGGGTTGGCGATGTCCGCACCCTCAAACATATACACAAGTTGATCGCGGATATCTCCCGCAACGGCCACGACGGGATCGGCAAGCCCGAGCCGTTGAGCGGCGAATGGTCGGGTTGGTGGGGCCGCCGCATCGACGCGAAAAACAGGTTGGTCTATCGCATCGCGGATGAGGGCGTCGAGATCGCGCAGTGCGGCGGGCACTACTCAAGTCACTGATCGCGGAGAAGAGCCGCCAGCGTGCGCCAGATGGACGCGGCGGCGTCGGCGTGGAGGGGGCTGGGCGTCGCGCGCGCTTGTGAGGCGAATTGCAGGGCTGTGGTGAAGCGTTCGTAGACCATCCAGGCTTCGCGGCGACGGGTGAGGGCTGCCGTCTGGGCGGCGTCGAGGCCCGCGTGGGCGGCGTAGTGGGCGACGAAGGTCTCCACGCGTGCGGGGGTCAGGGGGATGTACCAGGGGCCTCCGTAGACGGGGCCGCCGACGACCGCCAGGTCGCAGGCCGGGTCGCCGAAACGGGACCATTCCCAGTCGATGAGCGCGAGCGAGTGTGAGTTGTCGGGGGCGTGCTGCTGCCCGGCGC
>Ga0123357_10001482_pt1 | contig 24950 bp, 14 predicted proteins | sample TergutEmb28metaG_FD_89873 | JGI IMG/M metagenome (GOLD analysis project Ga0123357, IMG submission 89873) | Embiratermes neotenicus P4 segment gut microbial communities from Petit-Saut dam, French Guiana - Emb289 P4 | ecosystem: Host-associated > Arthropoda: Insects > Digestive system > Gut ...
AGGGTCTTTTATGCTGTTCATCAGGTCTTTCTTTTTATCCATTATATACTTCTGGATAATAAGCTGCCTCCGCAGCTGGTCGCGGAATGTCGGCAAATCCATACCTGTTTCGTTCTGTACTGCCTGGCTGAACTCCGCGTCAGTAGCCTGCCTTCCCAGTGACTGAGCCAAATTGTTTCTCAGGGTCTGCATCTGCTGGTTGATTTCGTTATCGGCAACCGTGATCTTGTCCCTGTCGGCAGCCTGTAACACCAGTCTTTCGTTGATCATCAGGTCCAGTACCTGACGTTTCTCGTCTGATGTCAGTGGCCTGCCGGCTTGTTTTTCCGTCCGGTCAACTTCGGTACGGAATTGTTTGACAGTTATTGGTTCGCTCTTTGTAAGGCGGACAATAGCTACCGACTGCAGATCCGACTGGGAAAAGGCGAAAGCGGCTGTAAAAATACCAAAAATTATTAAAGATATTATCCTTTTCATTTTCTTTCCTATTGTTTGTTAAACATTCCTGTAACCTGGGGGTTACGGTCCCCAAAACACCCAAATGACTTTAGTCAAATAACTTTTGTCTATTGACTTTAGTCAAATGACTCTGGTTTAAATATAGCATAAAAAACAATAAAAACCAAGCGTTTACAATGATTTTGCGTTTACAATGATTTTAAAAGTTCACTGCTCCAGCACCGCCCTTATGCGCCTTACCCCTGCGGAAGAAGATTGTTCCTTCTGAATCGTAAATTTCCCCAGTTTACCTGTATGTTCGGCATGGGGGCCTCCGCATACTTCTTTGGAAAAATAATCGGATGCGGAATTACCAATCGTATATACTTTGACCTGCGATTCGTATTTTTCACCGAACAATGCTATGGCTCCGGCTGCTTTTGCCGTTTCAAGGCCCATTATTTCCATTCTGACAGGCAGATCTTTTTTGATTTGCTCGTTTACAATGGTCTGGACTTTTTGCAGTTCTTCGGCGGTCATTGGCGCGTTGTGCGAAAAATCAAAACGCATGCGTTCCGCAGTGATGTTAGAGCCTTTCTGTTCGACGTGGTTCCCCAAAACCGTACGCAAAGCCTGGTGCAGCAGGTGGGTAGCGGTATGGTAGCAGGTGGCGATTTCACCCTGATCCCCAAGGCCGCCCTTGAATATCTGCTCGCTGCCCGCCCGCGAAAGTTCCTGGTGTTTTTTATACGCCTCGTCAAATTCCTGTCTGTTAACCTTCATGCCGTTCTCGGCCGCCAGTTCTTCTGTAAGTTCAATCGGGAAACCGTAGGTATCGTAAAGCTTAAAGGCCAGCCGCCCCGACATGATTTTTCTTGGATCTTTGAGGAGATTGGGAAGGAGTTTTTCAAATTCATGCTCACCCTTCTGGAGGGTCTCAAGGAATTTATTCTCTTCCCTGCACAGTTCCTCGGTGATACGGGCCCTGTTCTCAAAAAGTTCGGGGTACGGGCCCTTCATCTGTTCAATAATGGTTTCCGCGAGCGGAGAAAGGAAAACACCTTCGACACCGAGTTTGCGGCCGTGGCGTACCGCTCGCCGGATAAGGCGGCGCAAAATATAACCGGCGCCGACATTGGAGGGGCTGGGTCCCTTGTGATCTCCCAGGATAAATACCGACGACCTTAGGTGATCGCAGATTATCCGGATTGATTTATCATTTTCCGCCTGATTGCTCTGCCCCGGCGCCGCGTCCGAACAATCGTAGGCAACACCGGTAATTTTTTCAACTTCCTTTATTAACGCAGAAAAAATTTCGGTATCGTATACGGATTTTTTATTGTTCAGTGTAACAATTGTGCGCTCTATGCCCATGCCGGTATCAACGCATTTACGGGCCAGGGGTTCATAGGTTCCGTCGGCTTTTTTGTTATACTGCATAAATACGTTGTTCCAGATTTCAAGCCACTTGCCGCATGAACAGCCGGGCTTGCAATCAGGGCCGCAGGGTTTGTCTCCGACATAGTAAAAAATTTCGGTATCCGGGCCGCAGGGGCCGGTTGTACCGGCAGGCCCCCACCAGTTGTCTTTACGCGGCAGGTAGGCGATACGGTTCTGCGGAATCCCAAGGCTCTTCCAGACAGAGGCTGATTCGTCATCTCGCGGAACGCCATCTTCGCCGTCAAAGACTGTAATGCCCAATTTTTCGACCGGAATAGCCAGCCATTGCGCGGAAGTCAAAAATTCAAAACTCATCTTTATGGACTCATTTTTAAAGTAATCGCCCAGAGACCAGTTCCCCAGCATTTCAAAAAATGTAAGATGGCTCCAGTCGCCCACTTCTTCAATGTCATCGGTGCGGATGCATTTCTGGTAATCAACCAGGCGCTGGCCTGCCGGGTGAGGTTCTCCCATTAAATAAGGAACCAGCGGATGCATGCCCGCTGTTGTAAAAAGAACTGTGGGATCATTGTCCGGGATCAGAGACTTGCCCTGGATTTGGGCATGGCCCTTTGAAATAAAAAAATTAATGTATTTGGTACGCAATTCATCGGCTGTCATGGATTAAGTATATACAAAAATTAAGAAAGTTAATAGTTGGAAGTTAAGAGTGAACAGTTAAAAGTGAACAGTTAAAAGTGAACAGTTAAAAGTGAACAGTTAAAAGTGAACAGTGAAAAGTGAGAAGTGAGAAGTGAGAAAAATGAAGAGTTGTTAGTGAAAATAAAAAATTCCACCAGGTTTTGCGTAGTTTGTCCCCACTCCCCACTTACTACTTACTACTTACCACTCCCTACTCCCCATTCCCTACTCCCTACTCCCCATTCCCCATTCCCTATTCTAAACTTTTAATTTGCAGGCGGCGGTATATCATCATAACGGCCGCTGTTGTTCCAGTAGGTAAAGCCTCCGTTTCCGGCGTCATGCACTCCCTTGATTTGGCGGGCTATGTAGTCAGAGTTGTAATACTTGCGGTCATAGGAAACGTTGAGATAAAAAGCCTGGGCCCACGGTCTTACGACGACCTGGCCGCGGGAAATCATGTACGTCCGTCTTACACCTTCGTAGTAAATACGGTAAGGCCGTTCCTCAGGCGGGTTCTGGGCCAGAAAATCCTGTTCAAAATGGCTCGGGTAATACATGGGGCAGATTACGTCGACCAGGGGCGCAAGCATTTCCACTTCCTGGCCTGTGCGCGCGCCGGTGCGGTACCAGCCGTTGGCGCCGTAAATATCTACGGAAATTGGGGATTTTACCTTTTGGCGGACATGGGTCAAAAACGATATAATCGCGCTGTCCATATCCATGCCTGTGCTGCGCCAGCGGTAGGACGCGTCGCCCAGGTTTATCCCGTCTGTCGGGAATCGTATGTAGTCATACTGAATTTCATCAAAGCCCCTGCGGCAAAGTTCCTGGGAAATTACGGCGATATAATCCCAGTATTCTTCAGCATACGGATCGATCCATCTTTCGTCGTAATAGGTACGCAGAATTTCCCAGTCAGGATCCTTGTCCGGAAGTATTTCGGTTTTGTTTGTTACCGAACTGTCTTTGGGTGTGTCCTTTTTCTGTCTGGTATCATAATAACCTTCCCATGGCTTTTTATTAACACTGTCCCAAACGGCGTATTTCCCGTTTTCCTTTACAGCCGCTTCCGGGTCTTTAAAGACAACAATTCTGGCTACCGTATAAACGCCTGCATCCTTCATTGTTTTTAAAAAAGATTCCAGGTCTACCGGCCTGAATACCCGGCCCCATTTTGTATAGGTCTGGTCTTCCGGTGTGAACCTCAGGCGGCCGTAGTCGTCCTTCATGTCAATGACCACCATGTTAAGGTTTTGTTTTTTAATGGTTTCCATGTATGGGGCAAGCGAGTAGGGGTCCAGGGCATGGTTGACCGGAAGGTAAAGGCCTTCCCGATTGGAGGCGTTGTTTTTTGTTTCCTGTTTATCCTGAATCAGCCAAAGTTCGCTTAAGCTGCCGTAGCCGGTATCAAAGTCGGAGCCGGGAATCGCCGCGCAAAGCGGATTTAATTTTAGTTTTACGGCATCATTTTTAATAAAACTTGTAATGTCGCTGCGTTTTTTGGCCGCAGATGTTCCGGCAGCCGTAGATGTTCCAGCGGCTGCGGATGCTCCCGCGGCTGATGTTCCGGCAGCAGGCAATGCCAGCTCCATAACTTCGCCGTTCTCAATAAAAAACAGCGAATCTTTTACCGGCAGCAAAGAATCAACTGTGCCAAAACCTGGTTCCCCTGACCAGATTAATTCGAACTTCCTGGCGCTTATGTTAAGTCTGTAAATCCGCTGCCTGAAGGTTTGTGAAACCAGAATCACCGGCCCGCTGTTGTCCTGCGGGAGCCAGACCGCGATATCGGATATTTCGTCGGGATTGCCCGTGGTTTCCAGGTTTTCCAGTCCGGCGTCGAGTTCTTCCCATTTGGCTCCGGATTTTCCGGGTTTATAAATATAGATTCCGTAAATATTGTGCGAACAAAAAACAGTAAGCTCATTGTCCAGTGTCGTAACCGCGACTGCCTTGATGCCGTTGCTCCGGTAATTGGGCATTCCCAGGCTTTCCCACGATTGTCCGCCGTCCCTTGTCAGGTAAACGGAGTCTTTTATTGCACAGACCATGTTTTCCGGATTTTGCGGATCGGCTTCCAGATCCTTGATATCCTGAAAAACCGAACTAAAAAACGTTGTTCCGTCTTCGTAATATTTTATGGCCCTTTTTGGGAGCCCTTGATCTCGGTGTTCCCAGTTATACAAATCGTCCGATGCCATAATTCCTTCGTCGGATAAAATAAACCACCGCAGACCGTCTTTGGTTTTTACGCTTAATATTTTTTTTACCGCGCCGCCGGACCAAAGGTTCTGTGCCCTGCCGGATCTGTCCACACCGGTCAGTCCGCCGGATGTACCCGTAATTAGGGACCAGGCCGCGGCGCGGGATTGGCCGGTCTGGGAAAATGTAAAAACCGGATTAAAAAATATTAACGCAGCAATACAGGCAGTAATAAAAAATCTTAATGTCCGGTAATTTTTACCGTAAATATTTTGTCTGGTATCCAAAAACATTTAACAGAGATTATATCAAAACAGCTGATTATAAACAATGTTTGAGTAAACATGTTGGAATAAACATATTGGAATAAATATGTCCGATTCTAAACTATTCAAAATACGCGTTAATCAAATCCCAGATCCCCTGCCATTCCCAGCCGGCCCGCCATGCGCTCATACCCGCGAGTTCGTAATCGTTTACGGCGTCCAGCTTTAATGATAACGAGTGTTCGTCTTCAAGCCATGCCATGATCCGTTTTTGGCCGCTTTTATATTCCGCGTAAACCTGGCCGGTTTCCGCGCTGCGTTCCCGGATCCCGGTGTTCTGCCGGAACAGCTCCCGGGTTGCCTCCATTCCTTCCATCGCGGAAGTCAGACTGTAATTGGCGCCTTCCATGCTTTCAGTCCATATTCTGGTATAAAAAGGAATTCCCAAAATTACCTTATCCGGGTTTACGTATTTAAGGATTTCTTCTATTCCCTGTTTAACCCAGCCGATTTCGGCGACAGGACCGGCATGTCCGGAATCAAGGTAATGCTGATCATAGGCCATCATGACTATATAATCGCAGTTTTTGGCAATCTGGTTTATATCGTATACCTCGTTTTTCAGGTCCAGTGACAGCGGTAAATCAATACTCAGCGTAATATTCAGCGGCTTAAGTTGTGCGTAGAGCCCGGCAATAAAGCTTTCAAAATTTTTTCCGGTTTCCCTGTTTATGGATTCAAAGTCAATATTTATTCCGTCCAGTCTGTATTGCCGCGCGTAGCTGACAATTTGCGCGGTAATTTTTTTTTGCCTCGCGCTGCCGGACAGCGCCGATTGTGTCATGGCGGTGTCGGACCTGTTTTCGAAAACAGCCCAAACTTTTATGCCGCTGCCGTGTGCCCACAGGACATAGCCGCTGTCTGCCATGCTTGTGATATCACCGGCCCGGTTTTTTAACGAAAACCATGTGGGCGAAACTACATCAAGTCCGTCCGTGTGTATTCTCTGATCCGGTTTTTGGTTGTCGTTCCTGCCGCTTATGTAATCCCAGACCATGATGATTTTTTCCGGGCGTACATACGCCGGTGAGGCAAAAGAAACAGATATGGTTAACAGGGATACGGTAAACAGGGATATGGTAAAAAACAAAAATTTTTTATTCATGGGAGTCATTGGAAACCTGCGGTTCGTGCTGCTGTTTTGCTTCATACTCTTTATTAAAATCCTGACGTTTTATTTTACCCCATGCATGTCTGTATTTTTTAAATCTTAAAATTGCGATAAGGCGGAAAACTACAGTCATCTGGCGGTATGAAAAATTTTCCAGTATACCGTAAAGACACAGCCTAAAAAACTCCCTTAGTTTTACGTATTTGTTAAATGTAAATTCTTCGATGATCAGCGCGCCCACCGACAGTATTACTCCGAATACTGTTGCCGCAATAAAGAATGTGATAAAAAATTTAAATGAAAGTATCCCCAAAAAATAACTTAACGGGACGAACACCAGTCCCAGCGCCTCTACGATCGGAGCTATAAGCTCAAAAAGAAAAAAATACGGCATTGCAAGCAAACCGGTAACGCCGTACCTTGGGTTGAGCATCATTTCATTATGCCGTTTCATGGCGTCCATAAGCCCAACCTGCCAGCGGCGGCGCTGGCCATAGAGGTCTTTTATTTTTACCGGCACCTGGGTCCAGCATATAGGATCTGGCAGAAACGTTATCCTGTACTTGTATTTTTTTTGGCGCATCATTTTGTGCAGCTTCATTACAATGTCCATATCTTCGCCGATCGTATTTATAGTATAGCCGCCCGCGTCGATAACAGCGCTTTTCAAAAACGCGCCGAATGCCCCGGAGATTATTAACACTGTATTCATGATGCTCCAGCCGGTCCGCCCGACAAGAAAGGCCCGCAGATATTCGACAATCTGGAAAACCGCGAGCCTGCTCTCCGGCAGGCCCAGTTTAATTACCTTGCCGTTTTTTACCTCGCTGCCGTTCGCCACCCTGATTATTCCGCCCACCGCGATTGTATATTTGTACTCCATAAACGCAAGGGCAATGCGCAGCAAAGCTTCGGAATCAAGCAATGAATCCGCGTCCAGGGAAACAAAATACGGGTAGCGCGAAACGTTGATTCCCGCGTTAAGGGCGTCAGCCTTGCCGCCGTTCTCCTTGTCTACAAGCACAAGATTGGGATAATCCGGGTTATAATAAATCCCTTTTACCTGATTTGTTTTGATTTTTACCCTGATCGGGAACGTGATTTTTCTTAATTTAAATGCTCTTTTAACTTTTTTTAATGTATCGTCCGTTGAGCCGTCGTTGATGATTATTATCTCATAAGTCAGATAGTCCAGGGCCAGCAGCGATTTTATGGTCTGGATAATGATGTTTTCTTCGTTCCACGCTGGGACAAGAATTGATATCGGAATCATGTTATACGATTCCCTGTACTGTTTAATGTCCGAAAATCTCGCTTTTTTTATGTAGGAAACCGAAAAAACCATTGCTATCAGCATCTGTATTACATTAACAACACTTATAAAAGCCACGTAAATAACGATAAAAATATTAAAATAAATAACTATTTTATATAATAAATAAAGAATCACACTGTAACATTAACACAAAACTGCTTTTTTAGGCCATTACTGCTTTTGGAAAACTTTTTTTGAACGGCGCCGCAGCCTTCTGCATATCAGGGCCGGCAACAGGAGCAGGCGGCAGGGCCCGCCAGAGTTCCCTGATTTTTTTAAGCAGCCCGGTTTCGTTTGTCTGTTCGATGGTATACTGCATACTGTCATATGCGTACCGGTCTCCTGTACTGATTATTGAAGCAAGAATTTCATAACAGTCAGGATATGCCAGAATCGAGGTTACTGCGTTCTGGCGGACCCACCATTCCCTGTCCCGTGCTGCCTTTGCAAGCGCTTTAACAGCGTTGCGGCTGGTCAGGACGCCAAGGGTTTTGGCCGCCATTGCCCGGACTTCCCATTCATTGTCGTTCATCGCGTTTATCAATATGGGGATCTGCTTCCTGCTGCCGGATCTCCCTATCGCGATTATACCTGCAAGACGGGTCTCCTTGTTTCCGTATTTTGCTATCAGAACAATGTCGTCAATGAGCATATTGGCAATCTCGCCGTCCGCGGATTTGAGAAACAGCCGCACCAGGTAATCCGAATCATGATGAATCATCTTCCTGTACAGTTCGCGTCCGCTGCCGGAGAAAGTGTTGATAATCTCGTTAATGGCCCTTTCATTTACAAAGATAAGCCGGTGTATTTTGTCAAAGGCTTGTGTCAACGCACTGACATCACCGATACGCGACAGGGCCATAAGAGCTTCGTATTGGGTGTCGCTGGACAGAATATCAAGAGTCTTTAGTATAAGCGGTATGGCGTTTGTGTTTTTATATAAACCGGCCTTGCGGCAGCCGACTACCGCGTTGCTCCTTAGCCGGTCCGATATTTGGGAAAGACATTTTTGCGGGAACCTGAAATAATCCGCGAGCATCAGCGCCCTCGTTCTGGTTTTGCTGTCCGCTTCCTCCAGAATGTCAAGAAGCAAATCTTCCAGGGTTTTTTGTGCCAGTTTTTCTTTTGTGATCTCCGCCAGGTTTTCCAGAATACCGGATTGTTCTTTTTCAAAATCCGCTCCGTCCAGTTTAAAAAATTTATTAAAGCCCGGTTTTATTTTTTCTGTGTACTGGCTCCTTTTTTTCCCCCTGTAGGTTTGAGTTAGATTTATTACAACTACTGAACTGAACAATAGCAGGCATACAATGATTAATACTGCCAGAACAATCAGTAAAACTTCAAATTTCATTTGCCGGCCTGCTAGTACTCACCGAATTTTTTCTGAACTACAGCGTATGAATCTTTTAACCTCTCATGGACAGTAACCTTGTCCCATGGTTTCCATGAATAAAAAGCTGAACCGCCGTCAATAACCGATCCGCCGCTGATCTTGTACAGTTCAAAGTTTATACCATCGATTTGCACCGGATTAATGTTAAATTCCTGATGGGCATATAAATCGCCAATCGCCTTTTTTGACGAAGGATCGGCGATGTTAAAAAGCTGCCAGGGAATCCGCATTTCCAGATCGGAACCATTATCGCTGACACAAAAATCGGCCAGGGAATTGTAATCCGGCGACTGCGGGTTTGCGTTTCCGTAAAGCAGTCTGCCGGTTTCATAGAATGACGGCTGCAGGTAAAGTCCGGTCAGCGGGAACCGTAAGCCGCGCCGGAGTACCAGATTTATTGGATTAAAAATACCGGAGTTCTTTTTTTCAAACGATGGGTTTCTGGGAATTAAATCAAGGAAATCAAGCAGGCTGTACTGGCGGTAAAAAACGTCGTAATAAGCGTCAACATAAACCGCGGAATTTTGACTGCCGTCAATAATAATACATTGGCTTGCCGGGTTCCTGAATTTTAACCCTTCCCTGTCAAAGCTTAAATTCCCCTGATCCTTAAGGGCGCCGGCAGCGATAGCGTATTTGTTTTTTAAAATACCGGAGGCTTCGTCATGCAAAAGGAAGTAAACGTATTTCTCGTCGCTGTTAACCGAGAGCCTCATGCCGCCGGCCTGCATAAGCGGTTTTACATGGGACCATTCCGCCGCGTTGCCGTCGGCGTAACAAACGGATTTTTTTTCGCCGGGATCGAAGCCCAGAATTCCGTAGTTTTGCTCGGAGGACTGGGCATTGGACCAGTACGCCCGGCGTTCCGGCAGATCGTAGTCCATGGTATTCCAGCTTCGTTTTGACCACTCGTCCTGCCAGGTGAATATGAGTCCGCCGGCGCAGCCGGATTCAACTATACTGTCGTACATATCAGCCAGATATCTGCCCGCGGTTTCTTCGGTTACAAAACCCTGGTTGTAGCCTGTAATAATATTTTCATGGGTAAGGCCCCGGGACGCCGGTATACCGAACTCCGCAACAAGTACAGGTACAGAATGCCAGGCCTTAAGGTCCATAAGGTAGGCCTCATAGGGATTTGGCTTTCCCCTGCTATCGATAAACTTTGTGTATACCGGATCATAACTCATAAATTCCGGATAATACGGATAAATATGGTATGAAGCGAAAAGTCCCGGTTTAAAGCTGTCTTTGGTCTTTATGTGTTCGATATCAACGCTCACAGCGTCTTCAACTACACGGTTTGGGTCCGATGGATGCTGGAGGGGATCGGTGGTAATCCAGTTGGTCCAGCTTATTGGTTTTTGTGTTTTATACCGGGAACTTTCGTACCCGATCGCGTAATCCCCAATCGCCGCGAGCCAGCACTCGTAGGGAGACGCGTCTGCTGTATATAAATATTGTCCTTCAAAATTTTTTACCGCCGCATTTAAAGTATTGGTGTTAATGACAAAACCGGCGTCTTCTTCTATACCCAGAATGTATCCTGCTACATAGGGAGATACATCCCAAATGTACTTCCCGGACGCGCGGCCGAATCTTGGCTCGATCGTCTTATTGCCGTGCAGTAAATCGACAAGATCCTCTATATCGCTTTTGAATTCATCGTTAATATCCGGGTGGTAGGCGTTCTGTCTGAGGCTTATGGCTTCCTCGTTGTTCCATACGCCGTGGAATAAATAAAGCGGTTTCGCGGCGAACATATTATATTCGTAGAAGGCTTCATAAAAAGCGGGGCTCAGAATCGTATAAACCCTTATCGCGTTGGCATTCATCGCGGCTATTTCTTTGAACCAGCGCAGGTATTCATCTTTTTCTATACCCAGCTCGCCCGGAAAAAATCCGGGTTTTGCGGCGCCCATGTTTATGCCTTTAATTAAAAAATCCTGCCATTGGCCGTTTTTGTTTATCTGGAAAACTGTTCCGTTTGTTCTGAAGCTTACATGGCGGTTTAAATTATACTTTACCGGATACTGCGAAAGAAAAATAATTGCCGCTGCGGAGATAAATATTATTATGAGTTTTTTTTTCAAAGTGGACATTTTGGATATCCCGTTCTCCGGTCTGTTACCGCAAGCGGCAGGGAACAATGCATTTGGAAGCCTCCTGTAGACAATATATCTCTATAAAACAAAAATCCAAACAATTTATAAAATTTTTATAAAATACGGGCCGGAATCCTTTAACTTATACTGTTTTTAAAGTAAATTATTCCAATGAATGACATCATAGAAAATAAACCATCAAGCATAGTTCTGGCCGGCGGCTGTTTCTGGGGAACTCAGGCTTATATAAGAAGACTTAAAGGCGTTTTGAGAACATCCTGCGGGTACGCCAACGGCAATACCCCAAATCCCGATTACAAAATGGTCTGTACCGGCAAAACAGGTCACGCGGAAGCTGTCCGGACGGAATATGACCCGGATATCCTGCCTTTGGAAAAGCTTCTTTCTGAGTATTTCAAGACCATCAACCCAACATCGGTCAACCGCCAGGGCGGCGATACCGGAACCCAGTATCGCACCGGAATTTATTATTCTGCTGAAAGCGATAAAACCACAGCAGAAACATTCATTGCAAAAGAACAAAAAAAATTCGGGAGGCCAATAGCGGTTGAAGTTTTGCCGCTGACTTGTTTTTACCCGGCCGAGGAATATCATCAGGATTATCTGGAAAAAAATCCAGGCGGTTACTGCCACGTGGATTTATCGCTGCTGCCTAAAGGGGATGAATGATGGAAATTCACAGACCAAGCGTTACAAAGACATTTGGGATCCTGACTTCCGGAGGCGACTGCCCGGGTCTCAATGCTGCTATCCGGGGCGTCTGCAGGGCGGCCCATGACCGCTACGGCATGAAGGCCATTGGTATCGCAAATGGCTACCGCGGCCTTATTGACGGCGACGCCAGGCCGCTTAACCCGGAAGATTTTTCCGGCATACTTACCAGGGCAGGAACCATACTGGGGGCAAGCCGGGAAAAACCTTTTAAGCGCACAGAGGGAGAAAGGGACAGTGAAATCGAACTGGACAAGGTAGCCGCCATTAAGGAGAACTACCAAAAACTGGGCCTTGACTGTCTGGTAATCCTGGGGGGCAACGGGACCAATACAACCGGTTACCTGCTTGCCCGCGAAGGCCTTAATGTTGTCGGGCTGCCCAAAACTATTGACAATGACATTTATGGAACCGATCTGACTTTTGGTTTCAATTCCGCACTTGCTATCGCGACAGAAGCCATTGACCGGCTGCATTCTACCGCGCAGAGCCACAGCCGTGTAATGGTGATCGAGATTATGGGCCACAAGGCCGGATGGCTCGCGCTCTATTCCGGTATTGCCGGCGGAGGGGATGTTATTCTTATTCCGGAGATACCTTATGATATGAATATCATCGGCCGCCATCTGGAAGACCGTGTAAGCGAAGGCAAATCATTTTCAATAGTAGTTGTCGCGGAAGGCGCCTATTCCATTAATGAAGAAAAAATGGACAAGAAAGAAAGAAGGAAGTACCGCGCGGAACACAATACCCCTTCCATTGCGTACCGTATTGCCAAAGAAATCGAAGAGGGAACCGGTATGGAAACACGGGCAACCGTACTTGGTTATGTCCAGCGCGGCGGCATTCCCAGCGCGACCGACAGGGTGCTCGCGACCAGCCTTGGGACCGCAGCGGCCGATCTGCTCGCGCGCGGTGATTACGGCCGTATGGTAGTGTCGGGCGGAAACAACATCAGCTCCGTTGATCTTAGCGTACCTGCAGGGAAAATCCGATCTGTTCCTATGGATCATTACATGCTTGATACCGCTGTTTCAGTGGGAACCTGCATGGGCAACAAGCTGCCTAATTAAACTTAGATTTAATTTAATGGATTGAATTTAAATGAATAAAGCCTCCATAAAGCCTGAGCACATGACAAGCCTGGCCGGCAGCCGGCTGGTTCCAAAAACCAATGACAGGATAATACTGCGCGGGGCAATTGACACCCTGGAGGCGGAAGTTCTTGAAGCCAGCCTTCTTGCGCAAACCTGCGGGCAAGTCTGGTACGCGGACGCTTTGGGCGATGTACTCGTATTGCTGCGCTCCATAATGAAGGCCGAAGTAACAGGTGAATCGCTGACGCCAATCAATCTTTTTGGTTTATCCTGCGAAGAAATTCATAAGCAGAGCCATAACATAAAAGAAGTTTTTGGAATTTCAGGCCTGCCTGTGCCGGATATTAAATCCGGGCCGCTGGCTCTTCGTCTCAATTACCTTAGGGCCAGGGCAAGGGAAACAGAAATACTGGCTGTTAAGGCTTTTGAATCCGAGCCAGCGGCCGGCGGAATAATCACCGCATTTAACCGGTTGTCCAGCGCCTTTTGGTGGCTGTACTGCCGGTATTTGAGCGCAATGTAGCTCCGTTTGTTAAAGCGGCATCTTTTTATTACAGCAACGTTCGATTGTTAGAGCGGCATCCGCTTCCCGGTTTTACGGATGGGATGCAGTTCTTCTTCGCTGACTCCGGCTGGGTCATTTACCCCGGGCGGAAGCTGGCGGCCCTCTTCGGCGCCGACTTCTTCTTCCTGTTCCCAAAGATCCTTTTGATCGCTGTCTTGGGCCGGTTTGGACGCGGCGGTTACGGTCCCGCCCGTATTTTCAAGCCGGATCGAAATGACTTTGCTTACTCCGGATTCTTCCATGGTAATTCCAAGCAGCGTGTGCGCACCCGTAACGGTTTTTTTGTTATGTGTTATTACGATGAACTGGCTTGAGTTACCAAACTCCTGCAGAACCTGGACAAAACGGTTTACGTTTTGTTCGTCAAGAGCCGCGTCAATTTCGTCCAAAAGGCAGAAGGGAGACGGTTTGACCATGTAGGTCGCAAAGAGCAATGCTACCGCTGTCATTGAACGCTCGCCGCCCGATAGCAGATTGATATTTTCCAGTTTTTTTCCCGGAGGCTGCGCATATATTTCAATGCCGGATTCCAGTACGTGGTTTGGATCGGACAGTCTTAACTGGCCCTGGCCTCCGCCAAAAAGCCTGCGGAACATATTATGGAAATTTTTTCTGATTTTATTATAGGTTTCCATAAACAGGGTTGAAGATTCGGCCCGTATTTCGGCTGTGAGGTTTTCGAGGTCGCCCCTGGCTTTTGTAAGGTCTGCGAGCTGGCTGGATAAAAAAGTAAACCTTTCTTTGGCCTCCGCGAATTCTTCCGGAGCGGCAAGGTTTATGGAAGAACCCAGGTCCTTCAGGGATTGCCTTACCGCGGCCAGCTTTTCCCTTAACTCCGGCGTCCCCGCTGTAATGGTAAAAATTCTTTCTTCAAATTCCATTAAATCCCTGGAATGGGTTTCCCTGAAGTTGTCCTGGATATTTTTAATTTCCATTTCCGTCTGGACTGTTTCCAGGTTTATTTTTTCCAGAGATTCCTGAACCTTTGCAAGCTCAGTCATTCGTTTTTTGATGGTTTCCTGTTTGCCCGCTACATCCCCGTTTTTGGCCGTTATGTCTTTTTCCAGCCTATCCAGATCGGAAGCAAGCGCCTTTCCCTTTTTTTCGATTTCCGCGATTTCCTGTTCAGCATCGTCTATACGTTCGTTAATTTCTTCCGAACGCCTGCGATCCACAAAAAGTTCGTCCCTTATTGTTTTTAACAGGCCTTCCTGGCCGGAAAGCTCCCGCCTTATAAGCCGGGCCTGTTCTTCAGCGGCCTGGGCCTGGGTCGCCATCTTCATGCGGTTAAGCCGCAGTTCTTCAAGTGTCGCCCGGTATTCGCCGATTTTAACGCCAAGTTCATCGTTGCTTCTGCGCAGACCGGCAATCTGTTCCCTCTTCTCCGTGACACCATCGCGGCAGCCGCGTATGTTCACGTCCAGGGCTCTTTTTTTTGTGATTATCCCTTCCGGGGCCAAAAAGTCGTCCAAAAAAGACGGGGTGCTTTTGCAGTAATTTTCAAAAATTTCAACAGCCTTGCCTGTTAATCCGGCTGCTTCCGAGAACGCGGCGGCAAGGTTCTCTGCCATGCGTTTTAAATCTTTTGCCTGGGGCGCTGTCCCTGTTTCTTCGGCCCTGTCAGCGGACGCGCAGAGATCGCGGGCCAGGGTTTCCCTGGCGGACAAAAGATTCTGCAGGCGCTCGAATGTCTCGCCAAGAGAAGCTTCTGAATTCCGTCTCTCCGCAGCCGAATACCCTGCTTCCTTTAAACCGGCGTCCAGAGCCGCGACTATATCGTCTGTAATGGCTTCCAGGTCTTTTTCAAAATTTTCCCTTTCCCTGTCCAGGCGGCGGATTTCCTCTTCTGCCCTGCGGGCTGCCTTTTCATTTTCTTCTATCCTGGATGAAGCTATGCGTATATTTTCTTCAAATGATTTAATATTTTCTTCAATGCCGCTTACTTTTTTTCTCAAATCAAAGACTACTTCATCCTGTTCCTGCGCGTCCGATTTTAATTCTTCGATTTTAACCTCGGCCTGTTTTTCCCTGCCTTCGTTTTGGGAAATTTTGGCTTTGGCGTCGCTGCGCTGTTCATTAAGGAGCCGCACTTCTTTTTCTCGGGCGTTTTTTTCCACTGCCAGTCCGTAGATATTTTTTTGGTAATCCGCAAGACGGGATTCCAGGGCGTTTACCATATCCATGTTTTCTTCGAGGGTCTTGTTAAGTTTCTGCATTTCGGCGTTAAGATTATCCCGGTCCGCCGTCTTTTTTCTAAAGGCTTCGTTTTTTTCGCTTAATTCATATCTGAACGATTTTAACCTTAAAAGCTGAATGTCGAGTTCATACTGAAAAATTTCATCCCTGAGCGCGCGGTATTTTAAGGTTTTTTCTGACTGAACTTTTAAACTGTCGTGGGTGCGTTTGACTTCACCCAAAATTCCGTCAACCTGGCGCATGTTTTCTTCGGTTTTTAAGAGCTTGCGTTCCGCTTCCGCTCCCCTGACTTTATAACGGGTAATTCCCGCGGCTTCTTCAAACAGATAACGCCTGTCATCGGGCTTGGAAGATAAAATCTGGTCGATTTTACCCTGCTCCATAACAGAATAGGCGGCTTTGCCTACGCCGGTATCCCAAAAAAGTTCGCGCACTTCCTTGAGCCGCACCGGAGCGGTGTTAATAAAGTACTCACTTTCGCCGGAACGGTAGAGCCTGCGTTTGATTTCGATTTCCGGCACATCCAGAGGTAAAAGCCCGGCGTCATTGGCCAGGGTCAGGGTGACTTCCGCGACGCCAAGGGGCTTGCGCGCTTCGGTTCCGTTAAAAATAACGTCTTCCATGTTCTCCGCGCGCAGTGCCCTTGAAGCCTGTTCTCCCAGCACCCATTTGACCGCGTCAACCACATTGGATTTTCCGCAGCCGTTTGGGCCCAGAAGGGCGGTAATCCCGTCGGCAAACTCAACACGGGTTTTGTCCGCAAAAGATTTGAAACCAAATATGTCAAGGTGTTTTAAAAACAAGGTTTTTTCCTAAAATTTTTTCCTAAGGAATCAACTGTATCATAGCGTTATCCCCGGTTCAAGGGATCGAATTCAGCTTTATATTTTAGAGATTTTATGTTTTTTAGTTATATTAGTGAATTTATATTTTGGAAAATTATCATAAAATCACAGTTTTTTTCCTTGACATTTTGACCTAAAAGCCTTAAACTAAATATATAAATTAACCCTCAAGGGAGGCCATGATATGGCAAAAGTTGAACTTAAAGGAATGAGTAAAGTATATGAGGGCAATGTCCGAGCCGTGGATAATGCCAACATCGTAGTAGAAGACAAGGAATTTGTCGTATTGGTCGGTCCTTCCGGCTGCGGTAAATCCACCACCCTCAGAATGGTTGCCGGTCTTGAAGACATAACAGAAGGCGAATTGTATATCGACGGTGAACTTATGAACGATGTTCCGCCCAAGGACAGGAACATTGCCATGGTTTTCCAGAATTACGCCCTTTATCCCCATATGACTGTTTACGAAAACATGGCGTTCGGCCTCAGAATTAAAAAAGTAGAAAAATCAGAGATTGATCGCCGTGTTCACGAAGCAGCCCGCATCCTTGATATTGAGAAATTCCTTGACCGCAAACCCAAGGCGCTGTCAGGCGGCCAGAGGCAGCGTGTCGCGGTAGGGCGCGCCATTGTCCGTAACCCAAAGGTATTCCTCTTTGATGAGCCCCTTTCCAACCTGGACGCCAAGCTCCGTGTACAGATGCGCGCCGAATTGTCCGACCTGCACATAAGGCTTAACGCGACCATAATTTACGTAACCCATGACCAGGTAGAAGCCATGACCATGGCCAACAAGATCGTTGTAATGAAGGACGGCAAGATCCAGCAGATTGGTTCCCCGCTCTTCCTCTACAATCATCCTGTTAACAAGTTTGTTGCCGGCTTCATCGGATCCCCGCCCATGAACTTTATGAACGTAAAAGTAATTGAAGAAGGCGGGAATGTGATTATGGACGAAGGCAGCTTCAAGATAAAACCGCACGCCGATCATCTCCCCTTTATCAAGAAATTCATCGGCAAGGAACTGACCTTTGGTATCCGGCCCGAGGACCTGCATTACACCGAAAAACCGGCTGCGGAAAACAACATGCCAATGAAGGTAACAGTCATTGAACCGCTGGGCGCCGATATTCACCTCTGGCTGTCCACTCCGTCTCACGCGCTTGTCGCCAGGACCGAACCCCAGTACGAATTCAAAGTGGGCGATATTGCCAACTTTACACCCAGGCTGGAAAAAGCAAGGTATTTCGACAAGGAAACCGAGCTCTCAATCCTGGCCGAGATGGAAGTTGACGGGAAATAAAATCTTTTCCGAATTAAAAAAAGCCGTCCGTGTGGACGGCTTTTTTTATGGCTTACACAAAAATTTTTCAGAATGAACCCACCTGGTTATCGAACCAGCCGGGTTATTAAACCAGCCTAATGGTTATTAATCAATGATTTATAATCCCCGGACATTCTGCTGTCTGTATCCGCTTGATTCATCTTCCTGCTCTGTCTGTACTTGGCCGGGTTCATGCCGATGTAGCTGCGGAATATTTTGGAAAACCAGCTTTGATCCTTGAATCCGCAGGCATAGGCTATCTCGCTTAGAGACTGGTGTGTTTCCGCAAGCATGCCGCAGGATTTTTCTACCCTTAGGCGGTTGAGGTAACTTGAAACATTTTCGCCCATCTCTTCCTTAAAAATCGTACTAAAATACGGAGCGGAAAGACCGGAAGCTGCAGCGATTTCATTAAGGCTGATTTTTCTGGTAAAATTGGAGTGAATAAACCTGTCTGCTTTTTTTAAGACAGAGACATGGCGGATTCCCTGGAAAGAAAACGCTTCGCCGGCCATATACTGGGTCATTAGGTGGATGGCGTCAATGAGCTCCTGCGGATCAACGGCTTTTTCAATTGACTTTAAAAATTGATGGGCTGTATTGGAATAGGCATAGGGAAAACTGCTGTTAAGATTGTCTGTTCTGGAAAGGAGTATGGCCAGTTCCAGGATCCTGAAGCGGATATTTTCAAACTGTTCGGCGCTTATAAAAATAATTATTCCCAATAGTTCATTAAGCAGTTTGGAACCTTTTCTTATATCGCCGGATCGCACCGCGTTTAAAAATTCTTTTTCCTTTTCCAGCGGATATTCCGGAAACTCCCGGTTCTCTTCAGTTTTCCCGGGATTTTGTTTTGCACTGCAGTTGTTGAATTTATCCTTTAGGTTGTCCACAATTATTGTCAGTTCCTTCTGCTGCTCACCCCTGCGCTTAAGCGTCTCGTTTAAATCGTTTTTATCGTGGGTAAGGGATTCCGCGCATACCTGCATAAGTTCGGACAGGGCCCTGATTTGGTGCGGATTGGCAAACGGGAAATATGACAGGCGGCTTATTAGTTCCTGTTTGTCTGCCGGATTATTGCAGATATATTCCATTTTTTGTACAGCTTCTTTTTTATCGATACACAGAAAGCCGCTGCTTATGAATGAACCGATAAAATTCCTGCCTGAATAAAGCGGGCTGGTCCAGAACGCGAAGCCGAGATCGCAGGTATAATTAAAGGTTCTCCCGGAAATAAAAGCTTTTTTTAATCCTTCCATGTGCAGTTCCCTGCACGGGTGATAATCAAAGTCCCTGCTTGTATTGAATGTGATGTTGGACCTGCACTTAATGCATAAAAGACAGGTGTTTTTTACTGTAATAATATCGTTGTAGATCTCCGGAATATAAGCATGGTTGTTGTCGGTAATGCATATCTGGGAACCTGTCGCTTTGGCGTAGGCGTTCAGAATATTGTATCCCTTTAGCAGCAGCGGATCTGTCTGTTTTGAACTCCACGAAACATCAAGTTTGTTTTTCATTTTTTATCCTTTTGTTATTTTCCCTGTTCCCTGTATTTGCCCGGACTTATTCCCAGACGGCTCTTGAATACTTTTGAGAACCAGCTTTGATCATCGTAACCGCAGAGTTTTGCTATTTCCGCGAGTGAGGTATCTGTTTCCGCCAGCAGACTTGTCGCCATGTCAATCCGCAGCCGGTTAAGATAATCGCAGAGATTGATTCCAAGTTCTTTTTTGAATATGGTGCTGAAGTAGGGAGCCGAAAGGCCCGAGACAGCCGCGATTTCTTCAAGGCTTATTTTTCTGCTGTAGTTTTCCCAAATAAATTTTTCTGCCTTGCGCAGCGCCAGCGCGTGGCAAATGCCCTGGTACGAAAATACTTTTACCCCAAGCTGGTTAATTGCGCCTGCCAGATTTTCGCTTAGTTCCTGTACGGTCTGCGATTCCTTGATGCGTTTTATGCAGCGGTTATAGGCTTCGTCAAGTTTAAAATTTTTCCCGGCTTCCCTCGAAATAAGCACCGAGAGTTCTATGGAATGCAGCCTGAAAAAATCAAATTCATCCTGGCCGGCCTTTTCTATTATTTTTATTATTTCGCCCAGAATCTGCGAAACCGTGTGCTTGTCTCCGCGGCGGAGGGCCGCAAGCAGAGCCTTTTCTTTTTCCTGGAAATTCAGCCTGCCGGGATTTTCACCGGATGCCTGTTTTGGTTTAAAAATTATTTTTCCCGATGTTTTTTTGCGCGATACCGATGTTTGATCCCAGGGATTCCCGGATATTTTTTTAGCGCACAGCATTAACAGTTTTGCCATGGCCTGGACTTCATCATTGCTCTTCATCGGGACTTTGGAAAGCATATCCTGGATTTTTTGGGGGGGAAGCCGGGAGTTTGTATTACAGCGTTCGATTATTTCCTTTTGGGAAACTGTCAGGACCTGGCCTGCCGCTATTGAACCTGCGTATCTGCCGCCGGCGTAAAGCGGACTGGTCCAGTAGCTTAAACCTGCCTCGCATGTGTAAATATAGACGCCGCCGCGTCTGGCGTTGGCCAGCGCTTCCCTGTGCTTTAATATGCAGGGATGGTCGTCTTCCGTCCAGTTTTCGGTTTCTCTGGGAAACGAATTGCTGCAAACTTCGCAGAAAGATGTCTGCCTTTTTTCTATGGAAGGAATCGACGCGCCTGATTTGTCTATAACCAGGGCGGGGCAGCCCACCGCTTTCTCATAAAAGCTCATCATTTTGCAGGCTTTTATTAAAAGGGGTTTAATTTCCCTCCTTTCAATAATGGTAGTATTTTTTACATCCGAAGTTAGTTGTTCTTTCATGTTTTTTTACTCCACTTTTAATATATGTAATCAGAAAAAATTTTTCATTAAAAAATAATTATAAAAATAAATTTTTTTCATAATATTTGGTATTTTTTTAATGGTTTTAGTTGATTCTTATTTTACGCTGGCAGGTTTGGACTCCGCAACGTTCTTTGAGCGACAATCCTGTACCGGGGGCTTGATTGATTATTTTTAAATCCGGATGATGTATTGCATGAAAACTTCTTTAAAGACAGGTGAAATAACCGGTTCCGGGTTTGAGATTATCGGAATAAAGGAATTGGAGGAATTGGAAGCCGATGGCGTTTGGGCGCGTCACATCAGGACCGGTGTGCAGGTTTTCCATGTATATAATGATGATCCTGAAAATCTTTTTTCTTTTGCTTTTGCGACGATTCCGGAAGATTCAACCGGCGCCGCCCATATCCTTGAGCACTCTGTCCTCTGCGGTTCCAAAAATTATCCCCTAAAAGATGTTTTCCTGGTACTGGCCCAGGGCAGCCTCCAGACTTTTCTAAATGCCTGGACTTTTCCCGACAAAACCATATATCCGGCAAGCTCGGTTAATGAGCGTGATTATTTTAACCTTATGGCAGTTTACGGGGACGCGGTGTTCAGGCCGCTGATTTCCGAATGGACATTTATGCAGGAAGGCCATCACCTGGATTTTAACAAAGACTCAGGCAAGCCCGAAGTAACAGGCGTTGTTTATAATGAAATGAAAGGCGCCTATTCGTCGCTGGATGCCTACGCCGGCCTGTGGTCGGTAAAATCTGTGCTTCCTGACGGTCCCTATTCATATGAGTCCGGCGGCGATCCTGAATGCATAACCGATCTAAGCCCGGAAGATTTAAAAAAATTCCATTCCTCGCGTTATTCGCCGAAAAACTGCCGGATTTTTTTGGCAGGAAACATCCCGACAGAAAAACAGCTTGCCTTCCTTGATGAAAAATTTTTTTCCGCCCTGCCGGCAGGGGAAGCCGCGCCCGCTGTTAAAAAGACGCAGCGCTGGAAGGAACCCAGAGAATTCCGTGTTCCCTGTCCTGCAGGAGATCAAAAGCCAACGGTTTTTATTTCTTTTTTGTGCTGCTCCTCCCTAAATCATGAGGAAACCATTGATCTTGCCGCGCTTACGGAGACCCTTCTTGGCCATGACGGGTCCCCGCTGACGCGGGTTTTGATAGACTCCGGCCTTGGAGAGGATCTTAGTCCGGTTACCGGTTTTGAGGGGGAGATTCTTGAAACAATTTTAACTGTCGGGCTGCGCGGGGTAGACGCCAAAAACCAAAAGAAAGTAGAAAAGCTTATTATGGACGAACTGCGGCGGCTGGCGGATGAAGGCATACCCAAAGAAGAAATTGAGGCCTCCCTGCTTGCCATGGAATTTTCGCACCGCGAAATTAAACGTTCAGGCGGTCCCTTCTCCCTGGTCTGGATGCGCAGATCGCTTAGGGCATGGCTCCACGGCGGCAATCCCTGGGACAGTCTTTTGTTTGCTCCCATGATTGACGGTTTAAAAAAACGGCTTGCCTGTAATCCTTTATATTTCGAAACCCTGATAAAAAAATATTTTTTGGAAAATCAACACCGCGCTTTTGTAATTATCGAACCTAAAAAAGGTTTTTTGGAAGAAAAAGAAAACCGGCTGGCCGCGCGGCTCGCGCAAAAAGAAGCCGCCATGTCCGGGGCAGAAAAAACCAAACTCCTGGAAAAGAACCGGGAACTGGCCGGAATCCAGGCGCAGCCGGACAGTCCGCAGGCTCTGGCCGCAATACCTCACCTGGGAAGGGGCGACCTCTCCTCCGACATAGAAAAAATCCGGCGGGAATTTGCGGATTGTGACAATATTCCAATTATTACCCATTCCCTTTTTACAAACGGTATAGGTTACGCCGACCTTTCGTTTCCTGTAGATAATCTTGACAGCGATGATTATCCCTGGCTGCCGTTATTCTCCAGGGTATCTGTTTCTATGGGATTGCCGGGCATGGATTACGGTGAAGTTTCCAGCCTGCTTGCCAGGACCACGGGCGGATTCAGCGCCATTCTGCAAACCGGTTCCTGCGTGCCCGGTTCCGCATCGGCATTGGCCTTTCCTTCCGGCGTCTTTGACATAAGGGGCAGGGACTGGATTATTTACCGCGTCAAGGCTCTGGATGAAAAAATGGGTCCTTCCCTGGATTTGGCGCGGCAGCTTATCACAGAAGCGGATTTCTCAGATTTAAAACGAATCCGGGATTTAGTCCTTGAAATGAAAAATGAGATGGATTCCGGCCTGGCGCCCATTGGGCATATTTTTGCGGCGCTGCGATCCGGGCGCGGTTTTACCCGTTCACATCAGGTTGATGAAATCTGGAGCGGACTGCAGCAGATGGAATTTGTTCATAAAATATCGGGCATGGATTCAGCGGAAATAAGCAGCCGGCTTTCTTCGATACGGGACAAGCTTGTAAAATCCGGCATCCTGGTCAATCTTGCCTGCGGCAGTCCTTCGCTGCAGAATAATGTCAGGGAAACTGTGAACTTTTTTGGCGCCATGGGTCCTCCCAGGCCCAGAAAAAACCAGACCGTGTTCAGTTCACCTTATACTTTAAAAAACGAATCTGTAAAGCCTGAAATTTTTTCTTCGCCGTCTTTACAGATAGGTTTTGCCGCGTCTGTCCTCGCGGCCCCGCTTTACGGTCCGGTAAATCAGGCAGCCCAGATGGTGGCATCCCACCTCCTGTCAACAGGCGCGCTTTGGGAAGAAATCCGCATGAAGGGCGGCGCCTACGGCGCTTTTGCCCAGCCGGATATCCTGGAAGGGACTTATGCTTTTTCTACTTACCGCGATCCCAATCCCTTTAGATCGCTTGATACCATAAAATCTGTATTAAACAATTACACGATTACAAGCGATGATGAACTTGAAAAAGCTGTTATTGGTTCCTATTCAAGAGAAACCCGTCCGCGGACCGCCGCGGAAAAAAGTTTTACCGATTTTTTGCGGCTTCTTTACGGTATCGAAGATCACCACCGCAGCGAGCGTCTTGCCGCGCTTATTAATACCGGCCGTGAGCAGATAATGAATGTTTTTAAAACACTGGCTTCATCCGGACATTGCTCGCCTGTGGTAATATGCGGAGAAAAGGATGCGGAAAAGGCGGCAAAAGAACTTGGAACAACAGTAAAAAAATTGCCGGCTTAGCCGATTTTTCAAAGCAAAACGCAACTTAAACCCGTATAAAGGGTATGCATATAAATTCGTATGTACCGTTCGGCGCTGACGGTTTAATTGTCAGGGTAGAAGCTGATATCCGCCGCGGCATTCCCGGAATTGATATTACGGGCCTTGCCGAGGGAGCGGTGCGGGAAGCCCGTGAGCGCGTACGCGCGGCCTTCCGCAATTCGGGTTATGAATTTCCATCGGACAGGATCCTGATTAATCTGGCTCCGGCCGGTATACGCAAGGACGGGGCTTCGCTGGATTTACCCATTGCCGTCTCGGTAATGGCCGCGGCAGGTATTATCCCGGATCCGCAGAATCTTATGGTTCTTGGAGAACTTGAATTGTCCGGCCGGTTAAGGGGAGTCCGCGGAGTACTTGCGGCGGCGGCTTCCGGACTCCAGGCGGGTATCACCGATTTTTTGGTTCCTTTAGAAAACGCCGGTGAAGCGGCAATACTTAAAGGTATAAACTTTTTCCCGGCCGATACCCTTTGCGAGGCAGTTCACGCGCTTTTGGTCAGGGCCCAAACCGGCGCCTTCCCGCAGAATTTTTATCGCCATGGCCTTTGCTCGGCGGGCAATGAGAATTTGACCGGCGGCAGAAGCTCCTGCGGCAGCGGAAGCTCCGGCGGTCGTATTTTACCGGCAAATTCGTTTTCTGCCGGCGATTTTTGTGAAGTCAAAGGCCAGGCCAGATACAAGCGCGTTCTGGAAATCGCAGCGGCCGGAGGGCATAACCTTTTTGTCTTTGGTCCGCCCGGCGCCGGCAAAACCATGCTTGCCCGCAGAATGTCTTCGATAATGGCGCCGCTCGAACCGGAAGAAGCTGTTGAGGTTACAAGACTGTACAGCCTGGCCGGCCAGCTTCCGTTTTTACAAAATAATTCCGGCGCAGGTGTAAACAGCAGTTACGGCGCAGGCGGCGGTATTCAGACCTGCGGCCTTATTACCATGCCGCCATTCCGGTCGCCGCATCATTCCGCCAGTGCGGAGGGTATACTGGGAGGAGGCCGTTATGTAAGGCCCGGGGAAATTAGCCTGGCGCACCGCGGAGTACTTTTTTTGGATGAGGCTCCGGAGTTTATGGTTACCGTACTTCAGTCTTTGCGCGAACCTCTGGAGGACAGGGTAATTACCATTTCCAGGGCAGAAGGCCCTGTCAGGCTGCCGGCCGATTTCCAG
>Ga0123357_10001483_pt1 | contig 24949 bp, 16 predicted proteins | sample TergutEmb28metaG_FD_89873 | JGI IMG/M metagenome (GOLD analysis project Ga0123357, IMG submission 89873) | Embiratermes neotenicus P4 segment gut microbial communities from Petit-Saut dam, French Guiana - Emb289 P4 | ecosystem: Host-associated > Arthropoda: Insects > Digestive system > Gut ...
CGGAATTATTTTTTTAAATTTTAGCACACACTGTATATAAAATGTGAATAAAACAGGAACCAAATACATTAGAATTATGAAACAAACTGCATTTTGAAGAGAAAAAAACGGAGAGTATATACCGTGTTAAAAATATTCAGTACGTCTATTTGTTGAATAAATATATAAAATGCAACGTTTAGAGGTTAGCGGTGCGCTACGACCAATATAGGGGTCGTTAGGCGTCAAAGGGTTAAACGTGGGTTTTTAAACTCGCGTGAGAGCCGGTATAGTGTCGCTATGTAGTGACTAAGCTACCGGATGGACGATACGGGGTTCGAATCCCGGTAGCGCCAAATTTTTCTCGTATTTGGAACATCCAGACTGGGTCTGCTGGGAACCACTCAGGCCTCTGTTTCGAGGTTAAGAATGAGTGGAGCTATACCTCCACTCCCTCTATTTTCCATCATTGCGTGAACAGGACAACGTTAACTTTTTACCTTTTTTTTAGACATGCATGTGCTGCTGGCATGGAATTCCATTTTTGCTGACAAGAGCAGCATTTAGACAAGACTAGGTGAAGTCATTGAACCAAGGAAAGAGGAAAACAGATTTTTTATGTTGAGGAAGTTCCTCCATCTTGTCATTCTCTATGAAATCATTTTATATGAGGCATTACAACCATTCAGACATGAATAACATAAGGTATATAAGTAAAGGTAGTAATTGTGACTTCATATATGTCTTGAAATTGAATAAAAAAGATAAAACTTAACGGCTGTCTTCATGAGCTGACAGGATGGTTTTGAAAGGAGAATGTTCTTAACATGATGAATGTTTTTCTTTATAATATTCTAATCCCGTTGATGCAGTATTTCAACATAATGCATTCACCAGCACTATTTTAGGTGTATAAGAAGTGTGAAATATTGGTGAAGCAGATCCTTCTCGCTCAGTACCAGTATACTAAATGTAATGGACAAAATAACAAATTGCATCAAAATATGGTTATCAGTTTCACTTTTAAAGGATATAAGTAATGTTAGAACAATGGCCTACGTCATTAGTGTAGCCAAATTGTAAGGCCAAAAATGTGCCTGAGTTTTAATGTGTATTTGAGTCTTGCAATTGTCATAAACAGGGAAACATACGCTGGTTGTCAAAGAATAATTTAAATTTAGACTCAGAAGTGGATTATTTTTGCAAGCACAGAATTTTGAAACATGTGTTAATGTGCATATATTACAAAATTGGGGCACATTTGGAAGTTTGCATCGGAATCTTCTCAAATGGTCATACCTTCTCATCCATAGCTCTGTGTGTGTGTGTGTGTGTGTGTGTGTGTGCGCGCGCGCGCGCGCGCGCACGAACACACACACACAGAGCTTGTTTTTTTTTTTTGCAGGTTTTTTTTATTGCCTTTTGCCTTAGCACGCCTTCCTGATTTACAACACTTCTTAATTTCCGCTCTCCCGTGTTTTTTTTTAACGCCCTTTGGCTGGCTACATTCTACTACACTAACTCCTTATTTCAGATAAAAGGGTAAAAATCAACCTAGAACAGGACATGATGTCCCAGAAAGGGAGTAGAGGTATAGCTTTAATCTTTCTTTAACCTTGGCACTAGATGGGGGGTTGGGTGGTCAAGGCCATGCCCCGGCCACCTTATCCCCTGGAAAGAGATGCGTTACTAATTATGTAGGAGCCTGGGAGGGCCCCAGGACCGGTCTGGACGGGTGCGGAAAATCTCGCTGTCACCAGGATTCGATCCTGGACTGTCCAGCCCTTAGCAAGTCGGTATACCAACTGAAATGTCCTGGCCCCTTATTTCTGATGGGAATATCATTTTTTATTTAAGCCTCTTGACTTAGGTCACTTTTTCAGGAACATAACAAGGGCTCTGTGTGTGTGTGTGTGTGTTTGTGTATGTGTGTGTGCGCGCGCGCGCGTGTGTTTGTGTGTGTGTGTGTGTGTGTGTGTGTGTGCGCGTGCTTTTTTTTTTCTTTTTTTCTTTTTTTCTTTGAAGAACTATTGTCTACACTGAGTAAGTTCTTGTTAAATTCATTGTTGCAAAATAATCTCAAAGTTTCAGCCTGTCAAAACATTTGTTATTTCTGACTTTCAAACAATATTTCATACATTATTTATAAACATGGTCATAATTATATGTATATACAAATTTCATATTGTTAGGTATAAGCAATAAAATATTATGAGTAACTCTGTCTTCTACTCTGAAGATAGAGGCAGTGTGTTTATCTGAAATGTTGACACCTATCCATCCCTTTTTATGCCATCAGAAGACAGTATCTTTGTAGCCATCAGAGCCATTAGAACAACTGCGGGAGAACTAGAGATAGACAGAAGGGAGGCTGTAGGAAAAGTTGTTAACAAACGAATGTTTTGACATTGAACATCTAGAATAATAAATGACAGTAGAAATGTACATATTCTTGAGCAGAGAATGACAATATTTAAAAAAAAAAAAGCAATGTTGTAGCATGAAATGTACATTTGACAGGTAAAGTGGTTGTGGAGGGTTGAGGGAAGGGGTTGGGGAAGTGTATTGAATGGCACAGAGGCAGGCTATTAACATCTAATTAACTTCATTGAGCAGTAACTTCTATTTAAAAATGGAATTTTAAAAATTGTTTCCAAATCATAGTCATGTCTATAATATTTTGTGATGATTTTTGATAATGATTTGTAGGACAGTATGTGGAACTCCAAATTACATCGCACCAGAAGTGCTGAATAAATTGAGCTACAGTTATGAAGCTGATGTTTGGGCAATTGGTTGCATCATGTAAGTATGAAGGTGATGTGTAGACATTTGGTTGCAGTATATCAACACAAAATATGTGCTGAACTGAAACTGCATTTTGCTTTCATGAAATGATCGAAGTGCTGTCATGATGCATTGTCATCATCATCATCATTTTTCATGAGTTAGGCCTTGATAGACCTGTTTCGGCTTCATCTAATAATCTCATCAAAGTTCTTCCAATTCGTCTTTCTCCATTTGATCTATAATTCAGCATTATTTTGGGTATCCTCTTGTTGTTCATTCTTTACTTGTTGTTGCCAATTTGATTTGTATCTTCTTAGTTTCTTCTCAACTGGTCCTGCTTTCAACCCATCCAAAATTTCTTAATTTATTTGTGGTCAAAAAGGGTGTACTCATCTGTTCTTGTGAAAAATTTCATCTTACTTTATGTCAGTCACTTTTTATTGTTTTTTTCTAAACATCCAAATTTCACTTCCATATAAAAGTATAGAGAGAGCCAGTGCATTATATACTTTTATTCTTGAAAGTTTCCGGACCAAAGTTGGTTTAAAAGTGTTGTTTAGAATTCCCAGTATTTGAGCAACTTTACTAGTTTTATTTGAATATCTTTCTTATTTTGATAGGCAATTTCACAATCATGATACTTAAAAATCTTTACTTGTTGTAAATAATGGTTGGCATGCTAATATAGTATTTAACAGTTTGTATTGTTCAATCCCAGTTATTGCAGGTAATTAAAAAAAAATAGAAATAATGGAAGATCTGTAAGTATAATTACAACCAGTTACCTGAAGTGGGTATATGACCAACTCTTGAAATATTAAATCTGTCAGAAATACTTCTGACAAAGGTCTGTGTACAGGGGAAGATTGTTATACCAGGCCAGCATACTAACCACTAGACTGTCCTCTATGTGTGGTATGAAGCAGTCAGTCTCGTGGACCTTTAGAGAATAACTGTAAAAATTGTCAAAAAGGTGTTCTGATTCTTGGATTATAAGTAGGACATTTCCCCATATTCTGGCCTAATAAGCTTTGTTTCTTGGATACAAGTTGGAACTGTTTACATTGTTCTGATAATTTGAAAGAAAACTAGGAAGTCTTGTTACAAATGGCCAGCTGAGTGTTCTCTTGTATGTTAATTTGTGTTCAAGCTGAGTGTTAATGTGTTTAGAAAGTTGTAATGTCACGAAACCCTTGGTATTAACATACAAAGCCTAGCAATGTACGAGGTGTGAATAGTTTGTGGATCTTGTTTTAGTGTGTACATAACTTTTTGACATGTACGTAGTACTTCTTTGCACAAGATGTGCTATTGCCTTTTTGGACTAGTTGTTTTGAGACATGGGTAGAACAAAAGTTGCAGTATCCTGCACCTCTGGGACCAAAGAATTGCTGGATATCCTAATTTTCAGGATATTAGAACGTTTTAATGTTTTATCAAAGTGTACCTAGCAACATCTTGAACAGACCTAACAATTTAATTTGTCATTTGTTATCCTGTCCTCTTTTACCTACTGCCATGTCTGTTCCCTTTTAGGTGTATTTGTAAAATTGTGAAAAATTACTGTGAGCTTCGTCATTTCTGTCCATCTGTCTGCATGGAACAACCCGGCTCCCACTAGATGGATTTTCTTGAAATTTTTGTATTTGAGTATTTTTCAAAAACCTCTCAAAAAAATTCAAGTTTCATTTAAATCTAAGAAGAATAATTGGTGCTTTACATGAAGACCGATATACATGTTTGATCACATCTTGCTCAGCTCTTGTTGGAATGACAAATGTTTTTTTCAGAAAAAAGTTACAGAGAAGATCAAAACATACATTTTTGTTCAGTACTTTTTTTTTAACGTGCCGTTATGAGACAATGCGGAAAAATATTGTAGAACTGGGCAGGCCAGAGATGACATGGCGCATGCCCAATGCATGCTGGATAGCTAAGGTTGCAAATAAACGCTCAGAATATATAATACTCATTGCTTTACCACTGCAACAATGGTTGCACAAACACTCCTCAATGTTATGTTATATGTACATTGCCTTGTCCTTCACTGCTTACATCACACAATGTATATATAACCTAAACAACAACATGGTACCAATAATTAATGTCCAAACTCTTGGAATCAGTGCTGAGTGGTGCCAGTTAATGAAACAGTGAAGTGTCAGTGGCCTCTTTGTCAATTTATGGTTGATTAACAACAAAAACATTTTTCAGTTGATCAAAGCTATATTCTTTATTAGCACACCTGCTTGTTTTGGCTAAACGCAAGCCATCTGTGGTTCTAAGTAATTTTAAAAGGCAGTGTGCAGTTTGTACAATTAAGTAGGAGTACCTGGTAAAAGCCACTTATGAGCCCATCTTGTTGCATAGTATGTACATTATTTATTTAATAAATGGCTTGAGGTGCAGTATGTCTTATTAGTGATTCAATAATTACAATTAATTAAATTGTAGTTTTATACAGAGGCAGTGTGGGTGGATTCTTGGCAGTCTGGTTCATTTGGTGAGTTGTTGGTTTTATCAGAAAATCTACTTGTTTATGAAAGTTGTATACTAACCTTCTTAAATCACAATACAGCCTGAAGATGACTTGTGTTTAGTCAAAACATGTAGCTGTGTTAATGTAAGAAAGAGTCTGCTTGACTGAAAAGTCTGGTTGTTCGTATTCATTGTAACACACAATAGGATGAATAATATAAAGACAGTTTATGGTCAGCAGAGCTTTCCAGATCATTAAGTGCTGGATCTTGCAACTTCTGTTGTTTACATATTGAAGTTAAGAATGAGACTCTGTATCATATATACTGTTGGAAACATAATTTCTCACATGGGCACCATTGAGATAGAACATTAGCCTGCACAGTTCAAAGTCAGTGACTGTCTAAGCTATGGCCACAAAGTTTCAATGTCATCAGAAGGTTGCATGATTTGCCTGCAGGCACTGACAAAAACCACAATGGAATGTCATAAGAATATTGAGTCTTCAGCCTTAGATTTGAACCCAGGACCTCCCAAGTATATGGAAAGTTTCTGTAGCCACTTAGCTCGTATACACACTATGCCCTGTTCTTGGGCAGAAGGTTTTAAAACATCTATAAATTTTCATGATTTGAAGCTTCCACCATGGAGTAAATGTGATGTGTGCTCTCCTGGGAGTTTACACAATGTAGTTTGTTACCGACACCTTGAGACAATCTATCAGTCCCATTAGTCCCAGAAATGATGGGTTGTCCCGAAACATCTGTAACAAACTACCACTCTACACTGAGTAAAATCCCAGAGGAGTGCAGGTCTCATCTTAGAATTTTTGTATTTTGCCACATTTCATCAAATTACAATACTTCCCCATTATCATTATTGATCATGCTGTCTCGATTTAGTATAAAAGCAAATTACGAATTTTGTCACACCTTGAATATGAAAGTTGTTCATAACGCAGTTCTACCAACTTCTGGGTATGACAGTTTCAATTTTATTCTGCAGCCATACAGTTCTCATATTTATTATGTGTGCTGCGGGCCTTATCAGCCAAAGATTTTCTGTTAAAGCAATAGAATATTAGCTTGGGATATTACTGTATATGTGTAGTGTTGTACTGTCCACTGACATCATCACAGTGACTGCAAATGTAACTGGAACTTCTGCAAAGACATGTTTCAACTAGAAGTTACTTTCTTGTTCTGCCAGGTATGCAATGTTAGTTGGTCAGCCTCCGTTTGAGACAGCAACGCTGAAGGAGACGTACGCCCGCATTGTAAGCAATAAGTATGCTCTTCCGTCTCTTGCCTCAGAACCTGCACGATCATTAATCAGGGTGCTCCTGCAGCCAAAGCCTGAAGATAGACCAAAACTTGATGAAATTTGTAAGCACGAGTTCTTCACAAGTGGTTACATGCCTGAAAAGCTCTCTCCATCCTGTTGTTACACAATGCCAAAATTTGTGTCTCCTGCCTTGTCTTCAAGGTAAGTTAATATGAAATAATCAGAGTAAGTATTTGCTGTAATGTACTGTGTTGCTTTTCAAACATGTTACAACTCTATAGGTAAAAAACAATATATTTTTGTGTTTTTTCACATTAGACAAACACTTTATTATTGTTTGAACCTAGTCATCCCTTCAATTTCTGTTTATGACCTGTGCCTGTTGTCTTGGTTCTGACTATCCACTTCTGCTTTAATACACATTAATAAATATAAATTGTCTTGGTCAGCAGCTTGCCTTCTTTTGTTTTGTATGTATAGTATAAATTTGCTCAAGTTAAAATTACTATTGCTTTGAGATAAACATTGTGGCAGTGTTTGTGTACTCAGTCACAAAACGCAGAAAAATTTGGCTTTGTCAAAAAGAACTCGCTACAGCAAAAATGATGTACATCATGTAATATGAAACAAAATGAAATGGTGTTTCTTTTTTCCTATGCCCATTGGATTTTTTTTTTTAGGATCCCTAATAATTCTGAAAGTGAATACCATTTGTAGACATTCAAACATCCAAGCAGTATTTTAAATTATCCAAGGCATGAAGAAGTTTTGAAATATGTGACAAAGTACTGTTCTTCTCTTTCAATATTGCCAAGAGTTTTCTGACATCTTTAGTAAGTTTTTACGTGAGTGCCATTTGCTCCCTTTCAACACACAAACAGTATTTTATTTTATCTTGGGTATGAAGAAGTATATCCAGATTGATTATCATTACTGCAGCATAACCTCTCTTTCACAGATGATGTACATCATGGTTTTCTCTATATAGGGGTTTTTCACATATCCTCGTATGAACCCAATCAGTAATGTAAGATCTGGAGTTCTTGGAGTTCAGAATATTGGTGCTTTTTTTCCAGGCCTTCATTTAGGGAACCTAGCATTTAAAGCATGTCAGACATTATTACTGAAGTGAAATGGGGACTGATCCTATTAGAAGACATTATTACTGAAGTGAAATGGGGACTGATCCTATTAGAAGACATTATGACTGAAGTGAAATGGGGACTGATCCTATTAGAAGACAACTGTATTTGTTGCTTTACTGTTGGTGTCCTAAGTTTGTGGAAAAGCAAGTGATTTTTAATGTGTTTAGATAAATGTTTCCCTAACTGGTGTTTTCAGCAAAAACAGAAAGGTCCTGCTACAGTATCATACAGAAGTGTGCACCACTTGTTCAAGCACATACCAAAAACACTTAAAGTGACTTTTTTTTGCCTAGTTTGACATTTGTATTGATTAACATGGCCATTAATGTGAAACAAACCTTTGTTTGTGAAAGTACTCTTGGCAGAAAACGTTCCTATTTGTCGGTTGTTTTGAAGATGATACTTGCTCATTGATATTTGAATTTAATTTTGTCAGCATGTGTTATGATCTGCTTATGCTGCACATTTTGGATTGTGACTTTAAGTTTATCACTTTGAAGACTGCAGTGTACAGTAGAGTTCTGTGTACTACATTCTCACAGTACTATTAATAGTTCAGCATCCCTTTCAGAACTCCATAGTCCAGTTGGTTTTAACGTTAACATGTTTTACTTTTCCTGTAAATTAAGGAAACAAATTATGCCTGTAAATAAAAAATTGCATTGAATGGTTACAATATAATTCACTCACAAATTATGTGATGTTTAGGCCCTGTCCTGAGCAGATGCCATCTTTTTAACTCTGTTAGGCACACAGTATTGCTGCTACTGAGTGAGTCAAGTACACAAGCAGAGCAATTGAGGGTTCTAAACTTTATGAGTTGCTGATCATCCACAACTATCCCAAGATTATGTGTCTTAAAATGAATGAGATATTCTGCTTTAAAATTAGTGACTTCTTTCTTGATGACTTTTATATGTATATATATTTATATAAATATGGAGTGAAGATATATGGGAAATAAGTTGCTTAGTAATTCTTAAATATTTTGAGGCAATCATTTAAGGACTTTGTCCTAGATAAGCATAACTGTACATTCTGATACAGTGAGTTTGGAGGAAAATAAGTGGATGAATTGAAATCCGTAACAAATATTCCATGTATCTATTATTGATGTATATTTAATTGAACTCTTATCTCCTTGAATCCACCATAAGAGTACAGATCATGTTATGTAACACTTGCATTCTTACTTTAACTTTTTTTTTAGCAAAATCACTGTACAGATTGAAATCAGAAATGAAGTTTGCAACTATGTGTCATGGATTTATGTTCCAGTAGATTGTTGATCTTTTAATTCTGTTAGTAGAGTTAAATTCTTTAGACCCTTATGTAGTTTCAGGTAGAAAATAAATTTCTCATATTTTGCTTTTGAACTATATGAGAAGTCTGTTAGTTACTTAGAGGAGATTTATAATTATGAACATTTGTAATGCTACCTACATTTTTTTTAATATGAATTCTTTTTAGTAAACTTTAAAGTCTAACACTTAAACTTTCATCTTCATAACAATTTAAATTCTGCATATTTACAAAGGGCATTCGGAAGTGATTTGGACAGGGGCTGCTGTTTCAAGATATCACTAATTTGTGACAACAGTGTCACAACTCAATATGTGTGACTTTTCAGGAGAGACTTTTAAAGGTTTTGAAGTGCTATAATTTTCTATGAGTGAATGACCACACAACTGCTCTCCAGTGGTAAGTTTTGCAAACTGTTTTATGACACTATACCTATTAAAAGTGCATCTGCAGACGTTTTTTTCTATACCAAAGTGCCAAAATTTGAGTTGTGACATTCTTACTGCAAATGAGTGGTATAACAATCTATAAGGTCATGTGAATTGTCATTGGATAGTATAGTCCTTAGTACAGCATTCTGCTACCACATGGTCCTAGTCATGCATGCATGTGAAAAGCTGCTGCGTTGTTACCAAGTCTAGTGGTCATGGTGCATGGAAAAGAGTTGCAAAAGGGAGGGAAGTTTTCATGGCGGAGATGGACCATGTGGTTCCTGTGGAAAGAAGGCATTAAACTCTCTCATATTCATCTTTGGTAATCTGAAGTTTGTGGAGGGACAGCACCTGCACACAGCATTGTGTTCCACTGGGTATGGAGCTTCAATATTTGCTAGAAAATCACATAATTGGCTGTCTGTGAGTGGTATCACAATACCACTAAAGAATGGCTGTAAGAAGCCATCCAGAAGGTCTCAAGGGAGTGGCAGTGATGTATAATCTATGAAGGGAATATGTTGAGCTAGCAGTAGTGTAATGTTCAGCCTAAAAGTAATACAATTGCTGCAAATGAGCTTAGTCCAAATCATTTCTGAGTGCTTCTCATACTCTTAGTTTTGTTGTGTCATTTCCTCAGAGTTCTCTTTGTGCAGACCTGTACTTAATAGCAGTTCAGCAGTTGTTTCACCAGACTGAAATATACTTTTATGTGTAGGCCGCCACAGCCACAATCTCAGGTCATACACCAGGCTCCAGTTTTAAGTCAAGATCTGAAATCTCTGACAAACTCTGTATCTACATTAAAAATTCCTTCACCAAAATGTCCAGCAACCATTGCTAAGGTAGGTAGCAATAATGAAGTAATTTATTTTTCATGTTTCATCAAGTATGAATGTCCCTTCATGATTCAAATCTTCACTCCTTTCATCATTTTAATGACTTGATTTTGTTTCCACAGTGTGTATGTCGATTAGTTAGTTAATTAGTTAGTATTCTTAGTCTTACATGACTCAATGGACTCCAGTTTTGATGATGACAGCTATAAATTACCTCAAGACTCCTTCAGTGTCAACATTTTATACACATACACAAATTATCTGTTGTGATTCTCATTGTTATGGATAGACATACATGATGTTGAAACATGTAAACTGAAGTATGTTGTATTTAAAGTAAATGCACGAGACAGTTTTAGTATTCATTACAATTTTAAACATATGTTATTAAGGATATATCAGGCAAGTTTTCAGGTTTTTCTGAGATTTGCCACTGTCCATGAACAATAATTATTCCCCATGGACATTTTTACCCTTGCAGATAAGACCACTATGCTGTCTCAAAACACTGGTAACCGCATACCCAGTGATACAGCATCACATCTCTGTAGAATGGATTTGTCAAGAATATGTCTGTGTGAATGTCTCATAGTTAAACGCAGTGAAATGTCTGATTTTGTCTGACATTGCGTTAGTAAACATGGACTTTGTACATGGATTTTTTATGGCCTTCTGCCTCCTTCATGATCTGTTGATGGATATAACAAATGTTGTTTTATTTTCTTAAAACAGTGATTCCATAGTACTGTCCCATGGTATCATCTGACCAAAGGTTTCATTGACCAGTTGGTGCAACACTATGTACTACTGAATGACGTACTGTACCATACAAAATTACTGTTCATATTGGGCATAAGATAATCCTTGAGTATAAAGTAAGGTAAAGATGTCCCTGCACTTAACTAAGCACCATTTATTAACTCTACGCTCTTTGTCCACATGAAACATCGTGGATGGATTTTCATGAAGTTTTATATTTGAGGATTATTCAAAAACCTGTTGAGAACATTGAAGTTTGAATATGTTACAAGAATAATGGGTACTTTACAAATAGACCTACATATATTTATGATAATATCTTGCTGAATTATTCTTAGAATGAGAATGTTTCAGACAAAAATTGTAGAAGAAACAAAACATGTATTTTATGTTCAATAAATTTTTCCCCTCCCCCAAAAAATTATGCCATTAATGTGATAATGTGAAAAAGTGTAGTAGAGCCAGACAGCCACAGATGACAATATAATACAATGCTGGAAAGGTGTGATTTGCATGCTGGATAGCTAAGGCAAGAATGTAGACACACACTCATAATTTTTAATATTTACTTCTTTCCCACAGCAATAATGGTTGCATGTATGCCCCGTAGTGCTATGTTACATGTACATTGCCTATCTTCTTTAACCTACAATAGGCAGAGTTGGGTGGTCAACTTAGTGCCCCCTCTTCTTCACTCCCAAGGAAAGAACTCCTGGAAACCAGGAGGCAGGCGGCAGGAGGCTGGGTGGGCCGTAGATCTGATCTGGACATCATAGTGAAGAGAAGAGTTTTTGCTCCTGCCAGAACTTGAATCCTGTGCCCTACCCAGTCTGTAACCTAGTCACTGAAGTATCTGAGCTACCAAGTTTATTTGAATTAGTTTTGAAATGAAAGGGTGAGGAAACATTAAAATGCTGAAGAATCAAAATACAGGATATGTTTATTGTGTATGTGAAGTCAGTGGACACCCTTTGATCATTGTCGGCATAAATGTTGCATTTGATCCTACATGAAGATACAGGATGTTTGAAACATATGATAGGATTAATATTTTTACAACAAAAGTGTGATTTTGTTGATTTTCAGTTCTCCCCAAAAGATAAAGCAGCTTGTAGTAATCCAGGTGCTGGAAGTGTTGCAGCTTCCGCACGCAAGGACAAGGATCCCCGTCAGAGCTCTCTCAAACAAAAGCTGAGCAGTGTTCTTTGTCCAGACAAAATGACATTGTGCCGAAAGAGGCCAAATAATGCTGCTACACTATATCGGTTTCTTTCTGAATGCTTTAGTAAGATGCCTCCAACAACACCATCTGGTGAGTGTTTTTTTTTGTTTAGTCTTGGGAGGCTGTTGTGATGTACGGTAAATTGAAGTTTTGTGTTTGCATTCCACTTTGAGTAGATTATGTCACTGTAACAAACCTCAGTGGAATAAATGTTATATTGTAAGGAATTCTTTTCATTCATAATTATCTTCAGTGAATGAATAGGTACATTTGGTGGTCATTCCATAATTTTGAAATTCAGCATAATAGAAAGAGTGTAACACGTTGAAATTGTTAAACATTCCCAGTCAGGAGCAATGTAATGTCCAACTGTTCGGTTTTATTGCCAAAATAAATACACAGAAGTCCTAGTAAATATTTCATACAACATTTTTAGATATCAATGATTTTCTATTGGAAATGTTTCTTTAATTCATCACAAGACTACATCCAACTACAGACCATATTTTTTCTACTGCCATTATAAACCACGGATTGCATCCCATAGTTGACTTCTGTGATGCTGATGAAGAACATTTGCATTCCACAACAGATATCTTGGTTGTCTAAATAACTGTCTGAGCTGCTGAAGAAGGACTCAGTGTGATGGACTTGGTTAGCTGGTTCTAGTGTACAGTAAGATCTTGCTTGTTGACTAGAAGATGAATATTAATATTGTATGCGCCATGTTCTACACTACATTTTTATTTACCATCTGTCATGCACTACACTGTGTTTCTTCACTCACACATGAGTTCTTGCCCCTGTGCGTTTATTATCACCGGTCTTCAGGGAGCTTCAATCCAACTGCAGTCCCTTCACAGCACATTAAATGTTAATGCATGCTTATTAGCTGTCTGTTAAAAACTGTAGTTTTCTCACAGATACACCACTTCCTGTATCATTAAAGTGTTTCTGTTAAATGTATAACTAGTAAAAGTTTAAAAGTTAGTAGTTAAGATCACAGACTCCATATCATTTATACCCTGCACTTCTCCACTCTCTTTTACTAGTTATATACTTAATAGAAAAACTTTAATGGTACAGGAAGTGCTGTATTTGTGAGTAAACTAAAGTTTTTGACAGACAGTTAATAAGCATGCATAAACATTTGATGTGTTGTGAAGGAATGGTAGTTGGATTGAAGAGCCCTGATGATGATGTTAATAAACAGTGTAAGGCCTAGCATAAAGAACTAATATGGGAGTGAAAAAACGTAGTGTAGTGCGGGACAGTTGGTATATAAAATGATAGTGTAGAAGATGAATGTTTTGGTTACCTGTTCAGCAAACATACAAGTTTCTATTTCTTTTGTTTTCAGGATCCAACCCAACAGGAAATCCTCCACCGGTTTTAACAGTAGCACCACTCTTTGTGTCAAAGTGGATTGATTATTCAAATAAGTATGGGTTTGGATTCCAACTTTCTGACAAGTCTGTTGGTGTCCTCTTTAATGATAGTACACGTATCAGCTTTACACCTGACCGCAGGTCAGTACTGACAGTTAAAAACATTTTTATTAAGTACAAGAGTGGGCCAGTCCCAAATTTAAGGCCGCATAAACTCTTGGAGACAGTTCCAAGGATTTTGGAATGTGTTGTTGTATTGTGATAATTTCAGAGGAACAGACGACTGAGAAATCCCATTCAGTATGTTATGTTAAAATGTAATCAAGTTGGCTCTCATCACACTGTAAAAAATTTTGTCCGAACAAACAACGAAATAAAATCACCATGTAGGAAAATTTCAAGAACAGAAATTTTTGGTAGTGTATGTATGGGACGTCTTTGTTTATAGGCTACAATGCATGACATTTGAGGGTCTGATGACAGTGTTTATTAATGTTATGGTCTGTTAGGTATGACACTGCGTGCTTTGATTAATAAGTACCAATGTTTTACACAAATCTGTGTACCAAACTACATTATGCCATATCACTGAATGCCATAATTTTATGCTGTGGGTGTAGTCCTTCAAAATGAAAGTTGTTATTTTTCAGTGTGTTAAGTAATGATGATGATGATGATTGAAGGATTGAGGCATGGAGTGTAATAGTTTAGGTACATCTGTTGTGGTGTACCTTGAATGGAAATATGATTGTTAGCAAGTAGTCATTCTATATTCAGTGAAACTTAACATTAGTACTCTTTGCCCATCTTACATGTATTGTTGTTTTATGGTTTGTAAAGAAAATATGGAGGAATATGAGAAGTCTTGTTACATTTTAGTTAAATTGAATTATTCCTTATTTTGTAGCAGTGAAAATTATCAGATACTGATGTTCATTACAAAAAATTTGAATTGAAACCTGGATGCAGTGTTAATGTGATTTCTGATTGTTGGTATTAAATATGTGTTTTTAGTCGTGTGGAATTTCATGATATGCATGGGAAGGTGACTGCCCACCCACACAACTCAGTACCTGCACCACTACATGAACGGCTAATGTTACTTCGGTACTTCAGTCAATATATGGATGAGCACTTAACAGAAGGAGGTGATATAAAACACCAATCACAAGTGGCTGTGGCCAGCAGACATAAATCAACAGTACCTCATATGAAACGCTGGGTTCGCACCAACACTGCCATCATCATGGAACTCTGTAATGGAACTTTGCAGGTATGTTGATTATTGGGCAGCGCTAGAAAGTGATTGTGTTGATGTGTGCTTGATTCATCAGGAAAGATGGATTTACAGAACATGTAACTGGCTACTGTCATGATTTTTACAGGAAGAGATACTGAATATTAAATGCCAGTACAAATGTTACAGTTGTTATATTCAAGGTTCTGACAGTGGTGTTTCTGAAGATTCAGGTCCTCTGGGGTGTTATGCTGTGTTGTTGCATGAATGTTTACCGACATTGTGGGGGATCATTGTGCCTTAATCTTTGGGGTCAAGCTATCTAAGATGAGCAGTTGTGCAGGAAGGTTATGTACATAATGTAGGTACAGCTGATAAGGGTGGTGAGCCAGTAGGGTTCATAGTGATATGCTTCAGACAGGGCCTGTTTGCACTGCCTGGGATATTTGTAGCACAAGTCAGAGGTTGGGAGTGAAGGTCAATATCCACGTCAGTGATCAGGAAATGGGTGGGTGGGTGGTTGGTGGGTTGTGTTGTTACTGACCCTGTGGAATACTGAGATTGTGTATTTAGAGGAATGCATAGAAGTATGGAAGGCAGTGGAATTAAGTTAAATTTAGAATGAAATGACATAGAGTAAATTGTTATAAAGTAAGTGAAAGGAGCTGAATTGAAGTGGATTCTAGTAAGATAAATGAAGTGAGTTGAAATGAAATTACTTAGGCTTTGTTGTCACTGTTTGGTGTCTGCCAGGGCAACTGGGGGTTTGTCTGAGATGCAGTTCAAGCAATGTTTGGAACATTAGTGCCATGTCAGGAGCAAACATGGATGTTGTGGCCCTGAAAAGGGCCATAACTAACTTACCCATTCTGGATGGGCCCATGTTCTCTTCTTCCTGTGACACTTCCAGTGCTATTCTTCTTGATCTGCTGAAGCCTGAAGATGAAGGCACTATGATCCTTTAGGATGTTTGTAACCACATACCAAATGACACAGCATAACAACCCAGTAGACTGAAATTTTAGTACAGTTTTAGTTGTACTCCTGTGTATAAGTTGGTCTCGTGTCATTTTGTCAAGAAAGGTATTGTTTTCTGAAACATTAACTGTAAGAAAAAGGCCCATTCAACCTGTATGTTGCCTGTGATGCAGCATTATGATGGCCGTGGAGACATTTGAAATGAGAAAATATATTTTTACTATTTCTTCAACAAAGCCACAAAAGAATACAGAAGAAATTTTGAAAACATACGAGTTCCTTACTTATGGTGACATACATTACATTGCTAGTTAATTTTGTAAAAATGTGCTACAATAACAATGCACTAACCTGTCTTGAATTTAATTTCTTATAAATGTTACTTATATTATTATCATTGAATTTTTATTGCACATGATGTGTAGCAGAATGCACATGTGTAATTATACAAATATTTATTTATATACTTACTCATTCTGCCTTTTGTGTTTTGAATTTCATGTTGCCCACAGGCAGAACAATTTTTGTCAAAGTTGCCCACACCACATAAAAGACTGATAAGGCATATGTTAGAAAGAACGTATAATGTAGAACATACGATACTGCCTGTTTTCTCTTAATTGCATTTGTCTTTTTGAAGAGGTTGTTAGTAATAATAAATGGAAGTCACTTAGTGATCTACTTCTGTGCTTTATTTCCACTGAATAGAATTTGTGAGGGCTGAACAAATTACAGGGTTATACATGAGCTAGGTTTAATAGATATGTCATATACATAGCTTCAGTGGTTTGTCAGTTACTGTTTTCATATTGTCAGGTAAGTGTGAAAATTTTAGGTCCCCATGTTATTATTTTACATTCTGTTCTGCACTCTCGTAATCTGTTTTGAGAATTGCATATTTCTTGAAGAAGAAAATGATTATTTAAGCAGGTGTCTTATTTAGTTTGATTGGTTGAAGTATTATTTTTAAATGTTACCATACTTAACTTCCAGATAAATTTCTTCAAGGATCACACAAAGGTAATAATTTCTGCAGAGAAACATGGCTATCTGGTGACATACATCAATGGTGATCGCCTAAGCTGTTCGTATTGGCTGGCCCATATCACACAGTTCAGTTGTGAGACGAACATTTATGATCGACTGCGATTTGCTGCAGCTGTGGTGCGAGAATTCGCTGAGCTGGATGGAGAAGAAGTTTAATAAGCTTCATCCTGAAATATTCTGTGATTAAATTTTATATGAATTTCATTGTAACTACTGGGGGATCTCAGCCATACAACAAGGAATATATATTGTACTATATCATATCATTTATAGTTAGGGATATATTAGGTTGAACCTCCTAACAGAAATGGGATTGCTCCAGAAGTGTGTATTAACAGGTAGGGTTATACTGTGATATATTATCACTTCCAGTGAAAGCTATGACATTTAGTTAGACACGAAGCTGAAACTAGTGAGAGATATTGTAATCAGTGCCTAGCAGACTTGTTGAAGTCTCTATTACCTAATGTTATTAGTCATAAGATGAAGATGAGCAAGTGTATTTTGGAAACATCACAGGGATTAGTTTGTGTAAGACTGAAACTTAGGTTTCATTGCTCATGTAAGCACTTTTCCCAGTGGTTGTATGTGTAATGTTGTCCAGCCTGTGACAAGTCTCATAGTATTATGAAGAATGCATTCAATAGTCAGAATACAACACTGCCTTTTAAGGGAATCTGCCTGCCAGAAGAGTGGTGGCATATGTATATAGTTATAATGGTAGTTGGGAAATTGACTCACTAGGGCTTTCAGTTTAAAGTTGTCTGTTATTATTAACTTTGTACATATATTCTGTTAGCTTTTGTTGTTCTCAAAGAATTTTTTTATACATTTCGTTTCATATTCATGCCATTTCAACTTGTTAGAAGGTACGTACATTACAACCTAATTGGTGCTTTCATAGAATTGTATTGCTAATGGCCAACTCAAACACATTACTTCCACCTCCCATTCAACATCTTACAGATCTGGTACCACTTTTTTTTTCCTTTAGTTGATATCAAGAAAATAGTTCTGTAGTAGGAAAAAATGATAGTTCTGTTAATTCTGTCAAATGCAATATGCACTACATAAATGCTTATTGTAAGCAAATGGTAGTTCAGCAAATACAAACGTGCAGTGGATAATTTATAAAGAAGAATTTTGTGAGTACAGTAACATCTGCACATGCTACTCAGGAGTCAGTACACTATGAAACTCAGTTATTAGCTGATAAAATATTGTAGACCTGAAATAATTTTTAATATTATAGCAAATGCAGTAATTTATTTCTCAACTTAAACACTGGTTGGTTCATAAGTAGGTTACAGCACTTTCCAGATTCTAGGTAACCATTTATTTTTTTACTATTACTTTAATATCCATGTGGCTGGAATTGTTATTATGTCTTCAGCAAACTGAGTTATTCACAGCAAAAATTTCAAATATGTCGTGTTAAATGTTTGTGTGTGGTAGTACATATTATAAGAAGAGCAGCTGATGAGTTGGTTTTTGAAGCTGAAATATAAATATTTTGGTTGCCAGGTAAGTGACATAGATGTAAGAAAATTAATTGGGTACATGTTTAAATAATCCTGGCTTTATGTTTTAAGTTATGTTTAGAGATCTTGTCTATTTTTCCACCTTAAAAAGCTCTGGTAATATTAATGCTACAGTACTTGCAAATGTTACAAAACTAGTATTTATGACATGAAATTCATGTGCACATATATTTAAAAGTTTTGTTTGTGTGCATTAATGCACAAAGGCATTTAGAACTCACATCTTTTATATGATAAGAATGGTATATTATTATTATTATTATTATTAAGTCACACATCACACATTTGGTTTGGGTAATTATCTCAGTCAGCTACATGCAGGAACATTGTAATGAGGAAGAGACTGAGAGGAAAACTTGATAAAGTTAAGAGGATTATGTGGGTGTGCTTTGTAATGTTCACATTCAAAAATTTTAAGTTCGTTGGTTTTTCGTTCTGTTTGGTGAATGTAATTGGAATTATTGTCCTCAAGGAACAAAGGAGGTGATTTCATTTTCAAAATTGAAACGTTACCAAATGTGTGGAAACTTTATACATAGTGAAGGTGGAATGAGCTAGTAGTGGTGGTACTGATAGGAATTTTAGTAAGATTGAGATCCATTTTTCATGTGTTATATTGGGAAGACTGCAGGGATTTGTATAGTTGAAATAACATGTTTTGTTTTTAGATGGCAGCTGGGGAAGCCATCATGTCAAAATGTATGATTTAGTAGCAGTTGTGCAAAGTAATGTAGCCATTATATGCTTAGCTCTTATGGAGTCTGAATTTTGTACTTTTATTCGTACCTATCACTACATTAAATGGGTTGCTAGAATTACAAATGAAATCAAATTTTATGTTGTAGCAAGAAATTAAAGACTGTTGCAGTAATTTGTATGCAATTTGTGGTAACAGTTGCTGGAATGTACTAGGTCTGATATTGTCTGGGTGCCTTTAAATTGCCTGGCAACAGTGACTAATAACAGTCATTATAGGTTTTTGTGTATTGCTCCAGCAGTCACATTGAAGGACTAGGAGTGTCATAAATAAATCCCGGCTGATACTTGAACTGGTTAATTACTATCATGGTACCCCCAGAAAATTTGTAGAGAAAATTACAAAGTAATACATTAATGTACTTCAAGAATGTTGTAGAACTGTTTTCAGCAATTGGATAACAATATACCACACAGTGGTTGGAATGTGTGACAGTTAAGTTGCCATTTAGTGAAAAATCTTTGCATAAAATCATGTTCTAGATGATTTTATTACAATGTTATACAGAAAATGCAGAAAAGTTGCTGTCAGCTCAGACAAAGTATGTAATTGACTATCTGTTCATTATGCTGGAATGTGTATTGGGCCAATCCATTCTGTGAAATGTTTTGTTAGTCTGAGGTTCACTGTCTCAGTAAAGGACAGTTCTGTCAGAATGGCTTTGAAAAGAAAAGAAATGGAAATATTCATATGTCTGTAAACTGCTTTAAAATTTTAAATCCATTCATCTGTCACTTAACTTGCCTGAAACTATAATAACTGATTCAGTGTAGTTTCCAATTAAGCAATAGCCAACATAAATGGTGACTTGCTGTCACTCATATGGATTCTGAGGTGAAGATACCACACAAAAGCACAGAACATATATGTGATGAACATGTAAAAATGCGTACAGAATATTTGAAGGTAATTATTGCATTCTGATTTTAATGACATAATGGTATAAGACTGTGCATGTAAACCATATGAATTATTGAAGAAAATAATAATTAAAAGTCAGCAGTGATATTTGATAGCCATGAAATGTCTGTGAAAATCTAATGGGATAGGCAGATGGAGGGAATGATAGTGCACTGACAGTGTATTGCTCATGCAGTGTCTTTCAATTCTTTTGTTCTCTGTACATGTATCGCAAATGTCATGATTTAAGTCACTATGTTACTTTGCTGCTAAGCTGGAATGTTGACTCAGTCATTTTAAATTTAAGATCTCCATCTTCTGGTATGTGATGTCATGTCATATTGCAGACAAGTATTGACATTGTGGCAGAGCCCGTCTGAGAAAACAGCAGTCATTCTAGTCACCACTGTGAGATCCTGAAATCTCACATTTTGAGTTTACTTGGTTGACACATGGTATCAGACAAGCACATTGCATTTTTGGTTTGCCTCTTAAAGGCCTGGTCTATAAGTCTGTACTGTACAAACCCAGATTTGCTAGTGACATGAGCATCACCAACATTTGTAAACGTGTGTTACATACAAAGAATTTATGTTTGGTTTCTTTCCAATTCAGTATTTAAGATATGCAGGTAAAATCTGATGTTATTATGGTTTACAACATCAAAGACATTGTTGTAATAGATTCTTGTTATATTCATATTATGTTGTGATGTATACTATTACTAAAAAAAGCAATTTGAACAAAGCTGTGAAAGTCAGCTGTTGTTTAAAACAGTGGTTCTCAACCTTACCGATAGCAGAGACCCCATAAGCACAGCTTGCAGCAATGTGTTAAAAATTTATTACAAAGGAGTTTTTTTTAACCAAAAAGATAGGAAAAACTGTAAGGAAAAAATTTCATTCCACTGAGTTAGAATCCATGCACGTTATGGACCACCAGTTGAGAAACACTGGTTTAGAAGACACAGTGTATACTTGCCTTATTTTTCTGTCCAGTCCATTCATCATCCATTGCAAATATCAGCTTTGACATGGGATTCGTCTTGCATAGGAATGTGGAGTAAAAGTTAAGGAAAGTTTGACAAACATGAAACTTTTGTTAAAAAGAATTTTGTTAATGAAACTGATGAACAGAGACTGAGTGCATGGTCAAAATAAATTTGATAGAAAAGTAATATGTCAAATAGGTTAATTCCTGTATTCAACACCTCATAGTTTGTTCCTATTCCTGGAGCAATGTCACAGTGAACTGCATATTTAGATTTAGCCTTATTCTTACAGATAATGAAGGAGCCTGATGGTAATGACTATACATCATGGTAATTTTACTTTTCCTCACATCACAGTACCTTTGGAATTCACTGATTCAAATTTTGTTAGTAAGCATGTGTGTGTTATCCAACCAGAGATACAGTCTTATGAGACAAACTTCACACTGTTGACAAGCACAGCCGAACTCTTTGACAAAACAAACAAACAAAGATGATGCATGAAGGATGTTGACTCATTTTATCCAAAAGGATGAGAAAATCCAAGTTACTGACCCTGTGACAAATTAGTGTTGGTTTCTTCCGTTAAGTCTGTTTCTTTAATATCATAGAATAAAATTTGCCTAATGTGGCAAAATTTGAAAGATGAATGTTGCATGCTGAAAGCAAAATTATCTGAGAACAATTACACTGTAAGTACCTATACAGCAGGAAGTAATGTGTGCTTGAGTCAGTTATGTCAGGAATTTTTTCTGTGCAGATTGGATGGGTAGTGCATTATATGCATGCCCATTGTCTGCATTCATAACTGTGTTTGTTTTTACAGATTTCAAGTTTCAGTTTGGTATATTTTGGTAGGGTACTTCTATGTGTCAGATTTACCTGTGTGTGCATGTGTGCGTGTGTACGTTGTGCGTGCATGTGTGTGTGTTTGTGTGTTTTTGTGTGTGTGCATGCGTGTGTGTGTGTGTGTGTGCACGTGGTGCGTGCGCGTGTGTGTGTGCGCGCGCGCACGTGTGTGCGTGTGTTTGTGTTTGTGCTTGTGTGTTTGCGTGCGTGCGTGCATGTGTGTGTGCGTGTGTGCATGTGTGCGCGCGCACGTGTGTGGGTGTGTGTTGTGTGTGTGTGCGTGTGTGTGTGTGTGAGAGAGAGAGAGAGAGAGAGAACATTGCCCACTCATAATGCAGGCATTTATGTTTCTACTGAAGTGAATACTTGTTATTTTTACTTTTATTGGAAGTAGTTGATCCTGTGCCCAAACCTTCAGAGTGTTTTGAATTTAGGTGCCTTCAAAATCTGTCACTCAGACAAACTGAATACATTATAATTTTAACCTTCTACAATATTATGTCTGCATATGCAAACACCCACAGGCAAGCACCCCTGTTAATTCGTTATATGTATTTAGGCAATAGGAAAATTTACTGCATTTAAAGATATGCTGCATAATCTCTGTTTAATCTCCCATAAAATGCCATTTATCTGCAATTTAATACTTTTCTGTTCAAATAATACTTTTTCATAAACTATTTGCTAAAATGTAAATATGCACCCAAGTAGGGTATAGGTTATAAATGGTGAAATGCACTTATCTGAAGAGTTAACTATTATTACGCTTGTCTGTTATTAATGCTTGGCTTTCCCCATTCAGGAATGCTGTCGTGAAATTTTCTACATATTTTTTTGTATTCGTAATCAAATCATTTTTCATAGAAGTTATATACTCCTTTTAGGTCAGAGCAGATGGAAATGCCGTGCAGATTAACAATTTGTAAACTTGGTATGGCACATTGTACAACTGCCATGTATGTACTTAGTATGCAAATTGAATTATCTTGTCAGATGGTGACTCAAATTGCTGTACAACCTGATTTTATTGTTGAAAATTAATATTATATGACTTGGGTGGGTTGCTATAAAGAAGTTTTAATGGAGAAGTCATGCTTAGAGTTTGGCAGCATAAAGTGGAAGGATTATTTTACCTCATAGAGAGCTGTGTGCAGAAAGATGATGCATTCAAAATTACACTTTAAATAAGAAATATCAGTGTAATTGCTTCCTTTTTTACTATTATTGTGGAGCACGTGCAGTGTCTGATAGACTTGGGGACAGTGGAAATGATGGTGGTAGTTATCAATTGGCTATCTGACTGTGTTCATATGAGCTTAACTGCTACTCCCATTTTACCTTTCCCTTGGATTGTTGGTTTCTTTCTTTCTTTCTTTTTCCTTCTTTCATTCTTTTCTTCATGTTAGACAGAGTATGTGCTGGAAATGACCTTCAGCTCAGACAAGCTTAGCACCTGGTGAAGTGACTGTTAAATAGTGTTTGAAGTTCAGGTCTAGAAATTTCTGATACTGTGCAGCAACAGTAACAGCAGTGGCATGACTCACACACTGCCAGTCCAATTGCAGTGTAGTCTGTATGGCATATTGTGTTATGTTGCTCACAGTCCAGTTTAACCCTTTAAACGCCGAATTAAATCCCATCTGCCATTTGCTGGCATTACTAGAAGCTCACCATATACTCCACGTTAACAGGATAAGGGTTAATCTGCTGCCTGAAACACAATGTAATATACATTTATTTTGTTTGTGAGTATGCAGTGCTGTTTTTTACAGGGGATTTTAATGTGGAAATCTATATAATGAAGAAATAGTATGAAAAATGTCATAGGAAATGCTGAATAAATGTTCCTGGTGTTCAGTTCCTTCAAAATATAGCACATCTGAAAGGTGAGGGAGATGATTTCCAACACATTCTTAACATGCAGTAAGTTATGTAGATCATATGCAGAAATGTAAGGCTTTGAAGCTTGCCATGTGTTGAGGTTAAGTTTTCAATTGAATTCCCTGTGTTTTTGTATATTATTGAGTATCGTTAGTGAATTATGTATTTTCTATATATAAGTATACGACAGTTAGGTTATGCTGGATGAGTATCAAATCTGTAGTTTTCCTGTGTGTAAGGAGCATGCAAACAGAATGTTCTGAAGGCCTCAGTAACAGAATGAAAAAAACTGCCTATAGTACATTGATTGAAAGATTAATCTTTTGTGCTGTCGATTAAAAATTGTTTTTTCCCTAATTTGTCAGTTGACTCTTCTAACTTACTACCAGTCATGAACTATTTTATATCTTTAAGAAGAATTGATAATTTAATTGGTGTCTTCAGTTTCTTGTGCAACATTCAGGTGGAAATTGAATTCAACATCCAGTAGTGAAAGCAGAAGATCCATGGAGGAAGGGCCAGCTGTTAGTCCTTGTTAATGGTTGTAAGTGTGCAGTACAAAAAAGTTTAGTATGCCATGTCCAGTATTATGCTACTGGTAGTTGAAAGTCATATGTGTATTTTGCCATTATGTCAAATTTGAAATGAAATGCTGAGATACTGCAGCATGTTCCATGTGATGATGCCCTCCAGCTCCAGTGTTGAAGAATATTAATTTTGCCAGTGACAACCACAGTGATACAGTAACAACCATGTACGTACATGAGTTCTTCATTATTTCCTCATTGTGCTCACTTTTGTTAAATGTGTAGAATTTTGTAATTATTAAATGACCACCAACAAAACTTATGTTGAATGTGTAGTGGAGAACAGATAAAGATATGTAAGGAGGAGGGAGGGAGAAAGAAAGAAGGGAAATTGTGTGTTATTCATTATCAGTATCAGTACAAAAGTACAGGTGTCCCTGTGATAATAAAACACTACTGTGATGATGTGTGGGCAGTGGAGATTGGCCTCTTGCACCAGGTATTCTTAACCCTTTCCCCGTTCCATTCAAATCGCTAGTGCCTGGGCAGAAGAGCCGAGTTTTTTCACGGGACATTTAAATTTACGTACTATACCAGAAACGCTTTAGAGCGTTTAGAGGGGGA
>Ga0123357_10001484_pt1 | contig 24945 bp, 12 predicted proteins | sample TergutEmb28metaG_FD_89873 | JGI IMG/M metagenome (GOLD analysis project Ga0123357, IMG submission 89873) | Embiratermes neotenicus P4 segment gut microbial communities from Petit-Saut dam, French Guiana - Emb289 P4 | ecosystem: Host-associated > Arthropoda: Insects > Digestive system > Gut ...
GCCCAGTCATGTGACCGGTATGGCTCTGGCACACTGCATCCTGGGCAAGTTCTTGGGGGTAGTTTGCCATTGCTTTCCCCTGCCTTTAGACGTTCCCACTTTAGCCACCAGGTGCCTCCGTCCGCAACAACGCAAGAGATCCTAGCAGCAAAAGGTGGAACTGTGGGCAAGAAAGATGTCCGGTAGTAATTTTTCCTAAATTCCAACTTCCACCTAAATTTAGGGATCTTTTACACGCCGCAAATCTATGACATGGGACCGATGGCTTTACTTTCCCTCCGAAGGAAGGCGTGCTGAGGATTTTTTCACCCTAAAAATCCGACAGCTTCGTCCAGGTTTGAACCTGCAAACTTCGGTACTAAAGGCCAGCACACTACCCCTAGACCACCGAAGCCGGTTTGTAGTTACTAACCTAAAGTAATTTCATACTTTGTTACTATCATTTGAATTTCTCACACCACTGTAATGTCCATTTCTCATTAATGGTTATCTTGAAAGTGGCAATTCCATTTCTTTACTCACTTACTGCATACCTTTTACAGTTCTTGGAAATAAGCTGGATGGGACAATGCTGAGCACTATTCTTCTCTGCCTAGAGAAACATTTTGCACCTAAGTTGGTACTAGAATATCTGGAAAAACTCATAATGCTACCAAGGTTCAACATAGTGAGTTTGTTCCTTGAATCTTCAGAAAAACAAGGTATGTTCTGATGTACTCATTACGACATGGTCTGTATCTGTGTGACACTCTTGGCACACTAGATTATGAGAATGTTCACTGTATTGCGGTCACTTGAGTAATATTTTGTCCTGTTACTGATGAATGTGTAGGTTGTCTGTTGTGAACAGTTCATGGTCATCAGCATCCCAGGCAATATCCTGTACTAGGGAGTTAATTAGTTATCTTGGATGGTTGAAGATAGTGGCACCGTTCTCTTATACTGAAAGTATCAGCTCATTTTAATCACTGATACTGTCTTCCTTAGGCCATGACCATGCCATGACCATTGTCATCAATGTGGTTGTCATGCATGAATATCAGTTCATTGTCTTGAACCATTACTTTTGGGCCAGTCCTGAATGTATTCATGTTTGTCAGCATATCTGCTGGGTCAGCCCTGAATATATTCACTGTACAGTGTGTTCTGTTTTTGTCTTCATACCAAGGCTGAATGCTCATGCTCTTTGAATGTCTGAATTTTTGCAACTGTTCAGAGAATGTCAATTGAAGAAAGTAGTACAAAACTGAAAGAATATCAAGGAAAGTAATTCAATAAATTTTTCTTGGACTTACAGCCAAAGAAATGGTTCAAATCAATTAACATTTCAGGGACCAATCCCAACTCTGTAGAGATAATGGAGACAGAGCCAGAGTACTGGCAAGCTATTGCTGCTGCTGCTGCCGCCACCACTGTGGTGATGGTGGTGTTGGTGGTTGTGGCTGTGGTGGTGCTGGTGCTGGTGTTGGTAATGATGTCATATGAAACCACTGTTTCCAGTCATCTCACACCACATAAAATTCATTATTAAATCCCAGGATGTGCAAACTAAAGAACTTTCTTTGCAGATAAAATTGTATGTTTCTTATTGTCATGTGTGTTTGTAGGAAAGTAGTTTACTCCTCACTTAATATTCGTTAAAAGTACAGTAAAAATAATGTAGTTGTGGTTTTGGTTGTACTGGTGGTGGTGGTGGTGGCGGCGGCGGCAGTGGCGGCAGGGGTGGCGGCGGCTAAAACCATGTAATTCGTACCATGCTTGTGCTTACAATCAATATATTATCCAACAAATGCACTTCGTGATACAATACGCATGACTTACGTAACCACCTACATATTTTGGCACCGAGGTGCTATCTTCAGGGTGTTATTATAACAAAGGTGCAGAGCCAACCTGCTGGTATATCTTTTGTTCATTCTTATAAGCATAATTAAAATGTTAGATTGTTAAATATATAAAATAGTTAAAACATATCAAATTGATAATGATAGTTTGCAGTATACTGATGTGTTCTAATACATTAATTATAAGTTGCCTTGGTTGTTAATTCTTAGTTACTGTGTTCAGGTATTATATGTTAGTTCATTAGTCATAAGCTGCCTCAGTTGTCAGTTGTTAGTTGCTTTCATATATAGGGGTGGTGTATACAAACATCGGCTTTGATTCCCTATAATCTAAAATGATCTCATCCTGTTACTATAATAGTATTATTATAGTTTACAGATTTTGAAAATATTTTTGGAAAATTTATCATGTTATAAGATGTGTGTATGGAGGTACATACAAGATATGCCATGCAATGTGTATTTTACCAGGCAGTGTAGTATACTGAATGTGTGTTCTGCAGTGTTGCTGTGGTGAACATATAATAACAATGTGCCTACACATTAAGCACTTCAGTTATAGATGAGAGTAAATAAAGGATTTATTTCGACAGTATTTTATTCTTCTGTCAAGGATCCTTGTAGTTGGTATTGCTGTATATAAAAATTTCCTAGACAATTCATATACCAATCTTTATTTCATGTTTTTATAATTTGCATGGTTGTTTGTATAGGGCCATATTCATGTTTATTATTTAAAATGTGGATTACGCTGGTAAACATAATTTTTGTCACATGAAAACTAATTTACACTTCTTATATATTTTTCCACACTGAATTTAAATGTGTTTCTAGAATTGTTGTGTGACAGGATTATTTAAAATTCAATTTGAGCACATTTGTTATTTTTGCCATGCTACCAGTATGTTTTAAATATGGCTGAGCAGTTGTTACATTTTAAATGTAGTGCAGGCATGGAAGCTTAATCACAACAAAGACAGTAGGCATGTGAACCCAATCAGAGACAGTCAGACTGCACAAGCTGAGACATGCACTAACATGTTGTTACATGAAACTAACAGTAAACTCTGCTTGAGGAACGCTGCACTGCTAGTGGTGTGCCGGACTACATAGTGATAAGTTGCAAATGTTGTGTGTTCATTTTCGTAAAGTACATTATGTCAAATGATTGGGTCTTTTTATTTTTATCATGCCAAGGAAGTGTTTAAATCAACCTGTCACCATCTGTTACATGTGTGGTGGGTAAACTGACCTTCAAATCTCAGAGGCGAAATTTTACCCCTCTCATTAAGAAATGAGCTTTATTTTGGGTGTAAATTGGGTGACAAAGATAAAAGGTGGGCCCCTCATTTTTGTTGTGTAACGTGTGTGAGGCTCCTCACAGGATGGACAAGTGGTTCGTACTGAATGCCATTCACCGTTCCCATGGTTTGGAGGGAACCAACAGACCTCTCCTCTGGTTGTTACTTTTGTTTCACCAACATAACAGGGATCACCTCCAAATCGAAACATACAGTGAAATATCCAGATCTGCCGTCTGCAATGAGGCCTGTAACACACATCGGAGAATTGCCTGTACCAAGCTTCCAGAAAATCTGACTTTTAGCAGTGACAGCTCTGATTCTGATGATGACCATGGACAGCAAGAAGGGGATAATGCTAATGGCTATCCAACATTTGCAGCAAGTTGTTCCTCATTTGAACCACATGTATTCACACAAGGATATCTTAATGACCTTGTCCAGGATTTGAATTTGTTAAACAAAACAAGCTGAAATCTAAGGGTTCAAAGTAAAAGGGTGGTATTTCCTCCATTAAGTTATTGAAATATGTTTCTTTCATGCTTGCCAAAATGAATTCATAGAATTTTTTTCTCAAAAAAATTATATGATGTTTTGTAATGATGTGTGCTCAATAATAGAGCTCTTGGACACCAACACGATCCAACTGAGTGGCATTTGTTTATTGACTCTTTGAATGTTAGCTTAAAAGCTGTGCTTCTACATAAAGGGAATAAATTACCATCTGTACCCTTAGCCCATGCCACTAACATGAAAGCTTGCTTAGCATGCAGCTTGGCTACACAAAGTTTTGTTACTTTCTGTGTAAGTGGGATAGTAGGAACAGAAAACATCATTACATACAAACATAGTTACCCAAACGAGAATCACTTATTCTAGGACAGAAAAATGTAGTAAATACTCCATTAATCAACCGTGAGAAAGTTTATTTACCTCTGTTGCATTTCAGACTTGAAATCATAAATAAGTTCGTCAAGACAGTGTGGGTCAAAATAGCACTGGATTGAGGTATTTGAAAAATAAGTTTCACAGGATAAGATACTAAAATCAGAGAAAGGGTAATTGTTGTATCTCATGTGAGATAGTTAATACAGGATTTAAAATTTGAAGACCAGCTAAGTAAATGGAAAAAATAGCATGGAAATCAATAAAAAATGTCACTACCAATTTTTTGGGAAATCATAAAGCAGACAACTATGGTGATATGGTGGATGATATTAAACAATCCCACGAAGGTGTGGGGGTGTAATATGTCTTTAAAGGTGCATTTCTTAGACTCTCACTTTACCAGAAAATCTTGGGGCAGTGAGAAACATGGAGAGTGATTTCACCAGGACATTTCCACCATGGAAAAGCAATATCAAGGCAAGTGGAGTCCCAGTATGCTGGCAAATTATTGCTGGACACTTAAAAGAGACATTCCACAGGCAAAATGTAGCAGTAAGTCATCCACTGTTACTATTTAGGTAACGCATATACTCCCTGTGATATACTGTAAATACAGATTGTTTTCAAACTTCAACCACATGTCATTTAAAAACCTGGCCTGAATGCAGTGCACAAAATTCTATTGGGTTAACCTACTTTAGTTTGTGTGACCAAAAAAAAGGTTGTTTGTTATCTAGTGTTATTTGTCTTATGTGTCTTTTATGTTTTGAAAACTTTATTTTAAAATTTCTGTCAGTCTGACCAACATAAATTTTGTTGCATGTGTTACAGTATGGACTGTAAAGGCCACTGTTCCGGTAATTATTTACCTTTTCTTTTGGGGTCCTTAGTTGATTGTATAGTTTGTTAGGTGAGCAGAATGTGATGCATAAATTGGCGTGTTTAAATATAAAATAGCACCATTATCATTACAGGATGAGATTGTTTTAGATTATATGGAATCAAAGCCGATGTTTGTGTACACCACCGTATGAAAGAACTGACAGCTGAGGCGGCTTATGATGAATGTATTAATATAAAATACTGGAACACTGTAACTAAGAATTCACAAACAAGGCAGCTTACGATTAATGTATTAGAACACATCGGAATACTGTAAACTGTCTTTACTATCAGTGTTACATGTCTTAAAAATTTTATGTATTTTAACAATCATACATTTTAATTATGCTGATAAGAATGAACAAAACATACATCGGCATATTGGCTTGTACGCCTATGTTGTAATAATCCGTGAAGATGCAGTCTTGGTGCCAAAACATGTAAGAGTTTATGTATGTGGTGTGTATTGATCATGAAATATATTTGTTGGATAATTTATTGATTTTATGTTTTGTTGGCTGTGCATCTCAGTTTAATCGTGTAAAGAAAAACCAACTTGATGCACAACTTGTTCTTAGTATATGTCCTCAGGACAACAGACAGTCATATAAAAAGAATAATAAGTACCAATTGTTGTATACATATGGTTGTTCCTCCTGATGATGGGCCTGGATACGCCTGAAACATGTAGAGGTTGACAAAATATACTACGAATAAGTTGTGCATCAAGTTGGTTTTTCTTTATACCAATATATTGATTATTGTCTAAGTAATTTACTGTTGGTATGTTTATATTATTTCATATGTTCCAGCTGTACACCAGTTACTTGAGAGGCTAGAAAGTCTTGGCCATCAACCAACTGTTGCCTTGCAGAAAGCATTCCTCTGCTGACGTAGAGTTATACATGAAAACATCAGTCTGAGGCTATTTAGAAAGAATTTCCTGGTGTTGTAACAATCATCTGTCCACCAAAAAGCAATCTCCTTTGAACACATGTTTAAAAGCAAATGATTGTCCAATCAGGACTCTTCAGAATGTGTACATATTCACATAGAAAGTCCTATGTGAGCTTTGTTTTTATGGCATACTATAAAGCGTTTCCTTTATTGATAGGCATGTGCAAGGAATGATTGATCTGATAACCAACTGATACTGAGTCAACAAGTAATCATTCTTATGACACTGTGTAGGTACCAGCCATATAAAACGAGGTCCACTTATAGGCTTTTTATGAGGCCCATTTGTAAAGATTTTGCTCAGGAGGCATAAAATCTTGCAGAATTTTAATTTTAAAATCTGTCATAGTTTTAATATTTGCATATTTTCCTGATTTATTGCTATTGATGCTTTACTAATTATATTTGCATGTTACGGAGTTTAACTGTATGGAAATATATGATTAAAGGAACTGTGTGTGCTGGTCATTTTATGGATTACAACACCAAATGTTACAGGAATCCTCTAAATTGTGCTCATTGCAGTTATACATGTTACTTTTTTTTTTGATCTGTGTATGTAGTTATATAAATAATTGTTATAATAATATAAGGATGCTCTGTTGGAGGAAATATATAAGTGAGAAAACTGATGTGGTAATCAGTGTCAGTCAACATGAAGACAAAATACACATGCTTTCATAAATACAAAACTGTAACTTTTATCATTACTAAAATGTTCAGCTGGAGAATAATTCTTTTGCCAGGCAAAATTATGGCTGGTAGTGTTTACATTCTTGAAGTTTTTAGGTTTTATATAATCATATTGTCACAGGTAATTGACTTCTTCCGTATATGGCTTGATCAGAGGACCAGAGTGGAAGTTGATATCCTCATTCCCCATTCCCAATTCTACTCTTGCAGACAAGTTATTATCTTCTGTAGCTATGGTAAAGATTTTGTATCTTACATTGTTTCTGTAGTGACTGAAAAGAATTACATGTGATACTGTTAACCGATATGCTGACTGGTATTGTTATTTCCTGGAAAATGTTTAGAAATCCGTATGTAAAAGCTAATGTAAAGTAGAAGTTGTTAACTTCAGTGCTAGTTTTTAATGTAGAGTAACTGCTGTACAATGTGACACGCAGTTGTGGTGAAAGAGTTTTGGTATTTTATCAAATTGCAGTGAAACCCGCTGAGGTTGCCCCCACCTAAGATGTTAGAATAATTTTGTAGCAGAATTTTCCCTATGATGTTGCACTTTTAGTATGTTTCTCACTTAAAGGATTTCCCACCAAAGAAGCATGATTAGTTTATGACAGTGAATTTTTCACTCTTTTGGTATGTTTTTGCATCAGAATCTTAAACTAATTTCCACTTCAATACTACTAAACACGTTGCTGTCGACATCATTACTGTTTATTGCTACATGTTTCAGTCCTTCTCACAGACCAGGCATATATAGATACATATCTCAAACACAGGTATATTTGCAAGTTGAATATTTTACTTTGCCTGATGGTGGCCCTTGAGAAGCACTGAAATATGTAGCATGATTGATGCAAGCAATAAAGACTAGTTATTTTTGACGACAACATGTTTAGTAATGTGGAAATGTCACAACAAAATGGGATAAATTCCATTACAACAGTTACCATTTGTTCAGTTTGTACCATCATACAGTGACCAAATAATATTCTCAGTTTGTAAAGCTTAATGCCCAAGGTCATTGCCACTACTGATCGTAGGTATAGTTAAGCAAGTCAAAGTTAATCTGTGGAAACATGTGGCAGCAATTGATTTCTCATTCAGACTGTGCAGCTGACAGTTTCTACATGTGCATTTCACATAGCCCAATGCAACATCCTAGCAAGTGTGGAATCTACAACATAACGATTTATGAGTATAGTGGACCGCATTGTGACTGGAACGACTTTATTTTAATTTCAGTAAATTGTAGCATTCTGTGTGCATAATGTGTTGTACATCCAACATTTACTCCCAGTTGCATATGTGTGTGCAGTTTTCATTTCTAGAACCTTTAATTATTGAAGTTGTGATCAGTGTGGCTCCTCCATCACAACCTACCATTACACATAAACTGCAGTCAATTCAAGAAGGGTTGGATATTGTAATAACTGTGGATGATTCTTACAATTTTTCTCGCAAAAGAACGTCACTGTATAACTTTGCATTAATGCCTCAACTTCAACTTAAAAATACAAGGCACAGTACTCTTAGTCTGCGAGTGAACAGCTGATCCAAAAAAAAGGTGAAAACAGCAAAACGTATTAATGTAAAATCGGTGCACATAGAATAGTTCCAGCAAGAATGAGCTGTTCATCTACCAGTTCTGCTTGTAAAAAGAATCTTGTGTTCAAGAATGTGTCAGTATTCCTGAAAAAGGTAAGACTTGAAATGTGGTGTGATGGTGAAAATGAATCAATGCAGATTTTGTGTAGAATAGTATTCTAGTAAAGGGAATGTCAATTTCATTACTGAATTCCAAGTTATGTTTTCCCACCTTACAAACGTAATTTGTTTAGTTTTTCAAAATGTGTCTGAAGGGGGTTTGACTGTACTGGTGGGCGAGAAAGTCACTGTACACCAAATAATGTGCAATCATAATCAATCTTAATTATTTTTAATCACATACTCCTGGGTTATATGTCCAGTGGATCCATATGTGCACCTCGATGACGGCCACCCATGCAAATATGCCTCCATGTCCTCTGTGATGTGTCAGAGCATTTGTGGAGTAATGGTGTGAAAGGTGTCAGTCATACTGATAACACAACTAAATTTCCTGGCTGTGGGTTCTACCAATGCACCACCTTCAGCTGTTGCCAAACTGCCATTGTAGTACATTGTACTGTGTGCTGTACTGTGTGAACTTAAATTGATTGTGGGTGCATACTGTGAGGCTGTACAGTGACTCCCCCCCCCCCAAACCCCACCTTGAATGTTAATTTATCTTAACCACATGATATGCAGGACATTAGAATGAGTACAGTGTACAATGAGAACACTGCAGTGACGAAACTTATCAGTGTCTTCAGTTTCTTAATGTTACATAAATGGGAGGACTATGCATAAAATGAGGGCTTTTTCAGGCACTTCTGTAACTTTTGCTTATTTTGCACTGGTTGTACTTGCAATTTTGCTGTCTGAGCTGTTTATAGCAGATGGTTCATAAGGGTTCCATTAACCTACCGTCATGACCTCTCTATTGAGTAGAAGAAAATCTGTGTTCCAGAATCCGAATACTTTATGTCTGTATAAAGAATTTACTCAATCATGAGGCAGAAGCACTTAGCAAGGTCCACAGAGTTGTTCTAAAATGCAGTTTACAAGCATTACCTTAATTTTCAAAATGTAGCATAGTCACAACAGGGTATAATGTTATTAGGACCACATGTAGTGTGAATTAGGCTTCAGTGTTAATTCCCCTTCAGGCTGCACCCAGTGAAAAATATCCATTGCCTGATGTCATCTGAAATTTTCAATCTAGTTACTTGTGTTGCATTGCTAGTGAAGAGGAGTTCAATATTTTTCCATGAGCATGTGAGTTAAAATTCTTTTTTCAGAGTGTGCTGGTTGTTAAGAAGTGTTCAACTCTAAATATGACATTAAAAAGTGTAAAACTTGAAGCATTGTAACTTCGTTAAGTTTTGGACCTGCTATAGATTGAAATGTAATCAGTTATTCTATGTGGTGGAAAAGCAGTGACAAATTTTAATGGGCAACTCAGAGCAAGAATGCAGTGTATGGAATCAGTGCTTTCCTAGTGGTTCTGCCAAGAAAGAGCAACTACCATACCAGGTGATGGAACAGTTGTCAAGGTAAAAACCAAACACTTCACTGCATACTTAAATATTTAGAAATGCTGCTGTTTTTAAAAGAGGATTAACAATTTGAAAGCAAGAAGATGCAGTTATGCACAGAAGGTCAGATTCTGTGCTGCATTGAGTACCAGCGTGTAATGTAACCTGTGTGTGTGCATGTGCAATAATTGATAAATCATTATTATGCTTAGTAAGTATGAATGATTATTTTTCGGTCTGTGCTTTATTCTTTTGAATTGTATTCATTTATTTATTGTCTTTCCAGCTTAATCAGGTTTTAAATGAATTGTCCTATCACCCTTTTATACCAGTTAAGCAGTAATCAGCTGTAATTAGAATTAGGAGATGGACTTGAAGATCTGTCTCTGGCTGTTGTTAGTGCCTGCTAGAAAAAGCATTGTTATGAATTTTGTAAATTGCTATACAGTATTTAGTTTAGACTGTACTTTGTCAGTTTTAATTTCTCATGGTAGTGTTATATAATGACCTTTAAGATTTCCAAATGTATCTGGGTCAGTCTCAGAGAAAACAAAATCTGTCCCAGAATGTGTTGTGCCATCAATTTATACTTCCTCATTATCGTCTTCTGTATGGCATCTGTTAAGACCATGGTGTTTAAAATGTGCACTGTTTTATCAAACACTTATTCCTATCATTCCTTGCATATGGAAAAATAGACCTTGAAATCAAATGAAATATAAAATTAAACATATGGAACATGGTCCGTCTTGACAAGTGAATATTTGCTGAGCTATTCAAGAAAGACCCCGCAGTTAAATGGAATCCACTATGAGAATTTGAAATATCATGGGCCATATGCCTGGAGCACACAGACTCATGTGTCTGTAACAAACAGGTCATAGTCAAAGACGAATTTCATTGAAATGCAGTGGCATTTTTTAGTTATCATTAGTCACTTTTTGTCAGTAGTAGAACCATCATTCTGTTTTATTTAGATCTTAGTGTTCCTCATTTAGAAGGACAGTGGCCAGGCCCTTCAGTTTTTTACGTGATTGGCAGCTTATATAACAATTTTTCAAAGATACCAGACATTTTCATGACTAGTGGTGGTCTGTGGGACTTCCTTATGGTAGGGCTGGAGCTGTGATGATTATTTGATTAATGAGAAGCCCTAATAGAGCGTTTCTTCAGCACAGCCACTCAACCACTTATGTTGAGCATATAGAGCAAGGTTAGATTTTCTCACATAAATTTGTATTCTGTTATACAGTGACAGAAATATTTACAACAGTGTTGCACAGCATAAATTCTTAATGTCAGTCTCCTTGGCATGATATAATTGCAAAAAAATTTTTACCATGTATGTACTTCACACTGTTCTTCATGTTTATTTTAAAATTGCAATTACATAAGCTAAAAAATTCACAAGTATGGCTTTGAAAACAGCTAGGTTAAAAATGGTATCAAAATTCCAGTTTGAAATGTTTGAAGATGTAAACAGATATATGAAGTCCTTTTATACACTGTCTTCAGGCAACAGTGCCTGCAGCTCAGCCCATGACATGCTGGCTGTTGTCTTCCCACCACTCAGCTTAGCTGCATTGACCTAACCTGTGAGGTCTGGGTTGGGTACAGCTTGCTGGCTTTTCACTGTGCTTGGAGTGTATATTTACAATGACTTCATGCATATTTTTTTAAAGAATATATGTATCTCCTATTGAAAACTTTTTCAGATATTTAATTTTTCTCAAAATTTGTGGGAGTTCTGCCGCTCTTATTGACAAGCCGCCCCTGTTTCTTACATAGTAGTCATCTACATACTACGTACTAGTTCTAATCTTTGGACCTGCTGTGTGAGTATTGTTATGTGTTGCAGTGATGGTAAATTGTTTAGAACCTGCAAACATAGCAGTCTGGAAATGGTTGGTATATCTTTTATTCTGCAAGTGAGATATAAATAAAAGAATCATCTGACCTCACGGATTTGAACCTGGGCCGTGTATCTCCGCATGTAAAGAAGTTGTGTATTCTAGTCCTTATTTAAAATGTGCTTTTTCATCCACCGTTGCCAGGATAGGTCCCAGCCAGTGCTTCATCACACCATACCTCCACATTTATTCTTTTGGTTCGGTGTAGAGTAAGAAGGCATGCCTATCTGCAATGGCTACTGCCATTCGTGGTGGTGGTGGTGGTGGTAGTAGTAGTAGTAATAGTAATCGTTCTTTGGGGGGGGTGAACAGTTTTCAGATTTTGATTTCGAAGCGGCCCTCTTTGCCTTGAGCCGAACAAGAAACAAAGGTGCTATTTGAATTAACGCATTGCCTTGAACAGCAGTATGTGAGTGCATATAGACGAAAACTTAATGAAGGTGGACTACAGTGACGCAGAATCACGCCACTGATGGTGCTGTAGTCGTCGTACGTTGCGATGGAGGTAATCTGTGGAAAAGGATGTTCACCTCTGGCAGCCCTTGTCCTACTTAGCGAATGCTATTGGTACTGTACGTGTTGTGACTAGCCTTCCTGCACGGTACTTCGCGCGTATCGAAGCAACCGCTACTGTGCAGCTGCGCGCGCAGTCATGGAACAAGCACCAGTCTCGTGTATACCGAATGCGAAGATGTTGAAGACCAAGAAAATTATCGATGAAGCGAAAGAAATCCAGAATCCAGAGTTGGATTTAGCAGATAAAGGGATAGCATCATTTGAAGAAATGCCAGGACTCTGTGAGTGTAGCTGTAATGTCAGTTGAATGTGATGTATGACCAAATTTGGTAACTTGTTTGACTGCCCCAGTCTACTGGATGCGAGCATGTGTGGGGGCGTGGCACCGATGCGTGGTAATACGTCTTTTGACGTAAGCCTAATTTAGGTGCGTGTTCCACCTTTCCGCACACTTTGCCCGTTAACCATACCTTAGTAACATGCCCGTAATGTGAAATGTTAACTGAATTTACAGTATCCCTCTTCGTCCTGTAACAGTAGTTTAGTAACATACCCGTAATGTAAAATGTAGACCAACTTAATAGTACTTAGGAAATACGGTATTTTTGTTAGATTGCCACACGGTGGTGTTATAATTTGGTTATTTATTATTTCATTTATATGCATCAGGTATTCGCAATATATTTGTAACAGCCAGCGATTTTTGTATGATCATGAAGTGCTGTACTCTTATCTCGTAGACTTGTGATCAGTTTAATGCTCTCCATCACGTTGTGTTCAGTACTATAAATACATAGTACTCCGTTTAACACAGCACTTTTTCATTTCGTTTTAACGTTACATTTTTTCGATCGTTAATTGATCGTCATCAAGCATGTATTTATTACGTAAAATTGTAAAACTGATAGAATCTTGTGTAGCTGCCGAGTTGTGCCAGTCACTGTAGTGATTTATGGCTTTTATGATGCCAGTTCCTAAGTAAAGGTTAAAAATAGTTAAAAGTTAAGTAAATGTTTTATAGTTAGAAGTCTGTATGTTGGGTAGTGTAATTAGCTGGCCCCTTATCTTGATTGTTTTTTTAATTTTTAATATTCGTGGGTAGCGCAGATCAGTCTTGCTTGTGTGTGTGTGTGCTGGTGAGCTTATTTCATGAATTTATCGCCAATTTTTGCATTTAGTGCCCACATTTTTATTATTTTCCTTTGTAATGCCAATTTTGCTCTTTCCAATTTTTATGCTGTGCGCTACACTACCGTTGTTGACTGGGCATGTCAAAACCACATGCCTGTAGGCACATGATTTTATTTTACTCATAATTACAGCACTAAGGTTACATTTTGAGACTTCATTTTAATTACACATATATGCTCAAAGTTTTTGTTGATAAAAGCATGATGGTTAGTTTTGAACTATGCTTTTCATAACATGTTCTTGATCAGATACAAAATGTGCAAAATCTGTCTGTGTATGGTTCAATTGAGTCCTGAGCTGCAGGTTTTTATCATTTCACTGATGTTAATTGAATGTCAGTGTCATTGGATCACTTTTTGCTCCAGCACAAAAGTCTGTTGTCACAAATCAGAATTTTCACTATTAAGATGTTTTTCAGGCTGTTGCATCATTCACAGCAAACATCTGGATCAGTTAAAGTATAATTTTTACAGCCCTTTTTGTGAAGTTAAACTAGTTGGAAACAAATTTTTAGTGACCCTGATTGAATATTCATAATGAAAGCATGTGCAGATTTGTCTTTCTACAAAGATTTGTTTGAGAATGCATATTGTTTGGTGCTGTCAATACAAGATCCATGTTGCACTTTGCAAGTCTGTGTGCTATTCAGACAGTTCCAGGGGAGCATTACACAAAAATTCCAGATCCAATAAAAACTCTCTGCATGTAATTTTTTGCTGTAATACCTCTTATATATGTGGTTTTTTTTAAAGAATCATGCTTTGTTTTTTCAACATGTTTCGCACCAAAGTGTCGTAATTCTCCAACTGTCTGAAAACTGAATAACACCTATTACTTGATGAAAATTTGTCAAGTTTTAAAGATCCATGACACAGGACTTGAAGCTTAGCATTGAGCCATCCTGCTAAAGAAGGATGTTTGTCCTTCAATAGTTTTAAGTAGTGTTCTGTCAGCCCATAAGACTGAAGAGAGTTAAGTAAAGTAGATTCCTTTTCCAGTAACACTTTGCAGTTGTATGTAGTTCAGAAATAAATTTACTGGCAAGTTCTCTTGACCTTCTAAGGCAAATTTGACTGTACACAACTTGGTTAGTTAAATCATTTATTAAGAGTTAAATTTTACTTTTGATCACTGTCATATTTTACCATTTTTTTCCCTTCGTTTCCCATCACAATTGTGATTCTCACTATTAGTAATGTGTTCACAGAATGAAGAATATGACCCAGGTCATGTTCTTGTAAATTAAATTGAAATTCCGAATTGCTAAATGGTTGGTTTCTTTTACCTCTTGATATGCAGCGCAAACAATTTTTGTGATAATAACTTTTTATGAGATAATGCCTTTAAAGCCACATTAACAAGATCTCTTTGTTGGTTTCTGTAGTTAACTTCAACCCTGTTTTATTTCCACAGTTTTCTTATGATTAATAAGTTTCTTTCAATGTATCAAATTTTGTTATCCAGTTGAAGTTCATTTTTATCATTCCTATCCTTTGTAAGGTTTAAGTGAGTTTCAGTTTTCAGCATGGCATATAGCACAGTTTCATATTGTTAATAGATACTCATATATTTTGCAAAAATCTTTTATTTGTCTGGCTGCTAGGCCAGCAGTTGTCATCATCAGATGAAAAAGGGACAGAAATTGGTGTTATTAATTCAGGTTTTTCATCACTTCGTCACTTGTTCTGGTTTTTTATTTATAGGAAATGAAAAAAAAATTGTTTTTTTTTTTTTATTTTATTTTCAGAGTTATGGTTACTTATTCACAACTTACTAGACATCATGAAGTTTGAAACTCACCTTTTGAAAATCCTATCATCCCCCTAAATTGTACTGTGAAAACACAAAACATTTATCCAATCAAATTGATGCTGTTGTCTTTACTTATTCATTTGGTGGGATCAACAAGCTGAAGTTTGCTAACAGATTTACAAATCTATTCTTCAGCTAGACTGATAGTAACTTACCTATTTGCAGTGTCAAGAACAAGACCATTACAGCGAATGCCAGGTGTAGCTGATTTAATATTGCTGCGATAGACCTGAAAAACAAAAGCTCACCACATGTGAATGATTCTTAGAAAGAGAATGCAATGGTAAATGTAATGGTAAAGTTATTCCTGTCCATGAATGAAATTGAGGCATGTGGGAGGGGTAGAAGTATAGATCCACTCATTCTTAACCACAGCAGTAGGTGGAGGTGAGTGGTCAACTTCTTTCCCCTGCTGCTGTACCCCTGTGAAAGAATCTCAGTACCCATTGAATAGGAGGCTGGATGGCGCACATAGCTGGTCTGGACATTTTGGAGACGAGAAAAGTCTGCTGCCACTGCTGGGATTCAAACCCCAGATTGTCCAACCCACATCCTAGTCACTATACCAACAACCCTGTCCCAGCTCTGAAGAGAGCACATTGATATCTCATATACTGTCTGGTGGAGAGTTCACATGGTTTAACTAACATATTGACATGTAAACTCATGTGCACCAAATTGGCCAGTCAGGATAGGAATTTCATTGTTTGAATAGATTTGTGTCAAGGTTTCTTTGAAAAGAAAATGATACTTCTGTGTGTGCCAGATGTTGCCAGTAAAAAGCAAGAGCTGTGATAAAAGTCATTATCTCTATTGCACATTGAGCTATTGGCATTCAGGTTTATAGGCCTACGTAGAAGATGACCAAAAAATTATCCAGTTTATTTAGCAGAACATCCAATTTGTGATTTTAATAATGTTTTTAGGATGGAGTGTATTGCACAGTTATGTGATGCTGTTAATTTTATTATGATAAACTATTCAAAATATATAAATAACTGCCTTCATTATTTATGATGTATTTTGTTCATAATGTTCTCACCAACATAATGGAACTAATTGGAACTAGTATTCCACACCATCAATACATCACCTATGTGCTGTATTAGAACTCACCACACTACTGCATCAGTCATCACTCCACACACACCATACAATTGTAACTTCCAGGATTTTAAATAATGATTCATTTTTGATCTAAATTTCTATACTTACATAATTTTAACTGAAATTATAATTTTAATTGTTATGGAATGATGGTGACATGGTTAACCAGATTTGTACATTTGTTTTCTGAAATAATAAAATCACCCTGAAAGCCAGAATGCCAGGTGAAACATGTTGGTGGGAGCATTGTGAATAAAATAAAAAGTAAAGGTAAAGTGATCCCGTTACAGGCCCGGTGTGGCCTAGAGGTTGGGTAGAGGTATAACTCTACTCTTCCATGACCGTGGCACTAGAAGGGGGTGAGTGGTCAGCAGCATGCCCTGGCTGCTCTTTACCCCTGGGAAAGACCTAGTACCCATTTTACAGGATGCTGGGTGGGCCCCAGGGCCGGTCTGGATGGGCAGAAAATCTCGTCCCCACCAGGATTCGATCCCGGACTGTCCAGCCCGTAGTTGGTCGCTATACCAATTGAGCTACCCGGCCCACATTGTGAATAAAATACATCATAAATATTGAGGTGCATTTGTTGGTTATTTATATATTTTGGATGTGATTCATGCTTGGAAGATGTAACATATTAACATAATGATAAACTTTATTTACTGTTTCAGTCAATATGCTCAACATAACAAGATTGACTCTAAGTCACAACAAAATTCAGGGTGAGTCACATACTTCTTTTAATTTCTAAATACAACTAATTGAAAAATTCAGTACACCACCATGGATAGGTAGCAAACACAGTTATTGTGTACCACACGTAACTTTGTCCTTAGGGTTTTATGGCCTGGGTCTCATGTGTAACTTCCGTCTTTGGGGTTAGAGAGAGGAAGTGGACCAATATGTGTGTCTTATACTGGGAGTAAGGTTTCAGGTTTGGAGTCTGGTGCTGTCCATCGAGAACAGGACACATGCTGAAGAGAAGGGTTGGAACATTTTACTATGGGGTAAAGGTTGGGGGATGTGTAACAGGGTGCCTTCAACTGGTAAGGGTCATGTAATTGTGAAGGCTTGGAAGAAAAAGTGCTTTCAGATATTCGAGTGGAGATGCGATGGCTGGCTTGTGACCATGGGGATTGGACAAACCAGCTATCATGTCTCCACATTAACATCCAAACATATTGGAGACACCAGGTGAGAGAGAAGTTTTATGTAACATAACACATTTAACTGATTACTTTTCAGTTGTACCACCTGGCCTTGCAAATCTGATTAATTTGGAGATCTTAAATCTTTTCAACAATCAAATTGAAGAGCTTCCTACTTCATTGTCTTCTATGCCAAAGTTACGTATCTTGAATGTGGGGTGAGTATTCTCAGAATTCCTTTACTGGTTGGTTATTCTTCCTGTTTCACATGAAGGTATTTCAGTAAGCCAGCTAACACACTGTTCCTTTTGCTCTTGTGCCTGTCCTCCATTAGAAGTGATGTGTGGTGTCTTCATGAATCATATCACTTTCTGACTTCTTCTTCTGCTTCTCCTCCTCCTCATAATCATAATCTCCCCTCTTCTCCCTTCTCCTTAGTTATAATGAGTGAAATTTTCCTAATATTATCCCAAAGTGAATGGCGTGAATTGTGATTAATTTAGTTATGTGATGTCATTTTTGTATGCTTATGTACTGTTGTTAGTTTTGAAAAATTTTATGCTATTGATGTGTTGTTATATTCATTAGAGTTAATTATTCTCGTGTTCTTTTAGTGGATGTTTTTGATGGTTTCCTTTCACATTTCTCTTTTCCTTATTTGCATTTCCCTTGTGAGAAAGATTGATGAATGAAGCCATATTGTCATAAAGCTTTTGAATGTTGAGGATTTACGTCTCTTCTCTTGTCATAAGTAACCCCATCTGTCTGAGGATGTAGCAAGGATACCAAACAGTGAATATTATCTTCCCAGTGTTATGATGCAGCTGGTACTAACCAAATAAATGTATTTAATGTACCATTGTCAGGTGCGTTTGCAGAGTTGTGATAAGTGCTTTTTAGCTTCATGTCCATCTGTCTGTCCATCAGTCCACGCATATCAGCACGGCGCTTGCTAGTTGGATTTTCGTGAAATTTACTTGTGGGGACTTTTGTGAAAGTCTGTCAAGAAACTTCAGATTTTGTTAAAATTAGGTAGAAATATCAGGCACTTTACATTTAAGACCTGAATAGGTTTTATTGTTGCTGATGACATTAAATCAGCATAAAAGTACTTCTTTGAGTGAAACGGTATCAGGCTGTTAGGATAGCTGAGGATGTATGGACATTACGCAAACACTCCACCATGTTACGTTACATGTACATTCCCTGTCTTGTGTATACAGTGTAGTGTTTGCCAGGATAGCTCTGATTAGACTACAGGGTGGACAACTGAGGAGTCAGAGTTACTTCCTAGCAGGGGCAAGAGATGTTGCTATCTTCCAGTGTCTTCAAATCAGCTCTGGGGTGCACCTTACCTCCCGTCCAGTGGGGTACCAGGGGCTCTGCCCGTGAAGCTAAACAAGATGGGTTGTGTAGCTAGCACTTATTGCTATCTAGTGCCAGGGCTAAGAATATGTGGATATTTACCCCCACTCCTTCATATACCTTAATGGTATGGTACTTTAGCATATGGACAGTTGTCGTTTGCTGTTTTTGTGGATTAACCCCTTTTGTCCTAATACTGATCGGAGCTGAGGGATGCAGTGAAAAGTTGAAGGACTGCACTATAACTTGTTGGCCCTTCTGAAATGGTATTTGGTTATTTATGTAAACTGAAATGGGCCATGTGGTTTGTTATTTAAATTAGGACACAAGGGATTAAAAACTGGGATTATGAGAATGAAACTGATGCGTACTAAACATTTTCCAAACTGTTGTGTTCTCAGCATGAATCGTCTGGGTGTTCTGCCTCGAGGTTTTGGGGCATTTCCTGTACTGGAGGTGTTAGATCTGACATACAACAACTTGGATGAGAGCAACTTGCCTGGGAACTTCTTCATGATGGGTAATGCTGTCTTCTTATTTCTTATGTTGTATGTTTGAAAGAGAAAACATGTGGGACCAGTCTGTTTCTTGTTTGAATGCAGTTGTTATGAACTTTACAAGACATGAGAGGTGTGTGTGTGTAGTCTGGTAAGATTTTAGAGGTTGGAACTAACCCCTGATGTTGGAGATATATAGTGAATAGTTTGGAATCAGGGGTATGCCTCTTGTATTGCTGTTAGCACATTAATCTAAATCACCACAAACCTCTCATTTTACTGCCACCCAGCTTGCTGATAGCTGTATGTAATATAAACAGTGACATCCCAATTTGGTGTTCCTTCATTTAGTGTTTTGGGAGAGGGTGTTCAGGCAAAGTCTAGTATAAGTTACTGTATTATCCCATCCTTTGTAGTGAATTTTAATTTAGTGTGTAATCCTCAATTAGTTGAAGAAATTTTTTGCTTTCTGTACCTTAGTTTATTACTGTTGAGGTCAGTGCAATATTCAGTATTCATATTTTCTGTCTGCCAGAAATTGTTACCTACAACCAAAATGCTTGGCATGTGATCCACATGGTGTGAACTTAAATCTGTGTTACCTGAGGCATCATAGTTGCTGTGATTTCTATTTGAGGTTCTTTCAATCTTTTATTTCATGTGTCAGTCATTTTATAAATACATTTCATATTATTGTGTAATTATACTTTTTTATACAGGCTGTTTGTCATTGTTTATTTGATATTACCATAATTGCTTGTGTAAAATACTGTGGTGTGCAGTAAATCATATAAGCAGATGAACAGTTTTTAATGTGGTTTTGCAGAACCCCAGTTACTAAAAACCTTGACTTTATATAATAACAGCTGTTTCCTCAGAGATTCATTACATAGGGATGTTACTGTAGCTTTCCTAGAAATACTCAATATGTATCCAAAATTTGTCAGAACTATCCAGGAACATTTATTTGGCAGTTAGAGAAACTAGTTTTAGAAAACATTAGGTTTCTTTCATTTTAACATGTTCTGACTGGTGGTTAAAAAGTTGCTGCGTGGAAAAATAAGAGTGTTTGAAGTCTGGACAGATGTTTTCCAAAGACTGCAGTGGCTTTCCTGGCCAGTAACATTTCTCTTACCTCTGTTTGAAGAGTCTGTAATGAAAGGTTTCATTTTAATGTTGCAGCTGTGTCTTTCTTGCAGAAACTCTGCGTGCCTTGTACCTTGGTGACAACGATTTTGAGTTTCTGCCACATAAAGTTGGACAACTGAAGAACCTGCAAATTGTAAGCAATTTTTCTTAGTGCACTATGTTTCTTCAACAGACCTCCGCCTGTTCTTTATGGTTCCATTTTTTCAATGTTCCATTCAAGTTGAATCACCTGTGGTGGTGCTGCTAGTGGCGGTGGTTGTAGTAGTGGTAGTAGCAACATGAGTAGTGGCAGCAGCAGCAGCAGTAGTAGTGGCAGAGGTAGAGAGAAGAATTAGAAGTAAAGTATCCTAGCTGTTACAGTACTGCTGATACATGCTTTTGTACTTGAATTACTGAAAGAGGAGCTAAACTGACTCATGCTTTCTTAGTTATACATTTATGTCATGTCTGAAAGGCGCATGAAGACTTTAAAATCACATAACTACTTAACATGAAACTTTTTCTGAGAAAGGGTTTTGATTTCACATAGGAACTTAAGTGTATTTTGTTACATGGGAAGTTAAATGGGTAGTGGTGGGTACAAGTTGTACCAGGTTTTTGAAAAGTCATGCATACCAATGCTTATAATGTCCTGTTTGTATATAACAATTTTAATTACAAATGTAGCCATTATTGAAAGTGACATTGTGAGGTACTGAATGGAGTATTTTCAGCACTGGGTAACCAGGAAATTTCTGCACAGAGTTAACCTGGCTGGGTAAGGGGGAACTTCAGATAATTTTGGACCAGAAGTAAGCTGTGTGTGATTACTTTTATAGTGGATTATGTGACTTTTTAGTCACTGTAGTTGCTTTATATTTCCAGCAATTCCTTCATTTCATTCTTCCCTGTGACTGAGTATCCTGAATTTTGAGTAGTTCATAGCATTTCTTTAATAAATACCAAACATATGAGATTACTATATTGTGTTTGCAGCTGGTGCTTCGTGAGAATGACCTGGTTGAGCTGCCCAAAGAAGTTGGTGATCTCACTAGACTTCGGGAGCTGCATATTCAGGGTAACCGCCTCACTGTCCTGCCACCAGAGATTGGTGAGTATCCATGAGTAACAACAATATTAAGTTAGCAGTCACAAACATGAGACACTTAACAAATTCCATGCTATTGCTATTAATTCTATGGTGAGGCTGAGAGGGTACTGGGTGCATCAGAACACTACTGAAGTATGTGTTAATATGCATGTCCATATGATGGCCTATGAGTAACAGAACCCAAATTATGGGACAAATTTGGCTGAGATTTACTGTAATCAACATTTGATGAATGATAATACCTGATCAGTAACTGGAAGTACAGTTGAAAATGTATGACCCACAGAGAAATTTTTTGTCATGGTTTATTGTGTACCAGCAGTTTAATTATGTTAAGCATAAAAATATGCATTGACTGTTTCAATAAGTTTGTGTACAGACAGATGGGGTTTTTAAATTAATATTCCAGTTGTTATGTGAAATTGAAGCAAATACATTTTATGTGACCCTGTCCTTTCCCGGGCATAAATCCCGGTTAAATACAGGCATGTGCTTACATGACAGGGATTTACATTATGGTTAATAGGAAATTAATATTAGAAACAGGACTGAAACAAGAAACAAAAGAGAGCCTGTGTAATTCAACTGTATTGCCCACAGAATGCAGCAAAAAAATTATGAATTATAGAATATTGTATGGTAAATATTTCATTATACTTTAATGGAAACTGGTATCCGAATAAATATTTCATGCTTTATGAAATTTAAAGTCTGTGACGTTGATTGTAGCATAAAGAAAGTATTACTGATGGTTTCCACTGCTGTTTATTTTTGAGCATGTGGTGGTGTTTCATTTTACAGGCAATCTTGATTTGGTAAGCAACAAGTCTGTTCTCAAGATGGAGAACAACCCATGGGTAACACCCATTGCAGATCAGCTGCAGGTAGGAGTGTCCCATGTCATGGAGTACATCCGCACAGAAACATACAGATAGTAAGTATCTCCATAACTTAAAATCATTGTACGAATAGAGTGTTGCTTCTTTCAGAGGCTAATGAGTTGTTTCCATTTATCTGAATTAAAATTCATACACCACCTTTTCGCAAGATTTGAGGTTCCCACAACAGTTCTGCTAACAATTCAGATCTTGGCATATGATGCAGTGTTGTTGGGCAAGTAGTTTCCAGTGTTTCTAAGGATCATAATGCGTTCATCTTCATAGCCAAGTGATCCAAGAAGAATCTTTGTTTTCCAACTATTTGACTTTGAGAAGAAGACTCTACAGTCCTCTGAAAGGTAAGAAAGTCTCGCCCAGTGACATGGTGTCATATATCAGAAGACATGAATCTTCATCACTGTTTTGGGTGAAACAGATTTTACCTCTTTTTCCCCACCAATGTCTGCAGACTTCCAGCCCTCATATACTTTCTTTTCTTCATTTGTGAGTTATCATGTACTAAATACTTATTGAGGGACTTCCCTCGAGTGTTTATTCAGTTTTGACTTGGCCTGTCCAAAAATGTTATGTGGCATTTAGGTGCTTTTGTTTTCCTTGAAGCTATTACACCATTTGTCTAATTGTATCTTTTCTCTCTTTCTGATGTAATTTGTTGCACAGGCAAACTTTCAGTTTTGCATTTTCTTTTAGAGTATGGAAAATGTATGACATAATTTATGCTTCCATATAATGTACATACTTTCAGACAAGAAATACTGGAAGAAAAAATCAAGTAGTGTGTAACTTCCAAAATTTAGCCAAATATTTTTGGTTAAGTGGGCTTAATAATGTAATTTGAGACTTCACATACTGCCAGCCTACTAGCAGAGTACCGATTATTCAGGCTAATGAAGGGGAGAAGGTGATCCTGGAATCTATGGTCCTCACCTTCAGATCTCAAAAGCTTCATGAAAACAATTGGCTTGGTGCACACACATGGTACCAGAGACTGATGTTCTTGTTGCTGCTTCTGGTTGAACCATTGACAAACAGCAGTCACTTCTTCATGTGAAGATTTTTTCATGCTCTTATGTTGGGGAAGTCTGTCAGAGTTCCATACAAATTTAAGTAGCTTAGTTTTTTGTAGTTTTATGTTGTGTACAGTATCCCCATTTCCATAAGCTTTCACTTATTCTTCTGCTTATTTTTGTGTGTGTTTCAATTCCTCATCTCAAGTTTTTTAACCAACTTGAGCTCTTGTGTTACTGTCAGTACAGTATTCTTATGCTGGTAATGTAATACATCATGGTTTTTTGTCTACAGTGTGTACAGCCGCCATATGTCCTCAGAGAGACAACCGCCTCCAAAAACTAATGACAAAAGCAAGAAGATCTCCAGAGCTCGTCAGCAGAGTTAACTGGTAGCAGTGACCAAAACTCCTTGGATACCCTTAACAAGATGATCATCTGGCTAGGCAGGAGGGATGGTTTTAATTAGGCAACGTAATCTCAATGTCTGCCAACCTCTTTCAAAATCTTCTAACTAAACCAGGAACTCCACTGTGGAAGAATTAACTTTCTTAGCAAAATAACTATATATGCACAGTAACAATACACTGTACATCCACTGATACTTAGATACTAACTTCCAACTTCAAATACAATTAGCAAATTAACTGCACAACGTAGTTTATTTGATCATAATTTTGAAGAGCCCTTGATTCTGCATGAAGTTGTTTCTTCTGACTGAATCCAAGACAGCAGAATATTACTACAGACTGTACATTTGATTAAATGTACCTTGTTATACATTATGCTGAGATCATAACAGTTTTCTCATCTGTTGTATTTTACATCATTAGGAACAATGCATCATGTCCATGCTGTGTTAGAAGCAGTTCGTTTTGTGCATGGCATACTTGCTTTTCTTCATGTTCATGAGCACATAGTAGGGAGGCTGCGTCCACCCATATTTTGTCTCACATCTGCACATCATATTCTGTTCACAGTTAACATTGCGAGTCTTCGTAAAAGTTGCCAGGTGAATTAGATGTACTTTATCCTGTACGGGTCAGATATAAACCTAGCTCTATATATATATAAAAAACTGTATTTGCCCTTCAGATTCTCAGGGTTGTACAAAAACATGCCTTTATTGGCATGTTCTTTGGCAATGACTTTTGAGTTGACCTTTAGTTCTCTCAGCAGCACGCTGTGTGTCCACTGTAGTGAACATCAGGTTTTGAAAGGTTTTAAATATTTGAATTAGCTTGGGAAAAAAAGGAGTCAGTAAATTGCCAGCATTATGCATTGTTTGTAACATTTTTGCAAAATTCTAAAATGGCCTACATTCCCATTGAATACTTGGCAAGCAGCATGTTGTACTTTGACAAAACTGCCCTCCAGTCGATTATATTCAATCAAAGCTGGTGTGTGTAATACAGGGTGTCCCAGGAGGAATGTGCGAGACTTCGGGAGAGTATTCCTTATGTTAAACTATACCGATATAACCCAAAACACCTATATCCAAAGTTGAATGGTTACGGAGATAATGGCCAGAGAAGTTTGAAACTTTGACAGCTGTTACTCACTTATTGATTACCAA
>Ga0123357_10001485_pt1 | contig 24933 bp, 21 predicted proteins | sample TergutEmb28metaG_FD_89873 | JGI IMG/M metagenome (GOLD analysis project Ga0123357, IMG submission 89873) | Embiratermes neotenicus P4 segment gut microbial communities from Petit-Saut dam, French Guiana - Emb289 P4 | ecosystem: Host-associated > Arthropoda: Insects > Digestive system > Gut ...
CCGTTGGCATCAGATGGCGGTGCTGCTGAACGCCGCCAGCGCGCTTGACTGGGTGTTGCAAGGGACCGGTGCGCGTGGTATCGACGCGGCTCTGCATGGTGCCGAGCGCCGCGGGTTGCGTCGCCATACGCCGTTCTTCCTGCCTTATCTTTCCGGCGAGCGCACGCCGTATAACGATCCCGACAGCCGCGGTGTTTTTTTCGGCATGACCGCCGATACGGAAGCAGCTGATCTGCTTCTCGCCGTGCTGGAAGGCGTGGCGCTGGCGTTTGTGGACGGCATGGAGGTGCTGCTGGAAGCCGGCAGTTCCATCGAAGAGATCTGTGTAACCGGGGGTGGTTCGCGCTCGCTGTATTGGGGAAAGCTGCTTGCATCGGCTCTCAACCGCCCCTTGAGTTATCGGCAAGGCAGCGAAGTGGGCGCGGCATTTGGAGCGGCGCGGCTTGCGCGCATGTGCGCGACAGCGGAAGCGCCTGAATCGGTTTGCTCGCAGCCGCAACTCTCTTTGGTTATGGAACCTGACGTACAACTACGTTCTTTGCTGCACGAACGGCGTCCGCTTTTCTCTCGCCTCTACTGCGATCTCAAAGATACGTTCAAGGAGTTTACCCAATGACCCTCTTCAAGGATGTAACGCCCATTCGATTCGAAGGCCCCGAGACCACAAATGATCTTGCCTTTCGCGTCTACGACAAAGACCGCATGGTTCTGAACCGGCGCATGGAGGATTGGCTGCGCATAGCAGTTTGTTACTGGCATTCCTTTACTTATACAGGTTCGGATATGTTTGGCAGCGCGACGATTGCGCGCCCCTGGCAGAGTTCGGAAGTCTCGCAGGCCGCAGCGGAACAACGTGCCGATGCGGCGTTTGAGTTCTTTACACGCCTCGGCGCGCCCTACTTTGCCTTCCACGATGCCGACGTGATGGCCACCCCTCAAACACTGCGCGAGCATGAGAATAACCTGCGCAAGATAGAAGAGTATTTGGCCTGCAAGATGCAGGTGTTGGGAATCAAGCTACTGTGGGGGACTGCAAATCTGTTTAGCCATCCGCGCTTTGCAGCAGGCGCGGCGACGAATCCCGACCCGGACGTTTATGCCTATGCAGCCGCGCAGGTGCGCTTCTGCATGGAGACAACGCAGCGGCTGGGCGGAGAGAACTATGTTCTGTGGGGAGGGCGCGAAGGATATGACACCCTGCTCAATACCGATCTTGCCGGGGAACTCGATCACTATGGACGCTTTCTTTCCATGGTGGTCGAACACAAGCATCGCATCGGATTCAAGGGAACGATTCTGGTAGAACCCAAGCCGTTCGAGCCGACCAAGCATCAGTATGATCGCGATACCGCCGCTGTCTTCGCCTTTCTTGAGCGCTATGGATTGACACGCGAAGTAAAGGTGAACATCGAGGTCAACCATGCTACCCTGGCAGGCCTCGACTTCGAGCATGAGGTCGCCGCAGCGCGAGCTTACGGTATTCTCGGCTCGATAGACATTAACCGCGGAGATCCGCGCAGCGGGTGGGACACGGATCAGTTTCCAAACAACGCGCAAGACATGGTTCCAGCGATGATGGAGATTATTGCTAACGGAGGGTTGGGCAGTGGAGGATTCAACTTCGACGCCAAGCTGCGCCGTCAGTCACTCGATGGCAACGATCTCTACCTTGCTCACATCGGCGGCATGGACACCTTGGCGCGGGCCCTGCTCGCCGCCGAGTCACTGATGAAGCAAGGCAAGCTGGAAGGTCTGCGGCAGGATCGCTACAAAGGATGGAAGTCGGAGCTGGGACGCCGGATCGATGCGGGAGAGTTCAATCTGAGCAGTCTTTGCGACTATGCAGTTGAGAAGAACCTCGATCCGCAGCCACAATCTGGCCGGCAGGAACTGGCAGAGAATATCGTTGCCGCCCATTGCAGACACTAGTTAATAAAGCATGAGGCAGGACACCAACAAAAACATCTGGAATTGTGAGCCATGCCGCAGAACAATTTAACAAACGGTACGATGAAGAACTCTCCTGGTCACTCCACGTTTGCCGTCAAAGGGCTGGCGCTGATCGTGACGCTGGGCGGCCTCTTGTTCGGCTACGACACGGCAGTCATCAACGGCGCCGTCGATAGCCTGAAGGTTTATTTTGTCGATCCGCGCTTCACCGATCTGACCATTCCCGCTCAAGCCAACGCCGCCAATTCACTGCTTGGCTTTGTGGTTTCGAGCGCGCTGATCGGCTGCATTCTCGGCGGACTGATGGGGGGCTGGGTGAGCAGCAGGATCGGCCGCAAGCGCGGACTGATCGTTGCCGCCGTGCTTTTCCTGGTTTCAGCCCTGGGCGCCTCCGCGCCAGAGTTTCCTTTTGCTCCCATCGGCCACGGCGGACCAGATTTCATGGCGAACTTCGTTATGTACCGCATTCTCGGCGGCATTGGCGTGGGATTAGCTTCGATGCTATCGCCCATGTATATAGCCGAAATTGCGCCTGCCCGGATGCGCGGCAAGCTGGTGGCGTGGAACCAGTTCGCCATCATCTTCGGCATGCTGGTGATTTATTTCGTCAACTTCGGAATCTCCCGATCCGGCAGCGGCGACCTCTGGCTCAATTCCATAGGATGGCGCTACATGTTTCTTTCCGGAGCCATTCCAGCATCTCTCTTTCTCGTCCTCCTGTTCCTTGTTCCTGAAACTCCGCGCTATCTGATGCTCCGGGGCCGCGAAAGCAGCGCACGCGCGGTGCTTGCCAAACTGGTTGGCCAACAGGATGCCGAACGGGAGATATCCGAGATCCGCGCTACACTCAGCGAGCATCGCTCCGGCAGATTGTTTTCCTTCGGCGTGCCCGTCATCCTCATTGGCGTTATGCTGTCTGTCTTTCAGCAATTCGTCGGCATCAATGTTGTGCTCTATTACGCGACGGATATCTTCAAAGGTATGGGCATGACAACCAACGTATCGCTGTTCCAGACCATCATTGTCGGCGCTGTTAACCTCACCTTTACTGTGGTTGCTATTTTCACGGTAGACCGGTTTGGCCGCCGCCCGCTCCAGATCATTGGAGCTCTCGTCATGGCCGCAAGCATGTTCGTCCTGGGCTCGAATTTCTGGCTGGGCGGCAAAGGCATGATCGCACTGGCAAGCATGCTTGTCTATACTGCTGGCTTTGCAGTTTCCTGGGGGCCTGTCACCTGGGTGTTGTTGAGCGAGATCTTTCCCAACCAGATTCGCGGCAAAGCTATGGCCCTCGCGGTGGCCGCTCAGTGGATCGCCAATTATATAGTTAGCTGGACGTTTCCAATTCTCGACAAAAATCCCTACCTCGCCGATCGCTTCAATCACGGCTTTGCGTACTGGATATACGGCGTGATGGGCATCCTCGCTGCTGTGTTTGTGGCTAAAGTAGTGCCAGAAACCAAAGGACGTTCGTTGGAACAGATGGAAGCCATCTGGCTGCCGGCCAGAGAGGGATACAAATCCACCACTACCCCGTAAGGGTTAACTGTCTGCATCCGTTGTTGCAAATACTGCAACAACGGACTCTCGTTCCAACTCTCCTTCAACGAGACGTTGGCGAGGAGCGTCACGGCAGGTGTGATGCTACGCTCCATAGTACAATCCAAGTGGCGATCAGGTACGCGCACCTTATCCCTGAACATGAAGCAGATCACGGGGAATGCAGCCGGGGCTTGCGGAGAAACTGTCCGATGGAGCCTTGCTCATTTTTATAGGTGGGCTGCTAAATTTAGGCTACAGGCAAAATCATCTATGTTGTAAGTTGCTGGTAATAAAGTCGCCCGGATGGCGAAATCGGCAGACGCAGCGGACTTAAAATCAATTTTTTGCGATTTTGCAGTAAATCGCACCTTGTCGCACATTGCCTGTAAGTAAAGAAAACAGATAACTTACAATCGAATACTGGCTCGCATGCAATTGCATTAAAAAGCATGTTTTCAGGCAGGGTGGGCTACTAAATGGGCACAAAGATTATGCACATTACTTATAAGTCTATTAGGTTTTGTTATATTGATTCAGTTCCCGACAAACTAACTAACTGCCTATCATATTCGACGCACCTGGACAGTATGGCATAGGCTTTATCTATATTGTACTACTGTATGATCGCCACCTGTGTAGCTTAGTCATGATTTGTCCAATCCCCTTTTACGATCCGTGGCCACTTGTAATTTGAGTGGCCTAGTCATGTACGACTCGGATTTTTCGCTGGTTTATAAACATTGGTCGCCAGACGAAGTTCTTCGGCCATCTTCTTTCTTAATTCGAGCGGCTGGATGACCTCCGATGCCGCTCCGAATCCGATCAGCCATCGGCGGACCTCTTCGGGGTCCGCAATATCCATTTCGAGAATCACGCCGCCGTCATCCTGTGGCAGGATCTTCTGCGAGTGATGCCACGTCCGCTCCGTCACGTAGGGCGCTTGATCGGCCCGGAACCGAATCGCCACATGATGCGGTTCTCCCCATCTCATTTGAAATGCGGAATCGCTGAATTCATCGAAGTTGAAAGATTTGGGAATCTTGAATCGCAGGTTGGTCACGCTCACAGAGTCGATACGATGAACAGCAAACGTTCGGTTCTCTTCGCTACGGTGGTCAAAGCCGACAAGGTACAGACCGTTATTTGCATACCAGAGCTTGTACGGATCTACCTTGCGCCGAGTTGCCTCTTTGCGTCCGGGAGCGGTATGGGAAATCTCTACCGTGTAATGGTCGAGAAGCCCCTTCATGAGTTTCTGGATAACTTCGGAAGAGCGGTTGAAGTCCTTCGCGCCGAAGTTGCTTACCTGGATTCCTTCTCCAAGTGAGTTCAGCAGGCTGTGACCTTGCGGAGGCAGAGCCGCTCCGATTTTGCGCATCACGGATTCCAGAGCATCGTTCAGACCCGTTCCTTGAAGCGGCTTTAGCAGACTGCGGCTGAAATATAAGGCCATCATTTCCGACAAGGTCAGCGAAATTGCGGCTTCAGCGCGGAATCCATCCGCAAAACGCCAGAACATCGTGCCATTCCGTGGTTCGGAAACCACGGGAAAACCTACGGCCTGAAGATCTTCAAGGTCACGCTGCACAGTACGTTTGCTGACAGCGAGTTCGGCTTGGAATTGCGCAAGCGTGCGTCCGGTACGGCTGGTCAGTAGATGCACCAGCCGCCATTGTCGGGTGAGTTGATCTCCACGAGGCATAGGCTCTACTAAAAATGTAAAGTCTCAGGAGCTATTGTACAAACGGGAGTGTCATGTGAGGTCACCATGTGGAAAAGATTCTGCCGCAAGGTGTGACCTCATCTGTCATACCCTGACTCTATGCTTCCAATATGACAAACGTGGACATCAGCTATGCTCCGGCAGCAAAGACAGTACGCGAACAACTCAGGCCATATACAAAGTGGATGGAAGAGATACTAGGTGTACCGCAAAGCGAAACATTGACTCTGGAGATGAAAACTCCACTGGATGAAGCAGTCGTGGCTCAGGTTCTCCGCGATGTGCCGCTTACAACATCGCAGCAGAATGCTGCGAAACTATATTTGCCGGTCGTACAAAGATGGGAACTTCCGCCGGACACCAGTCCTCATATCGCAGTTACCCCGGTCAAAGATCCGTTATCCAGAAGCACGAAATCGTGGTCAGTAGACTGGAAGGAATGCCCGATCGCTGTATGGCTGAAGGACACTCCGAGTCCGTTCCTCGTCGCGAACATTCCCCATGTTTCAAGCGGTCATTATGAAACTGAAGAATGGAAACGCTGGCTGATAGTGGCTCGTACATCCGTCGCTTCTGTCCTGCAGGCATTGAGGCCGATCTGCTGCACGCGCACCGGGGAGATTGAGGTGACAGGAGGCTCAGACCAAGTACTCGATCATGATTGTGGAAGGTGGGACGAACTGGTCCTTGCTCCCGAGGTGCAACGCCTGGTGCGGCGTGATTTTGAGAGCTTCTTCGCGCGGGAGGAGTGGTTTCGTCGCCATCGTCTTCCGTACAAACGCGGCTACCTATTCTTTGGGCCTCCCGGCAATGGCAAAACCAGCGTAATCCGTGCCATGGCGAATCATCCGGGACTCTCGCTGTTTTCGATCAACTTCAATAACGAACTTGTGGATGATTCCGACGTAGCATTGATGTTTGCAAAGGCGCGGAACAGCGCTCCCGCGTTGATTGTGCTGGAGGATCTTGACCGAATATTTCCGCGAGAAGGACTTATCCAGAAGGTTAAAGTAAGCCTGTCAGGCCTCTTGAATGGACTGGATGGAGTTACCGTGCAGCAAGGTTTGATCGTAGCTGCGACCGCCAACGATCCTGCACAACTCGATCCCGCGATATTAAATCGTCCCGGACGATTTGATCGGGTGATTGAGTTTCGGAATCCGGCACCGGATGTCCGAGCCAGATACTTTCAGAAGATCGTAGGTCTTAATGAGGCTGATGCTATGGAGATGGCAGAGCCAACAGATGGTTTTTCATTCGCGCAGATCAAGGAAACATACATCCTTGCCGGTCAGTTTGCCTTCGAGGAGGAACGCGATATCACTATCTCTGACCTGCGGCAAGCTGCACAGACAATGCGAAAACAAAGCCTAATAGCTCGTAGTATGCACGGTTCAAAGGTGGGTTTCAGCACTCGTTGAAAATAATAAGGAGATCGGTTCGGTTACATCTGAAAGAGTTGACTCAGCCATTCAACAGCTTCGGGATAGTCGGCTGTATCGAGCACAAATTCCTGTCCTCGCGATACTGCATTGAGTAACACGCCATCTTTAGCATCCGACCAGCGGCTCAAATCACCGTGATAGCTGAGGTGGGAACGATGTCCCTTTGGATTAAACCACTTTGGCAAAAGCCAACGACTTGGATGGTCTGAATCCGGCGCGGTCAAGCGCAGCCTTGAGGTCAGATAGGGGAACACACCTGCCCCATCGATTTCAGCGTGCTTGCTACACGGTAGTGTCAGACGCTCAGTGGCCACATAGATCACGTTCTTGAAGTTGCCTTTATGATGAAAGTGGGGATGGTAATAAGCCCATGAGTCCATTGCTGACCATGACGCGACAGATATCCGTCTGGCAATTTGAAGCCAACCGAACAACGCATGAATTTCCTTACTCTTTGGTACAAACCGCCAACCTCTATCTGTTTTTTCGACAGGACGAAATAATCCGAAGAAGAGAAATACATCACCATCCACGACACCCTGCCTTTGGAGATGTCCTTCTGCAGCACGTTCCTGTCCGAAGATCGGACGCCACCCGCCGCAACGGAGAACGCTCTGTTCAACGATATCTGGATCAAGATGTGCGCGATGACTGGGCGGTTTTCCAGCGAGTTGAGACACTGCTTCACCCACACTCAACCATTTATTTCCTCTAATCTCGCCATAGGTGATACTAGACATTTTGTCTGGAATCGGCAAAGAAAGCATACTGCCATCAGGGAAAATAGGACTTGGATGCCCTCCAGAAGTTGAATCAAAACCCTTCCTACTGAGGATGATCTTCATTTACAACTCTTCATGATACTGGATGTGGAAAGACAGCTACAGTTAGGCGTTCCTACAATGCAGTTCTGATCTTTTTGATAAGAATCATCCTCCTGAGGCCATTCGGAAGGGGCGTCAAAGATACCAAATCCATTTTCCTTAGTAAAACGGACAAATGTGTTTATCTCATCGTCGGTGAACTTACATTTGTGACCGCGACCGACTTTCAAGTATTCGAGTTTTGGTGGAAGATCTCTTGCCGACAAGCCAAAATATGCGAATGTCTCTGAGACGAGGACACGTATACAACTCAAGTCTCGCTTCTTTGTATCAGCATTCTCCTGATTTTCCACTTTGCTATGCATAGACGGATGCTGGTGGTATCCATCTGTAGCTATGGCCTTGGGTTCATAGATGTTGTCTCCACACCGCTCTCGAATTTCATCCGACTTCCATAATGGAATCTTGCATTGGAATCGTTGAGCTCTCCAATAATCAGCAAAAGACTCGACAACATCATCAACCCGCATGTAATAAAGAACCTTATTCCCTTTCCCTTTTGCCTTGGGAGTCAGACCCACAATCCAGTCGTCTTTTTTAGCAGTTCGGCGAATGACAGGTTTGCAGCAGGCAAGCGTGCAGCAGCCAAAGAATGGGTTTGGAGCAAATCCAGTGTCGTACGTGACTACGTATGAATAGAGCCTCATCGTCAAATGCCTCATTTCGCCAATAACTTACGAGGATTCGTCTCTCGATAACATACTCCTATTTTGGACATTATAGTGTAAGCAGTTATCCTTCTGTTCGTTGCTACTACAGAGAAAACCCTGGATAGATAAAGGCACTGCGGATAATTTCAGCATCGACTCCTGAAACGCCGCTGGCCCGCGCGACGTCGTACCAGTGACCAACCTGTTCGAGCAGGTCAGCAACGATTTTTTCCGCTTCGTCCTTTTCAAGGAGAAAACGTCCATGTTGCGAAAGAAGGTTTTTGGCGTTGGCAAAGCTCCCCTGATCGCCGCATTCCATGGCAAGGTCGCGACGCTCCAGTGAAACCACCGGCGATGGAGTCAGGTCATACGCAGGCGAGAGTGTCCAGCGCTGATCCCTGGCGACGAAGGCATGGTTTCGCGGATGATCGTCGAGATTGGAGATCAGCGCGTTGAAGCACATTCGGTGGAACAACTCGCTGGCGTCTTTTTTAGGCTCTGCAACGATGCGGCGCAGTTCTTCCGCCAGCGTTACATACGACCATTTGGCTCTCGTGGTCATGTCTTCGTCGGCGCGTAGTACCGTAAGTCCGCTAATCATACGTGCGCGTAGATAGCCTGCATCAGTTTTCTCGCGGTCGAAACGCTTGACGAGCAGCACATCTTTTCCGGCCACGGTTTCGATTCGACTATCAGCGGCATTAATCCCGCACCGACGCGCAAGACGAAGCATGGCGTGCTCCACGCGTGGGTAGTTCCACCTGTCATCATGGCGGCTGAACTTGGCTATCCAAAGTCCTTCACTATCCTCGACAACAGCCTTGGGACGTGCGCCGCCCATTGATGTTCCGAGGAGCAGTAACTCTTGAACCTGCGGAGCGGCAGGATCGTCTGGGATCTTTTCGTTGGTCAGTGCCTCGGCCAGTTCCTGAAGCTTTTGCAGGTCGAGAGTCTTATTGAAGGCGCGGCGAGGCGCAGGCGGCGTCTGGTTACGTCCAAAGCCGAGAGCGCCTGCGCGGTCGTCGGGCGATTCCAGAAGATAATCCATTTCGCCCATGCCCGTCTTTGCGGCGTGTTTGTCGATGACACGGCGGCCCCAGTAGTCGGGACCGGCATCGCGCAAAGCTCCAAAGACACCCTTCAGTTGCACCGTCTCGTATGTGCGGCGCGATAGCTTCAACGCCACGGGGTCGATCTCCACGGCGCGAGGATTATCCAGATACGACCTGCCGTAGACGAAACGGCCTAGAGGAACGCCCGTGCGGGTCTGGTCCAGGACGAATCGGCCTGCCGTTACAGGAGAAAGCTCTCCCGGCAGAGTGATGTAGACGTAACACTCCTGCTCTGTGTTAGAAGTCATTGTCGAGTTCTCCGCTCCTGCGTGCGCGACGATTTTCTCGGCGGGATGCCAATGCTACTCCTACTTCATCCTTGAGCGGATCGGCGAGTTCCTCGAAGGGCGAGAGCAGATCGTAGGCCCAGAGCAGCGCGGTATAGATGCCGATGCCGGTGGACACTTTGCCATTCTCGGCGTCCATGACGGCACGCCGCCCGGTCCCGATCTTTTCGGCGGCTTCTTCGATGGTCACTCTGCGCCGGACACGGGCCGTGCGGAGGTTCGTGCCAATCCTTTTGATGGCCTGCTCCACTGGGTACGGCGGTGCGGCTAATAGCTGGTTACGAGCATTCATATCCCCTCAAAAGCATATTACACCATTTTATATGCCATTAAAGAATCACAAGCTGCATATACATAGCAATGAACGACCGCGCCGTAAGCGATGGGGTATTGAACCCGTCTTTTCGAGTAAACAGTATTCCCGTTCAGGCCGATTCTACGAATCGCCCACACACACTAACAAACTGCCTCGACGACTCCTTGTCGCCGAATCTTCTGGTTCGGTACGAAGAGTCTTCTTGTTTCACACAGAACGGACGCCAACGAACATCGAAATTACTCCAGGCAACCTGTGGCTGCAGACATACGCGAAACCCCATGACTATAGATCAAAACAACTGCAAGTCCTTCGCAATACGATCTTGAAGAGTTGGCAAGAGATTCGCCTGCCGAGCGTATTCTGACCAGTTGTCGATAGCGGCGCGTATATCCGACAAGGCGTGCGCGGGTCTCCTGATTCCGAAACGGTCGGCGACTGCCATCATATCTTCCCTGGCAATATCGTTGAACTTCTGATTGACGCTCATCAGGTGCTGGTAGGTCCATTCGCCGCTTGAGTTATACGCATGAGTAACGTCGTAGGCCGGAGCGAGATTCCATGCGGCTCCCTGCCGCAGGATAAATGCAAAGTTCTTTGTATGATCGTCGCAGTTACGAGCCATAACGTTGAAGGCCATGCGACGGAAGATCTGCGACATGGCGTCATCGTCCAGCCCCAGCTTGGCCGCCGTCATAAACAGTTGGGAGTAATCATGCGTGCCGCGCAGCCGAAAATCCAGATGGTTCATCGCGCAGAGCGTTTGCAGATGATGCTTCCGAGTCTTGCCATCGACCACCTCGCGGTCGAAGCGTTTCGTCATAAAGTGAGCGCGTCCGTTCTCTTCGAGCAAACGTGAGTCGGACATTCGTATACCGGCAGCCTGCGCCATCAGATAGTACGCATATTCGATCCGGCCATACCCTTCGCCGGTTCCAAGCTCTTTATCCTGGCCCACGCCATCGAACTTCAACAGCCAGTGCTCAAATCCCGGAGCCGCATCGAACTGCCCGCTTCGCACCTCGTCCGTCTGGGGATTCCATGCAATCACAGCCTTCGCTCTCGCTCCGCCTGCGGAGGTTCCCACTCTGATGATGTTGGCGAGAGCGGCCTTGGCCTCACGGTCGGCGGAGAACGTTCCCTGTACAAGATGCCGCGCCTCTTCGACCAAAACCTTCATCTCAATCGGAGCCGAGCTTTCGCTGTGAGCGCCTCTCGCAGGCCGAAACTCCAGCGCTCCCATGCCTCTCTTCCCCATATACGCGAGGCGGTCAGGCACGGTGATGGAACTTTTATCGACGCCCTTCTGCGCCATCCAGGCATCGATCAGGGCATTGCCAAAGTCGTCAGGGAGAGAGTCTGCCAGAAGGGCCGGGAGCCGAGAGTACGTTGCCTCCGGCAGCGCCGGAAAGACGAAGGTCGAGCGCACATCCGTCAGCGGCATATGAAATGGCGCTAACTCCGTGCCGGTTCTCTTCCAGGCCGGATCATATTCAAAGGCGTAATACCCAACGGAAGGATCAAGCGCGACGGCCCCCACCAGCCGTCCCCAGGCGTGAACCTCGATGACCGATACATCTTTCATGATTGTCTGGCCTCGTTACAGGATCGGCGCACACGGCGGCGTGGACGGTTGGCGTGACGCATGAGAGCCAATGGACTAACGGAAGGCGTCGGCGCAAGCATACGCAGACCCTCCAGGGAGTTGAGAGCCTTCAGCACCCGCACGAGCGTTTCAACGCTGGAACCGCGTCCAGTCTCGAGGTTTCTCAGCGCCTTCACCGAAATTCCGGCTTTGTCCGCCGTAGTGATCTGGTCGAGATTCTTAGAGATGCGGAGTTCTCGAAGCTGACCTCCCAGAACGGCCTGCAACTCAACGGGAGACATAAATAATACATCTTCCATAAAGGAATAATAATACCGATTATGTCGTAATTACAAGTTTACAGGCATTAATATACCTATAAATATTAACGATTTAATGGCGTCAGCCAGCCCCAGTACAGAGCGATATGTGTCTTTTCATGCCAGAGTTACCGAGCAGCAAGAAATCCCCCTGCGTGTCGGATGCTCATATCGCGCCAATTTCAATACCAGCGTTTTGTTGAGCGAAGGGACGGCTATGTAGTCGAAGGTGTCCAGGCTCTTCACCACATAGTACAGTGCCTGACGAATACGCCGCTCGGTGAACCGCAACTCGCAGTCGAATAGAGAGAAAATCCATGGCGCTCAATAGTTTCGTCTCTTTGGTCCGCGTTTAAAGGTTCTTGCGAGACGCTTCAATATACGGTCTACCATCTCTTGGGATTTTTCGATGTCAGACTGCGATTCGTGGATTGAGTGAAATACTTCAATGAGCAATGAGCGTTGTCCAGATGTAAAGGTGTTGAGTGCGGAACTCGTCCCGCTGCGGTCCTGCACATGAGCGAGACGTTTTCGAAGTTTCTTAATAACCTTTTGGTACTTGTCTTGCCGATCATTGCTGATCGATGCCCGCTTGATCCATTGTTCAATCTGTTCCATGTCGCGGACTAGCTGTACTGCTGCTCTCGAAGCGGAGGATTCGCCTAGTCCTGACCGTGCTAGCACTTTCAGCTTTCTTTCACAGTCTGTCAATCCAACATCGATTTTACGCTGAAGGTTACGCTGGATTGAACTCGCGCGGCACCGTTGAGCAATATCACGAGTGTGAGGTGCTAGGTGGTTCGTCAGGTCTAGAAAGAACGCATTCTGTTCAAAATGATCCCGTCTGCCATTCGGAAGAATACGTGGATCAATCACATGTGTCTCGGCAACACACCACGCATTAAAGCGCGACTCGGGAAATAGCGGCATAAGAAGATCGTTATCACCAACTTGTATGTCACCTACGCGAAATCTCCAACCGTCTACGAGCGATGCAGATGGCAAAGCGCCTTTATAATCGGAATGGAGGACCCAAGACACAGCAGATGTGTCACCATCACGACCGGGTGTACAGATTGTAGTCAACTCATGGAAACGAGTCTCGCCCACTTTCCCGATAGCAGTGGAATTACGATGAGGCCGGAACACTCTGCCAATGCCGTCAATTTCGATATTGATCGTGCTTGTCCGCACTCCGTGAGAATGCAATAACGATGTGATTTGTTCCGCAAACTGAAATTCTGGGTGGAATGGCACCGGCGCAACTTGTGCCAAATAATTGAATACTGCCTCTCGATTGAGTAATCGGTCGTCTCTATGTCTGACAACACCGTTCAACTCCACTTCAAAGAAACGTGCTGGCCAGTCGTGCCTCTCTACCTCTCGAACCTCAACGCTGTTACCGACAATATCCTTAAGATCCTTGGTTTCGGTCGAGCGCAGCATTGAGCGAACGTCCCTAGCACTCCAACGGAGTTCGTGAACTGTTTTTTCTCCTTCCTGTCGAGACCGAAAGATCACCTCCTGCGCAAACGCAAGGCCCGCCAACCGTCCTACGCCCCGAAACCCTCGCGCTGCTGTGCCGCGTTTTTTGCTGCCCCCCAACGCAGTAAGTCTGTCTGCAAAATCGTCTGCCTTCAGTCCGATTCCATTATCCCTGATGATTATGGTACGAGCATTGGGGTCAATCTTGACCAATACTTTACCAACATCACTTGTAACTCCGGCAACTCTAGCAGAATCGATGGCATCTGCCGAGTTTTGGATATACTCGCGATACATCGCCATAGGGTCGATGTACATGGAACTACTCAACAACTCTAGAATATCCTTCCCCACAAGGAGTGGATGCTCAGGACGGCTCCATGATACATCAGGTTTGTTAATAGCAACTAAAGTGGCTGTCATGCAGGTGCTACCTCGGTAGATATTGTTTCAGTTTCAAGGTCTTCGTCCGACAAGCCCGCGTCCTCGACTCGCTCCTCGTCAGGTATAGATTCATATTCAATATCCTTTTGAAGCGAGGAAATTCGAGCCTCGTCCACCTTCGGCAATGGTTTGTAAAAGTCCAAAATCGTTCGCAATCTACGATTGCTGGTTCGTTGTGGAAGCTTATCCATGTCTTTTGGGCCAACAGAAGATAGAAGGTCGAGTAGGTCTTTCCGCTCACTCGATGAAAGACGTTGAAAACTGGTGTTAAATTCCGCAAACTCCGCTTTCCCGCCGTAGCGCTCATACCATACACGATGGAATATGAAATGGTGTGGCCAAAGGAGTATCTCCTCAAATTTGTTTGGCGAGTCGCCAAACGCGTGCTCAAAGAATTTTGGAGCACCACTCACAATACCATGAGTAGCCTGCAAAATGATCTGCATAGAGCGCAATTGATATCGGGTCCAGTTCTCTCCGACGTGTGACCGATTACGTAGGTCTGTGGGCTGAAAACGCATAGGGAATGACCATATTCGAATTTTCAATTCCTCATTAAGTGCCACGTTTAAACTCATGCGCTCAAACAGGTCAGCGGGAGAATCGTGGAAGTTGTACAACATATAATTCGATAGCTCTGTGAGTCCAAAAGAATGTGCATAGCGGATTGCTTGCTCATAGGATTTGCGGACACCAATTTGATCGAAGGCGATACGTAGAGGCTTGAGGCAGATTGTCGAGAGTTCACGTAGGTACATTGGGTCTTTGCATAAAATTCTTGCGTCTACACCCTGATTAAAATCAACTCGACGCTGTACCGGAACTCGACCGCGATGTAATTTTGCACCGGGGCCGAATCCAAGATCACGTATCTCAGCGATTATCTCTTTGAAACGAGGTGAGGCAACGACATTGTTGTCCATCAACGTTAGGTCTTTTTTGGGGCCGTAGAGTTGATCTATACCCTGAACGGTTGCCGTAATAGATTCAACATCTCGTTGATCACCTTCGAGTTTTGGAACACCACAAAAGCTGCACTTTCTTATGCATCCGCGAGAAGCATACATGAAATACGCATCATGGACGGGATACTTGTACGATATCTGATCGAGGATGCTGTAGTCGGGGATCATATCTTCAATAGGCTTACTAAAACGATCATCGGCGTAGAGTTCATCTGAAAAGTCATCCAACTGGAGCGCGACTGCAGGTGGATCACTGAGGAGTCCCTTGATGAATCGAATTCCATGCCAGCGGGATACCTTCAGAAACTCTCCGGGCATCAGCGACGCAGCAATGCCGCCCACAAATATTTTGCTTGTGAATCCATTGGCGGCTTCAAGCGCAAAATCTATGCTCTTGGAAATTCTGTCGAATTCAAACGAGAATAGCGTAGTCACATAAATTCGGTCCCAGGCGATGGAAAGGACAGAATCGTCTTCTCCTTTGACGAATCTGACTTGATCGTTCTTGCCACGCGGCCCGTGGTATTGCGCTATTTTCATCAAGCCAAGAGGCGGATACTTATTCTTGTAACCAGGTTCAATAAGTAAAATATTTTTCCCGGCCATCAGTGCACCACCTTAAGTTGGCGCTTATGGCGCTTATCTCGCAGAATGCTAACAACAGAAGCGACCCCACCTTCTCCGCCGAATCCCTTTAGAGGCCCTTTGTTGCTCCAATCAATCTCTGAAATGAACTCTGCCAGTTTTGCCGTAAAGTACCGCTTGTCGCAATTTAAACCACTACACTCTGTATACAGGTCCCCAGCTATAACCATGAGTGCATAGACACCGACACCTTTGTTGATAAGCGAATGACGAGGATTGTCCCATGACTCCCTCAACACTTCGGCCACCGCAGACCAAAAGTCCAAGACAATACGAGTTGAGATATCAGCAGAATGTTTTTTGTGGATTTTCGTTTGTGCCAGAAAATGTTTGATAGCTTTTTGCATGGTACGGAGTGATGCTCGACGCATGAGTCCGGACGTACTTGATCCTCCCAAGTCGAGTTGACGATACCAAGGCGACTCAGTGTTGTTATTAAGATGAAGCGCTATAAACAGTTCCGGCCTTTCAGACGCGAGGTCGGTCGCCAACGTCGCATCATGGAAGTCCAAAAGGCTAGTGCTGAGGCCCTTCGCCTTGCTGTTGATCACGTTGAAAACTTCCATCTCTTCTCGTTCCGTTAGCCCTAGGAAACACATGAAAGGAAGCTCAATCTCAACGTCATTCAAATAGCCGAGACGATGTTGACAATCGACTTGAGTCAACAATTTCCCCGCGTCACCTTTAATCACGAGCCTTGCTGTCCCGTTCGTGCTTTGGCTTAGTCGCCATGCACCATCGCTTCGTGGACGGGCATTGAATGTGAGCGGGATCGTTGCGCTGTTCTCTTGTTGTATGTATTTACGAAAGTCAAGACTGTGTTGAGAATTGAAACGGCGCTGGTATCCATGCCCCGTGTCTTCGTTGAGCACGTCGGCATAACTGATTGAATATAGGACGTTTGCAGGAGCAAACCCGAGCAAGACCTTTCGATTGGCCGACCTTCCAATAATTCCTGAAATTTGGACCGGCACAATTGATTTGTCATGCGATGCAAAAATAGCAGCCATTTGCTGCATTTTTGCTGGAATTTAAATGCATGTCAAGCAAAAAATTCTCAGTGTAACCTTTGTTCCTAATCGGACGCCACGAGATCAAATTTTTAATCGGTTACGAGTTTTCTTGAAAATCACGTTCCGTTCGTGACAAAATTCTCGCATACAGATGCATGAGGAAGTTTGCTTCACTATGTGAGGGAAGAATGGCCACCACCGCTGTAAGTCCTGTTCCGAGTGTGCTCCAACGAGTACCAGTCAACGACATTCGCCTTGACCGCGATAACCCGCGAATCCGAAAGTTTCTCGAAATGTACGGTGAGGACCCTACTCCTGAGCAGTTTTATCTTGCATTGGGGGCAGCCGGAGATGAGGAAGGCGATAACAGTGCCACTTTTGAAAAACTGAAGAACTCAATTCAGACAAATGGCGGGATCATTCAACCAGTCATCCTCAATCGCAAAAATGGCGAGTTCGTTTGTGTTGAAGGAAACACTAGGGTAGCACTATACAAAAAATTCCATAACGAAAAGGTAAACGGAAATTGGACGCATATTCCCGCACTCGTCTACGAGGAAATGCAGGACTTCCAGATTGACTCCATAAGGCTACAAGTACATCTGGTTGGAACCCGTCAGTGGGACCCATATTCCAAAGCTAAGTATCTTTACCACCTTCGCAATAACAAAAATCTTCCTCTAGCCATGTTGGTCGAATACTGCGGAGGGCGTGAACGGGAGGTTATTGAAAGCATTAATGCCTTTTCTGATATGGAAAACTATTACCGTCCAGTAGTGCAAGAGGGCAGTTTCGACACAAGCAGGTTCAGCGGCTTTGTAGAACTACAGAAACCCAATGTTAAGCAATCAATCGCAGAGGCGGGTTTTACCCTAACGAACTTTGCTGAATGGATACGAGATCAGAAGCTGTATCCACTGAATACAGTTCGACTGCTTCCTAGAATACTGAAGAACCAGAAGGCCCGTGAGGCTTTCCAAAAATATGACGCACGGAGTGCAGCCGACCTGCTGGAGCGGCCTGCGCTCTCTAAAGCGCTATCCGAAGCAAATTTGGGACAATTGGCGGCTGCTTTGACTCAAACCGTATACCAACTACCTTGGCTAGAAGCTGAAAAACTTCGCAAAGATCCGAATGGGGAAACAGCACAACTACTTCACGAAGTGCTGGATGCCTTACGTGGTGTTTTAAAGACTTCGGAGGATGCCGTATAGTTGCCCGAATCGTCGAAACATATCGAACTTATTCGATGCATTTTGGCTTGCATCCACAGGGACTATTCTGGGGCGCAGTATGTTGCCACTTTGCATGACCTTCCCGGTTTAGTAGGATGTGACAAACCTCCCAAGATCGGATCATACCGACCAGACGTTTATGCGACTGACGCGCCCTTGACCCGAACCGTTGTTGGAGAAGCCAAAACGCAGTTTGACCTCGAAACAGACCACAGCGCGGCACAACTCACCGCGTTCCTTCGCTATCTGCGCCTTCAGCCAAATCCGACATTAATAGTAGCGGTACCTTGGCAAGCCAAGGCGACGGCACGAACGAAACTTCGCAGTCTATGTTCTCAAACTGGCGCTCAAACGGTAGAGATTGTGGTGATCGACGATGTCGGAGGCCTCACATGACTATACGGGCTGTACGCGAACCAGACCTGGGGCCAAAGGTCGCTGGCTTTGTCTACCAAGTTCAAGCCGTAAATGCTACCAAAGACCTTCCCTATGCTGCTATATTTCACGAGCAAGGGCTAGGAAAAACAAAAATTGGCATCGATCTCGCACTTTATTGGCTAACTAACAATATTGTTGATTCGGTCCTGATAGTTACCAAGCGAGGCCTGATTCAGAACTGGGTGGATGAACTTCGTGCCCATACTCATATCACACCGAGGCTACTATCGCAGGACAAACGAGCTAACTTCCTTGCATTCAATAGTCCAGCGCGGATTTACCTTACTCATTATGAAGTCCTCAAAGCAGAACGTAAAAGGTTCAAGCTCTTTCTCAAAACAAGACGAATTGCCGTGATCCTTGATGAGGCACACAAGATCAAAAACCCGGAATCTGATTTGACCGAAGCGATATTTGATTTGGCACCAGATTTTACCCGTCGAGTAATCATGACAGGAACTCCAGTGGCGAATCGTCCGTATGACATATGGTCTCAAGTGTTCTTTCTTGATCAAGGTAAAAGTTTGGGTCAAGATTTTAGCAGCTTCAAGAAAGCGCTTGATCTCTCAAACGATTTGTCCCGCGACGCAAGTAAAGTCGAACGGTTCGAGAAGGAGCTTTCAGGACTTTTTCATCGTATCCAGCATTTTTCAGTTCGTGAAACCAAGCAAGCTGCTGATATCCATTTACCCGAAAAAATTCTCCGTGACATCTTCTCAGAAATGGAACCACGGCAAGCAGAGATCTATCACCGTTTTCAAAATGATCTAGCGGCCATTGTCGTTAAGCATGGTGTTCCTGAGTACGACAATGCAGAAGAGACATTAAAGCGCCTGCTTCGACTTATTCAGGTTGCTTCCAACCCGAATCTCGTGGACGATTCCTATCACAATGTCCCAGGCAAGTTCCCGATACTTCTTGGTCTTATCGAAGAAATTACCGATAGGAAGGAAAAGGTTATTGTTTGGACTGCATTCATTGATAATGTAGACTGGCTTGCCCGTGAATTACGTACCTTTAATGCGGTTAAGGTACATGGTCGCCTCTCATATGACGAACGGGCAAAATCAATTCGGAATTTCAAAACAGATCCGGAGTGTCAAATACTGATAGCTACACCAGCATCTGCTAAGGAAGGCTTAACACTCACTGTAGCGAATAATGCCATCTTCTTCGATCGTTCCTTCAGTTTGGATGACTATCTCCAGGCGCAAGATCGAATTCACAGAATTTCGCAAAACAAGGATTGTACCGTTACAAACATTATCGCCACCAATACGGTTGACGAATGGGTAGATACTTTATTGGCGGCTAAACATCTTGCGGCGCAGTTGGGACAGGGCGACATAACACGAGAGCAGTACAACAAGCAGGCCTCCTACGCTTTTGGACAAATGGTCAGAGACGTTTTGGGGCTGGATAGGGACGAATAATAATGGACTCAAAAACTTCTGTAGACGCTTCGACATTAACCATTCGCGGTAGAGAAGTACCAGTACTGAACACGAAGATTGAACAGGATAAACTTCGATTCTATCCAGAAAATCCTCGAGTCTATTCTGTGCTTCATGGGAATGGAGAAGTGCCCTCTCAGTCGGAAATCCAGAAACGCCTGTTAGAGATGGAACACGTCAAAGTGCTGATACAGGATATTGAACGGAACAAGGGATTAATTGAACCATTGATTGTTCGCAATGGTACTTTTGAAGTGCTTGAGGGGAATAGTCGCTTGGCAGCCTATCGGTTTCTCGCTAAGTCCGATCCTGTTAAGTGGGGCTATATAAAATGTACTGTTATTCCTCAAGATATAGATGAATCGCTTGTTTTTGCTTTACTTGGTCAGTTCCACATCAAAGGGAAAAAGGATTGGGCACCATATGAGCAGGCGGGTTTTCTCTACCGCAGATTCAAAAAGCATAATGCTGATTTGAAGACTCTTGCTAACGAAATAGGAATATCTTCAAAGCATGCCAAACATCTGGTAGACACGTATCAGTTTATGCTTGATCACAATGTAGATGATATTGACCATTGGAGCTATTTTGACGAATATCTGAAATCAAACAAGATTAGTCGGGCGCGTGAAAAAAATCCGCAGTTAGACTCACTTATTGTTGGTAAGATCAAATCTGAAGAGATTCTACGAGCCGTTGATTTGCGTGATTATCTCCCGGTGATTTGTTCGGCGCCAAAGGTACTCGCAAAATTCGTCACGGAAACTTATGACTTTGATGAAGCATGTGACGCTGCAGTCAAAGCTGGTGGAGACAGTGAGCATTTCCAGACCGTGAAGAGGTTTAGAGAATGGATTACAAGACCATCCGTGGAGCAACATCTTATGGATTATGACGGAACGGTTCGAAGTAGTACTGTTTTCGAGCTGCGAAAAATCGAATCCAGAGTTCGCAATTTACTCCGAAAGTTAGAAAATTAATGAACTGCGCGGTATACATGATGAGGCAAGCTACTGCATCGGATTTCCATTTTTGCGATACGCCTCTATCCGGCTGGTTGCTGTATTACTTTTGATAGTCGCGTGCATTATTATAGACACAAATATAAAATATGTTCATAATAATATACGGAGTGTGTTCAGATGCAAACATTACCAATCCCTGTAAAGACCGCCCTGCGTAAGCTGGGGGGCGACATCCGGAGTGCGCGACTTCGCCGCCGCATTCCTGTCGCTGTCATGGCTCAACGGGCCTTTATCTCCCGAACCACTTTGGTGAAAGTGGAGAAAGGTGACCCCGGCGTCGCGGCTGGAACCTATGCTGCCATTCTGTTTGCGCTCGGAATGCTTGACCGACTGCGCGATCTTGCCGACGTGAAGACCGATGAGGTCGGCCTCGCGCTCGAAGAAGAACGACTGCCCAAGCGCATAGATATACGCCCGAGACACAGGAAGACAACCACGCCCGAGGGTGAGTGAGGTCAAGATGGATCAGCAAATCTTTGTTTATGTTGACCTCGACAATACGCCGCATCTTGTAGGGCGTCTGTGGCTGCATGTCCGTAACCGGGTTGAAAGCGCGACCTTTCGCTATGACGAGGAATGGTTGCGGAACCCCGTGCGGTTTGCTCTGGAACCTGCTCTCCAGATGGACACCGCGTCTCACCACACCACTGAGGGAAAGAGCCTCTTCGGAGCCATTGGGGATTCTGCGCCTGATCGCTGGGGACGGGCATTGATGATGCGTGCTGAGGCCCGCCGCGCTCGGCTTACCAAAGAACCAGCGCAAACTCTCTGGGAGGTTGACTACCTGCTGCGCGTCGATGACGAGACGCGCCAAGGTGCTCTGCGCTTTGCCGAGCGGGAAGGCGGACCATTTCTGCGTGAAGCCGTGGATCATCGAACTCCTCCGCTTATAGAGTTACCGGCGCTGCTTGCCGCCAGCGAACACGTTACCGACGAGGTTGAGTCTGACCAGGAACTTCGCCTTCTACTTGCTCCAGGCTCTTCATTGGGCGGAGCGCGTCCCAAGGCTTCCGTGCGCGACAAGAACGGGCAACTGGCTATTGCAAAGTTTCCTCACCACAACGACCGCATTCAGACGGTTCTTTGGGAAGCCGTTGCATTTCGTCTGGCCGCTGCCGCAGGCATTCAGACGGCAACTGCACGTATTGAAAAAGCTGCCGGTAGGCCGGTTCTTCTGTTGCATCGTTTTGATAGGCACGGTTCCGCGAGGAGGCCGTTTCTTTCGGCAATGAGTATGCTCAGCGCGGCGGATCACGAAACTCACAGTTATCTCGAAATTGCCGATGCGCTCCAGAGATATGGAGCAGCCCCGACGGAGGACCTGCACGAACTATGGCGCAGAATCGTCTTCTCGATACTGATCTCGAATACCGACGATCATCTGTGGAACCACGGTTTCCTATACGAAGGCAGTCAAGGTTGGCGATTGTCCCCGGCCTACGATATGAACCCTGTTCCTGTCCAATTCAAGCCACGCATTCTGTCTACGCTCATCGACGAACAAAGTAGTGAGGCCTCCATTGATATAGCCATGAGCGTTGCGGAATATTTTCGTCTCAGTCCGCCTGAAGCTCGCTGGATTATTCGCAAGGTAGCACAGGCTGCCAGCCGGTGGAAGCAGGAGGCCGTCGCTCTGAAAATATCGAAAGCAGAAATTGAAATCGTCGCATCGGCTTTCGAGCACGAGGAATTGGCGAAGGCAATGCGCGGCAATCTCTAATCCACGTTCTCCCTCGGCCCTTTCATGCTATAAGTCGTCGCCTGCTTTTGCGACCTTCTCTCAAAACTACAACCACAGACACGGCTGTCCTTTGTTTCCGGGCCTATCTGCCTGCTGACAAGGCACAGCCGTGTTTCAACAGAAAGGATTTTTCTATGCCAAATATAGTTCGTTTCCCCAATTTGCTTCTCCTTGCCTCGTATACAGTAGCTACGTTACTGACCGGTTGGGCCGTTGGCGCTCGCTGGGGACACACATTGACCGCAGGCTGGGCACTCTTCTTCGCCACCATCTTTTTGACTGTTCACGACATTGTGTTTGCCACCCTGCTCTTGATCGCCGCCTCGAAGTTCAATCCTCCTCGTCATTAATACGTACACGCCTCTACCGTCACTGCCTGCTGCCGTTCTCCGGCGGCAGGCATTTTTTCGCCACAAAGCAACTGCTGTTCCCACATATAAAACTCAAAAGGAAACATTATGAATAATCAGTTACCAAATATTATTGATTTCGCTATTCGACAAGGATGGAAGGTCTTTCCTCTCGATCCTAAAATCATGTTTGCACCAGACCAGCCATTTCTTCAGATGGCAACTTCATCGATTGAACAGATCGAACAGTGGCTCCAGTTGTATCCAGACTGGCAATGGGCCGTTGTAACCGGACCCCAAACCAGCGTTTTCGCTGTAGAACTCCATGGCAACATTGGCGTCAATACAATGCTGCACCGTTCCGAGGGCGACCTTACTGGGATAGATACTTTCCAGATTCACACGAAGGGACTGATTACGCTGTTTTTCCGTTGGCCAGCGAGTGGGCTTCCTACAAACCTCCCCCGCTGTATCCCTGACGGAGTTTATATGTGTCACGCCAGAGGCTATGCGAAACTGGGCTGCGTAAGCGAAGAGCAGCGATCCCTCGACTCACCATACGACACGAATGCTCCTGTCCTCGAAGTTCCGCCCTGGCTGCTGAACGCAATTACTCAGCCGAACATGAGTTGCAGATCAGCCGTTGTTTCATCTATCCCCCATCTCAGACCAGGCAGGCTGCCTGTGCGCATGTTTTTTGCGCAGAGAAATGGCCGGTGGATATGCAGCTTCTTTACCGTAGCAAAGCGTGAAGTACACGTCAAAACCTTAAAGTTTCGGTCTTGGAGATTACTCTTTAGAACTGCACGGAGAGGTGGATATCCGAGAAATCCGGTGAGCAGAAGTTGGCTGAGATCCGGACTTCGAAAAGGAAAAGGTCACATCCTGTTGCTTCTGACCCCAGCACAGTATCAAAAACTACGTGCAGCCAAACAGTACGCAAAACCCATCAGAACGGTACCTGCTGTTCCATAGGTGAGGTCAGACACGCTTCAAGGCCACCTCAAAAAACAAGTCGCAATGTTCTTCGTCCGCCAGATGACGGGCTTTCCGTGCTCCTCGGCGAAAGACCCTGCGTTTTCCGGATACAGGCGGCCATCCTACCATTGGTGGATGGCTGCCTGTCTGGAGTATTGCCACGCACGAGGCGTGATCTTCTATGTCAACTTCTCTGGAAACAATCCGGGCATCCATCGACTGGCAAGCGCAGCAGGAAATACCAGCCGCAATGGCGCTCGTGTACTGTCAGCCGTCAGCACGCCACGCTCCACCAGAGCCGAAACGATCCGCCGCGCATGGCGGTCTCCCGCGCCAACAATACCGGCAACTTCGCCGCGAGGCAGTTCGCCCCGATACAGCACCGCCTGCAGGATACTCTCCGATTTCGGCGGAAGCAGCTTGAGCCTGATCTCTTCATCGACCCATTGCAGGATGCGCACTCTTAGGCGATCCGGCTGCATCAGGCTCTCCATAAATGTCACTTGATCGATCGAAACCTGAAGGAAGAACTCCGTAAACCTGGCAAGCGCCTCCTCGCTCAGATGGCCGCGTCCATCAAGATCGTTGCGTCTTTCCATGTCGCACGCCGCCAAATGGCTCTTATAAGCTTCAACGTTACGTGCCAGACCGCGTGCCACAGACCAGACCGCCCCAGTATCGAGCGTCTCCAGAAACATAGCGTGAGACATAAGGCGCACGACTCTGCCGTTTCCATCCATGAACGGATGAATCCATGCCAGCCGATGATGCGCCGCCGCCGCGCCAAGAATTAGTTCCGTTTTGCCCGCGCTCTCATAGGCATCTTCAAATCGATTCAGGAAGCGCGGTACCGCTCCGGGACTGATGGCGACATGCCGACCTACCGCGACATCCCGCCTGCGCAGTTCACCCGGAACGACACGAATCTTTTCTTTCGTCTTCGGGTCTTCTACCCAAAGCAGAGCGTCCGGCAGTTCCTCACAGAAACGCCGATGGATCTCACGGATACCATCGCCTGTTGTCGCCCGTGCTGCCAGTCCTCCGCCGTCAATCCACTTTTGCACGGCGATGTGCGCTTTGGCTTCCAATTGAAGATCGCGCTTATGGGCGTCCTTGCTATATTCATTCCTGAGCGCCCGCTCGATGTCTACCGGGTGCGTGTCGTGTCCCTCAATCAGGTTGGAGTAGTAGCAGTTCATCGCCCGAACCAGATCGACCAGCGACGGAAGAAGGCTTGGCGGCAAGCTGCGGCAGAACCCTGCTGACTTTTGTGCCAGATCAAAAGCAAGGTCGGTCAATCTCGCCCGGAAACGCGAATCACCGCTGAGGAACAGCGGTTCCATCAG
>Ga0123357_10001486_pt1 | contig 24926 bp, 20 predicted proteins | sample TergutEmb28metaG_FD_89873 | JGI IMG/M metagenome (GOLD analysis project Ga0123357, IMG submission 89873) | Embiratermes neotenicus P4 segment gut microbial communities from Petit-Saut dam, French Guiana - Emb289 P4 | ecosystem: Host-associated > Arthropoda: Insects > Digestive system > Gut ...
TTGTTACAGAAAAGAGTGATAAGAACTATCATGGGCTGTGGGGGTAGAACCTCATGTAGAACACTCTTCCATGAACTCGGTATACTGACATTAACCTCCCAATACATTTTTTCTCTCCTGCAGGTTATGGTAAAGAATAGTAATTTATTCTCCTTAAACAAGAATATACACTCATTTAACCCGAGGCAGCAATCTAGTTTTCATCAACCCTCTGCTCATTTAAGCAAGTATCAACTAGGACCTTACTGCATGGGGATAAAGTTGTTTAATACACTACCTTCAACTCTTAAAATTGAATCTCATAATCCATCCAGATGTAGGACAGTACTAAAAAAAAATTTTACTGGAGTCATCTCTGTATTCTTTGGAAGAGTTTTACAATATTTGTAAATCTAAAAATTCCTAAGTAACACCAGGTGGAATGAGTATTATTACTATTTCTTTTGCGCATTTTTCATTGATTCATGGTATTGTATTTGTTTAATGGATTTAGTTTTGTGACATACTTCTTTATAATGTTATTTTTAGAATTAAGTACATTTCTTTGTATTATAGACTAATTCCATATCCAGCCGGTCTGTGACCTTGTAATGGATCTATGGAATGTGTAAATAAATCAGATCAAATCAAACCCTGACTGACGTTTCACCGATTATTTTACTATTCATTGTTTAGTACGTTTTACATAGCCCGTTCAAATCCGAGGTTCGTAATGCGGTTAAGCTGTGCCATACTGAAAGCAACTGACCGGAGGGCACCCGTTGTCACCTATCCGTAAGTACTTACTCGCTGCTTTGTATTCGATCGATTTCCCACGTGCGATTATTCCCACCACCCATACGCAGAGCTTTTGAACACTTCTGAGAGTATATTAAAAATACCCTTATAGTTTTGAAATGAGGCGCTGGAAAAGAATGAGGAAGATCAGTTTGACCGATCGTGTGAAAAATGAAGTATTCAAGGAGTAAGGGGTCATCCTACATAAAATAGAACAAAGGACCGGTAACTGGATTCTTCACGTTTTGCCTAGGAACGCCCTTCTCAAACACTTTATTGAAGGAAAGACAGTAGTAGTGAAGAGACGTAGGTAGCTGCAGAATAACATTAACTCTTTAACGCCGGAATTAAGGAAACGAGCAGATAATGGAAAGTGTTGGAGGAAGCAGTAGATCGCACTCTGCACCACACGCTAAGTTAGAGACTATGGACCTGAGACTATGTGATGACAAACAAGAGGGTGCACAATTTCGCGACCAACAATCCACTGAATACGGTTCGGCGTTTCTTTTGGTGCGTATTAAATCCACTATGTTGTAACTGACCACAATACATTATCCGTTCTTAAGGTGTCATGCCCGTTGTGTTAGGTCAATAACACAAAGTTGTACTGTGTATATATCTATATATACATACAGTGATACATACAATTAGTAGCAATATATAATATACAACTACATGTAGTTGTATATTATATATTGCTACTAATTGTAATATTGTTGTGTTCATGACTATATATAGATATATACACACACACTACAGCTTTACATTATTCGTTCTCACACCTGTGTTGGTCACCACTAGTTTTGACAGTTGTCTGTGACAATATTGTCATGGATTAAAGATACTGGCGTAAGGTGGTGGTGGTCTGTGCTATAAATTGTTAGGTTAGGTGTGAGGTGTGCATACGTTTGGCACTTAAGATTTCAAGCATGCCTACAGACAGCAGGCGATTGCAAGGACCAGAAAATACGAATTCATATACGTTGTATTCATCGAACCATACAACTTACCATGGGTTACTAAGTGACCTGATAACTAATGATGAAAAGAGAAAAGATGGGCGGGCATTGTGTGATCATCGTCGCATTTGTAAGAAACCGTGAAGTTGCAGATTGTATGTTTCTTAAAATTATTTTTGACAATGACAGATAACTGTATAGTTCTTTGTGTTACAGATATGAAAACTGGAGTTGTAAGTCAGGCCAAGGGATCAGCTTATATAGAACAAAGTAATACGAAGGTTATTTGTTCTGTCTTTGATCCACGTGAGATTCCACGTAAATCGGACTACAGTGTGAATGGAGAATTGTATTGTGAATTTAAGTTTGCCCCATTTTCTTGCAAAAATTGGAGGAGCCATCAACCGGACGCCTTTGAAAAAGAATGCAGTTTAATTCTGCGGAGGTCGTTAGAACCTGCAGTGTGTCGTGTAAGCTTTGTTTCATTCAGAGCATGAAATGCCATTCATATTACATGCTTCATGTCGAGCGGCGTTGGTTGTATCTTTAATTTGAACGTAATTGGTGGCAACGCGTATGATCGAATCGGGTTGTAATTGGTACCTTAAACATACCTATTGTAATTACTTTAATCGGATGTGAAGTTTAAGAACGTGTTTAGCTGTTCTTCCTTTATTACATGTGTCTTTTCATTCAGTCATTCTTTATTCACATTCTGTTAATCCACAAAAGGTCACATATGAGACCATGGAATAAAGAATTAGTCAAAAATACATATATGTAAATAACTGTTGTAATCAATGTTATAAAAAGATAAAATATGTCAAAAGAAGCACAAAAGAAGATGATACAAATAATATAACAATACTAATACAAAATTACATATGTATTATTAAATCATAAAACTGCAAAGAAGGTGGTAGATGCCTAATTATGAATATAATAAATTTAATAAAATTAGATATTGTATGCAACTAGACAAAGAATTAGTGCATACCATTCTAAATCATGTTATGAGATGGCAGTAACAGTTTTAAAAGAACAGACATGATACTCATTTATATGTAATGAAGATTACAATACAGTAATTATAAAAGAAAATATATAACCAACTAGGATATTAGATACTCTTGTAATTAAAATATTCATCCAAGGTATAAAAAGAGTTCAAGTAAAGAAAATTCCATAAAAGCAATTTAAACTGTTTAATATTGTGAGACAAATCTTTTGTATTAAAAGGAAGACTTTGAAATCTTAAATAGTAGGTACCGCTTTGATAAAGTGACAGTTGTAATCTGATAAAGATGAGAACTTTATGTAGTATCCTCACCATGAATATCTGAATTAACGTTGTATTGATCCATATTCATGACAGCAAAACATAACAAGAAAATATATTGAGACTGATGGGGAAGAATGTTTATTGTTTTAAATAGATCTCTACAAGAATCTCTTATTTGTAGTACTTGTAATAATTCTATTTTTTTTTTTTAACCTGAAAATATTTGTAGAATATGGAGAGTTACCCCATAGAATGATGCCATAATTCATAATCAAATGAAAGTAAGCATAGTAGGCCATCAGTGGTGTTTCTTGAGTCGTGAATGGTTTTGAACTCTTAATAGCATAACAAGCTGCACCAAGTTTAGGTAAACATTGATCTCTCTTGCTTTTCCAATATAACGTGTTGCCAGTAGTTACTCAAAGGAAGTTGGTATAAGATGTATTGGCAATAAGTCTCTTGTCATATTCAATGTTCATATCCACATTCCAGGTATTCCTCGTTTTGAATTGAATGCAATATGTTTAGTCAAAATGTAATGATGATAAATTTAAATTGAATCACTTATTTAAATCGCTTTCATATTGTTCAGTCCGTGCACTGTAAATGATTTTTAAATTATTACAGCACTAACAAATGCACAGTTCCACTATTATGTATTTCTCTCTGAATTAGCTGCTATGTGTTTTGGCTTAACTGCTATCATCAGGAGCTAACACCTGTATTACTAAACTTTACAGCAGTAAAATAGTCTTACAATGCTATTGCATATCAAATTTAGAGATTTTAGTTAAAATTTACAGTGTTTAAAATGTTATAAAATGATTAAAAATTGTTTTAAAATAATGGTAGTTTTTATTGTAGTCTTTTTGCATGTTGGTTGCTTGTTCTACAATCATACTATGATCAGAATTTGATCGTGTCCTGTAACCTGTATGTTATGTCTTGTTTGTTTGAAGTGCACCATCAGACTCATCTAGTAGTGCACTGGTAGTATTCACTGCCATATGAAAGGGATTATAAGAAATTAGCAGTGAGTTTAATTGATTCTTTCTTTGAGTATCAGTGAGACAGTTTATGTTGATATCCCCACAGGTAATAAATTCTATTTTAGAAGTGTGCAGAAACTTTAAGGTAATATCTGTTGTATGTAAGAAGTGAGCAATATTACCTGTGGGTGCAATGTAGATGGAAAGTATGCTTATGTGGGGTAATATAGAATGTAATTTAACTGCACATATTTCAGTGTTATAATCAGAGCAATATGCATTTAATTTAATAGTAGTGAAATTTAAATTTCTGTGTACAAAAATACAAATGCCACCTTTGAAAGAGGATTTCCTACAGTAACTAGCACCAAGGTTATAATTATGTATATTTGTGTTAGCTACCTGTAGTTGATTTAGGTAATGTTCAATTAGATGATGAGCTAGATCTGGGTATAAAAAAATTTGCAAATCGTTAGTTTTGTATTTTAGACGACAGATACTCTGATGATAACTTTGAGAAGATTTTGTGAAGCAGGTAGCCTTCAGTAAATGTTTGTTGGAGATACTGAGGTTGTGTTAGATCTTGGTTGTGTAAGTCAATATTAACTAAATGAAAATTACAGTATTTACAGAGTCTGTACCCTTGACAATGCTATTTAGTTGGATTATTATAGTTCCAATAAATAATCATCTTTAGTAACAGTTCTAGTAGATGTACTATTAGCTACACTTCCAGTTAGGTGATTGTTAATCTTAGGTACTGTTGAGGTATCTTGTGGGTATAATGAGGATTGGAATTGTCTGAAATTGCTGTTAATTCCTTGTTCCTTCTTGATTTTAAGCTTTCTCACTACAGCAGTCATTGTCAGCATTACCCACTGATACAGTAATTTCAGAGTCCCTACATATGTCAGTACTATTGATATTAGTGTTATCTACTAAGCCTACTTTACAGAACATACCAATGGGTTTCACTTCCTCGAACTGAAGGATTTTCTCAGCAGTTGAAACGTTTCAATTACAGATTACTTCTCTGCCTAGTCCATTAAGGTGAAGGCCATAACTAGTAAAATACTCTCTGTTATGATACATTTCTAAGATTGAAATATGAGTATCGGGCTTCATATATTTCATTAACTTTCTATTAAAATTCTTAACCTTCTTGGTAACACATGGGAAGGCGTGTAGGTAGTACCAGTGAGGCACAGTTAATAGAATGATATTAGTGTGATTGTAATTCTTAACAAATGGAGTAAAGTACTTGAGACCATTATTTGAGGTGTTTTTACTCACAGCCTTAGTTCCACCCCAAAAGATCAATACATCTTTATTGGACAAATTTAAAATATCATTGATTGTGGATGCTAGTGATTCAGTGTTGCCACCTGGTTTGGTGTAACCAATAACTTCAGATTTATCAGTCATTTTGTACTTTAGTTGCGTTGTACAGCATGCTTCACAAAAACAAAGAGAGGACTTTACCCGATGCCTTTTAGATGCAGTCTTTTACTGGTTAACCGGGATTTTGCACAAGGTAGTTTACAGATACAGTGAGTGAGTCACAACAGAGAAAGTTCCAGGCACAGTCACACTGATCTTATGTGTAAACTAATTCTTTATTATCATTGCACATGTACTTAATTACCATGCAAGGTTCACAAATTTATATTCAGAGTTCAACATGGAAAGAGGAATACTTTTAATGAGAACTGAAAATGGTCCTGTTAATGGAAGTTGTTACATGCTTTAACGTTTTGGCACCAGAATTATTTTTTTAATTTTAGCACATCCTGTATATAAAATGTGAATAATCCAGGAACCAAATACATTAGAATTATGAAACAAACTGCATTTTGAAGAGGAAAGAATGGAGAGTACATACCGTGTTTAAAATATTCAGTACCTATATGTGTTGAATAAATATATAAAATGAAATGTTTAGAGGTTAGCAGTGCGGTACGACCACTATAGTTGTCATTAGGCATCAAAAGGTTAATGCCTGTGTAATATACAATGGGTGTGTCCCAATTTCTGGCTTTTCAATTGACTGAATTCAACTGAAAGTGTCATTGATACCAATATACAGTATACTCAGAAGGAAGTGGTATTATAGTGCTCAGAGAGGCAAGTCCTTTGGAAGGTTAATCTTCACTGGCCATAATTCTGATTATCGTGTTTGATAAGGGATTAGTTTATGACTGTTAGTTCAATTTATGCAGAAAATTAAATCATGTGGCATGACTGAAAGTACAGGAACTCAGTTTCCTTTACTTGCTTCCTTAGAAGCCTTGGAGCTCATCATTAAAGTCTACAAACAGGATGATCTGTTATATTCAAGAAATACTACACCAATGTTGTGTATTTTCAGAATTTCGTAAGTGGCTTGTCATATGTTCATCTCAGAAACATGGAAGGGTTGTAGATGGGTAGATTGTGTTGTTAAGGTCACATATCCTTGATAAACTGAAAAGACAAGAATGCTAGTAATAATACTTTTCTCTTTCTAGCATGAGTTTCCCAACTTCCAAGTTGATGTGTATGCGCTGGTTCTGGAAAATGATGGTTCAGCTCTTGCTGCTGCTATTACCTGTGCTGGATTGGCACTAGCTGATGCTAGTGTTCCAATGTATGATCTTGTTGTAGCAGCAACTTTGGTACGTATATGAGTAATGATCAGATTACTTTATATAGGTGATCGTTAGATACATATATAACAGTGGACATGAACACAGGAAGCGCTGTCTGCCCACATAAAAGCTCATCTGTTGAATGATTCCTGCTACACAGTAATTGGTAACAAAACCATACAGAGGCTCCATACTTCCAGATATTTAATTTTTTAATTATTGGATTTTTGAAGGATATGTAAATTTGTTCTAGCATCACTGTTTGAAATATGTCAGTTGCTGCTTAGCATGTACTCTCCCCATGTCATAATCATCTGTGGTGACTGTGCCTTTCAGAGTGTATTTCCATAAACAGCACATTTTTGTCACTAGAATCATTTCTTGTAAAAAAAAAAATACCTCACTGGGAAGTGATGTATATAGTGAAATATTATATTGCTCAGTCTTAACACATTTGCTGAGAACATAAACTTACGTTGATTTGTTTTCACAGTGGTTTTTCATTACCAGCTGGTTGTGATTCCCTTGTTTTAACTACATATTAGCAATAGGTTGATAAATTCTCCATTGTCATTTGCACCACATCCACTTACATGATACATCTTCTGTTCAAGTATGTTTAAGATCCATATCTCCCTCAGAGTAAGACCCATGTTTAACAAACACATTAGGTGGTACGCAAAATTACAATTTTCACGTCTCATACTAGTCTCAGAAGGGAGGCAAACCAATTGACAGCATTTGAATTGAATGGCAACTTCATTTATGTATTTTCTTATAATTAATTGTATGATGTCCTTTCAAAGTATTTACTCATCATTTAACATAAGCATGTATCACTATTCTTGTCATTCAGTAAAGTAACCTTGAGCCTCTTGAACCTGCTGTTGTACACAAGAAAACAGCACACATACCTTCGCTGTAACCAGTGGTTCTGGAATTTTGTTGCCCTGCCTTACTGTATAAAGGAGGCATGTAGTAGTACAGTTGGTTGAGGCACTGTGCTACAAACTGAAAGGTGGCAGTTTCAATTCCTGTTAGTGTCATCGGAATTTTTCATTGACATAATCCTTCCAACCACACTGAGACCCTGGGTTTAACTCAGCCTCTTAATAGAAGTGTGTACCAGGCATATTTACTTTTTTTGGGAGGGGGGGGTAAATGTGGCCAGTGCATAGGGCTGACAACCTTGCCACCTTCATGTGCTGTCGTGAAATCTTGAGCTTCAACCTCCTGGATGCTCAGGGCCTTGCCAGGCCTTTAGAGGGATTGCTTTACTTGTACCGTTTACCTTACTGGATAAACATCACAGTATTTCAAATGGCACTATTTTTTATATACTACTTTGGTACTGATAGTAGGAGATTACAAAGTATTATGTGATGCCAGTTTCAGTTCGGAAGTTATTAGGAGGCGCATCATTTGGAAACATATTTATTCACTACCTTATGATTTTCTTATGAATTCAAAATGTGTTAGATAGAAACACCTTCACCTCATACTTTTATAATTGCAGGGGATTCATGGTGACAACAAATTCTTGGACCCATCAGCTGAGGAAGAATCCCTTTGCAACATTTCACCTCCTGAAGGCAGATCACATAACCATGGTATAATCACAGCAGCCTTCTCACCAGCCCATCAACAGATGTGTGATTTTGCGCAGTCAGGGGTTATGGACATTGAATGTGTTACCTCTTCTATTCAGGTTCTAAGAGAAGCATGTGAAACTATATATCCTCTGTCACAGCAGTGTCTTCTTAAGAGTGTCACAAAGATGTTCAAGACGAAGCAAACAGAAACAAAGTTAAACATCAGTAGTGATAGAATTGCATGTTGAATATTGACAAGACCAAACATCTGTGTAAAATAAAGTGAATGGTTGTAATTATTTGTTCAGAAATGCTTACCATGACTCCTGCAACCCCCATGATAAATTTTCTGATATCAACTATCTTAAAGGCTATAAACAGTTTACTGAATATAATGTTTAATGTGTGCATATGAACAAAAAACAGGCAGTTCCTTGTAAAAACTTCACTGGTATTCTTATATACGTTCCACAGAATTATTATATTCAGCACGACAATGTCTTCTTATCTCCACTTCTGACAAAAACGTAGCAGTGCATGTTCTACTTCAACAGTCTGAAATATGCAGCAGTATAATTTAGTCAGTGCTAAACATGGATAGTACTGTTTAGTTCAATGCAGACTGACCTCAATCAGCATTCTTCAGCCCTGTCAAATTGTATATGGCCATTACATATATTTGCATCATACTGCATTCTATATGAATAGTACTGTACATTTCAGTCTTATAACTTTTTTGTGGACATTATAATACATGCTTCATGTTCTAACATAACAGAATAGTTGTGTGACCTAATGAACTTTACAGTTGATCAGCATGTTGTGCAGGCCAAACTACAGTGCGCTGATAGGGGATTGTAGATATGTCTGAAAGAAGGCCAAAAAGAGTAGCATGGTGTGAAATATCCACTAAAGGAATCACAATCTTGGAACTCAAAAACATCGTAATATAGCATTGTGTCAGTTTGGTAGAATATTTATGTATGTTATGTGGCTCAAATTTTACCAGGAATTCCACAAGCACAACTACAAATGTTATTATTTTCCCTTTTAAAAGAAGCTGTGCTGTGTACTGTGTAAAATATAAAAACAGTTTAGTTATGATGAAAGTTTAAACCACCCACTATCCTATGCAAGATCATACCATCTGTTATTGACTGTCATTTAACAGGTAACCAATCTGATTCAAATTATGTTGCTAATAGATCTGACTACAAGGCAAGGACATGAGCTATCCTATGTAAAGTAAGAGCACTGCTTACATCTTACTTTTTTAGAACACAAGTTACTGGGTAATCACAGGCCATACCAGCAAACGTGGATGACAATTCATACAATAAAACCACCAAATGCACTAATTTTAAAATTATATTTTTACGCACAATATTTTGTAACTGACAAGAAAAAAAAGTATGATTTTAACATCAGTGCATTTGTTGGCTTTATTGTATGAATTATTAATGCACTAACATGAATAACATTACGATGGACAATTAACATTTTATTCACAACTCGTTTTGTAAATCTGATGTGTGTTATTTGTACTTTTATAGCCTCTCAAAAACAGAGGAAGATTTTAAGATGGTAAGTGGGGTGACCGTATGTATTGGTAAAATAAAATCATTCACTTCTGAGACAAACTGCTGTATTTCATGTTAGACAAAAAAAATGAGGGCAAGGGGTTGTAATAATTTTCACATAAGTGTATTCTAGTCCTCTGGTTTCTCTGGTGGAGGGCCACATGGCTGCAACATCTTCTCCATCAGATTAAATCTCACTCTTGCTTTTGCTTCATTCTCACTAATGGCAAAGAAGTTCAGTAGATCAAAATGACCCATATATGAAGCAAATGAGTCCCGATGTTGGTTCACAAGCCATTCAAATTTTGTTGTGTCTGCATGACCTGTTCCAATATACTTTGACTGCAGGTGCTCCAATTGACTGTGAATGTTGTACCGATCACCCATATCTGTAAAAAAAAAAAAATATTTTACTATAACTGACATACTCGTAAGAGCTACGGATTCTATCCAGCCCCTTAAACGGCAACATGGAATACCGTCCATCCTCACCGACTCTTCGCGTTTTCCCCAGTCCCTCTATTCAAATGCTGGAATAGAAAGCTAGCCCGTAAACTACCATCGCTCCGTCATTTCACCTATATCTTCAAACTAACAGTGTCGATAATCACATCACAAATAAATATTAAGACTTTTACACGAGCCTAATAATACAATCAACAACATAATGAAAAAAGTACATGTATTTAAAGGAATAAAACTACAGTGATTTCGAGATCTACAATTGCCGTTGTTCAAAATTCACACGGTTATCATTGCAAATAATATGACTCTATCAACAGGGTAAAAACCTCTTCATTTTGATTCTTACTTCAAACTGTGTTCTGCAGCAGAATAAACTTTACTGGTGCGGTATACCTTTCTTCTCGCCTATTGAATTACATTACTTGCATGACAGCTATCTGTGAACACACACGTTTATCCCAAAGCAGTATTGCACATGACATCCGTGATGGTTCGCCACTGCCGCCTATACCTCGTCGATAAACAAGTGTGGAGTGTCACAGATTTGTACCACAAAAGTTGTCACATTTTTATTCTATAGTCCTGAGGATGGGACCGACAAGTTGTCCCGAAATTACCACTACTCGCTGAGTAATAACCCAGAAATGTGCAGTTCTCAATTACAGACGTTCATTCCGAACTTTTGATGGATTTTACTCAAATCCATAGGGGGCCATTACACAATATAAACCAACAAAATTAACCTTTTCTGAACTAATATGACTATTTATGATGTCTTCTGCATGTTTCGAACCCGAGGGTTAATCTTCAGACAGTTGTATATACAGGTATGGTATAGAATATTTTACATGCATCAGTATCAGCCGTCTTGTAAGGGCTCATACAGCTTATACCGATTCAAGTTGAACATACCTGTATATACGGCCGCCACCCTGAAGAAGAATGCTCGGGTTCGAAACATGTAGAAGACATCATAAATTGAAATATTAGATTACAAAAGGTGTACTATATTGGTTTATATATTATAATTATATTACAATGCACGGCACGAAAAACATAAAATGCCATATGGGGTCGTTTGTTTGACATATAGATATTGTTACAATCAATGTGCCTCTACCCCTACATACCCTGCCATCTAATGGTAAATCTTATAACATGTCAGTAAGGTTCACCAACTTATAACTTTTTCATGTACGAAATTTTAATTTCACGCACAACGAACCCATTTATGTTATGGAATTAGTAGCATGGTTCGCATACCTTAATAATTGCAAGGTATCTTCCTCCGCCTGTAGTTTATACTTTACAGATATCGCAAGATTTTATATGTTAAGGTTTTAATGAGTAATGTTGGACACTCGTAACACCCATCTCAGCTGTTGGCAGCCTATTCTTTTTGTGCGATTTTGTTGGCTTAAGCAATTTACGTGGTTGCGGCTGCTAGATAATCTGTGGTTGGGGCCTTATTTTGTATAAGACATGGCATCATTGTGCAGAACAATTGCTCTTAATTCTTCTCGTCGAAATGTTGTCTATTCGTGTGTTAGACTTGCTAATACATGTAAGTTACGACTAACAGTGAGCGTTGCGGGTAATAAACATGGAATAGGAGATGGCCATAGGCATATTACATGATTGGTACAAGTTTCTAAATGGCGTGTTGTTGGTTGGAATAAGGTCCTAAATGGCGTGTCGTTGGTTATGGCAAGGGAGTGGGTTGGTGTGTATTAACGTATTTTAAATCAAAGGCCCATACCGGAAGAACATACTTTACAAAAAATGTTTCAGTGTATGCACATGTTGTGTGAAACATTTGTGTAACGCGTAATAATTGATAATCACTTAAAAACCTTTTCTCTGTTGGGTAAAATGGCAGTTTTGCTCCTATATCAAACTTGGCCCTTTTCATCTACATGGTACATTAGAATCAGGAATGGGTGCAGTAAGGAAGGACACTTCATGTAAGGAATACAAATCCTTCTGAATTTTTCATGTAATGTGAATTTCTGGAGTCGTGGATCGCGGTATGTTGACTGATTTTATACTGCATCGTGTAGTTGGCGTTTCATAAATCAGTCTACACAATATTGGTTTTGTACTCCGTTATTCATTTCCATGTGTCACAAATTTACCGATAAAAAAATAGTTTTAATGTAAAAAAAATGCAACTGGTTTTTATGTATAACTCATTCATATTGAACATTGTTGTTACTTTTCTTTTCCAGATATGGACCCAAAGGAATTAATTACAGGACGGGAAAAGCGTGAATTACTTGTTGAGGAATCTGGAAAGGATTCTGTATGTGGAATTCTTGCTAGAAATATTGCATTGTCAAATTTTTGTGTACCCTTTTCACGAGGAGTATGTTAATTGGTTTTATTTGTTTTTGCAGGACCCATATGGTCTGACTATCAAGCGAGGAGCAGGTACCAAGGATAAACCTAATTTGGTTCCATCTGCATTTGACTCTAGGATTGTTGGTTGTGTCTGTGAAGATGAATCATCCCACATAAACTGGATGTGGCTTCATAAGGGAACCTCAACACGTTGTGGTTGTGGCTTCTGGTTCAAACTTGTTGAGAAAGCTCCTGTGTAGGTCCCTTTTAGATGGCTCAGTATGTTATATAGACTCTCAGTTCTGTAATTTAGTTGTGTTCCAGAATTAATAAAATGGAATTCTTTATGTATAATAAGATTACAAATAAAATTACAAGAGTTCCATATTAGTGTGTGGAAAAGGCGGACTCATTATGTGTTACGTTGTTTGTTTTGTAATTTTGAAATGCACCGGAATAAAAGGGTTCTCTGTGTATGGTGTTTTGAAGGAAAAAATGCAAGAAACTATGGGGTGTGAATGAGAATTTGTAAGAATGCATTCATTACAGCACTTGGTGTTAAATTATTGCTTGCAGTGTGATGTTTGGATATAGCACTGCATATTAAACAGATTTGGTATTCTGGTACTGAGAAGCTGCCCAGGTATTGCCTGCTAAAACAGCAGAATATTTCACTAGTCTCATTAATTCCATCATGTCTGTAAATATGAATATAACTCCGAATTTATCTGATTGAAAGAGTACGTAATGGAGGTGTATTACATTTAAAGTCTTAGCTTCAACACATTACAAAAATGAAGTGACTTTATGTCTAGGAATTTATATAGGCCCTTGAAAATAAAAAGGACAAAATTTCCATGTGAAGTATTAGGAGACCTAGTGTAGATTATAAAATGCCTTGCAAGTACTAAAATCGTGCTAATGTAGTACAATTCATACATAATTTAATTTATTGAAGAATAGCTTGCGATCTTTTAAATCACGATATTAATAATTTGTCGTGTAATTACATTGCATAAAGTATGGAACTGCAAAACATGTAAGCTTCTGCACGGTCAAAATACGCTTTCAAGTACATTATAACGTGCAATCATACACGTAGTCCAACATTTCGCCTGTAACCCAGCCTGCTCTAAACATGGAATAGGTTTTAATCTACGATTACCTGTGATCCAGGGCACGGGGCATCTATAAAAGTTTGTATTGGCGACATATGCGTGGATGGAGTTGGTCTTCCATCTACTGGTCAATGAATCGTACTGTATGGAGGTCGTAGGTGCTAAACGTATCCACAAGATGGCCGTTGAGGTGTTTGTGTGTGTATGTAATTTACTATTGCGATTCATTGCCAGCAGTCCGGCGTTTCCTTTTTGATATATATATGCAAGGTACACGTTGTAGTGTTGTATATGATATATATTTTGGAGTGGAATTTAGTCGAATTTATGTGTAATGTCCACCGTATAAAGTGTCTAAACATACGTTAATCGTTATAGGTATTGTTGGTATATAATACAGAGTTATTTGTTACGGCGTATAGTGGATGAATGCGGATAACAATAACGGAATATATGCGTACTAATGATACATATTTCTTACCGTACATTAACCGTATTGTATTTTTAGTGCAGGAGTATTTCATTTGGCGTGTATTGTGTTGAGTAAGGCACCGATAGACTGTACTTGGAATAATAAGTGACCTGAGCTGCTTATAACCTATGTGTCATCACATGGAAGTGTTCCCATTAAACGTATGAGAGCAATTGTTAGTTTATTGTAATCTCTCGTACCCTTTCCAGATGTTCCAGATGTCGAATGCGAAGATAGTGAAAAGTGGGGGCGCAGAGCCCGACCAGCTGGAGGGTCAAATTTCACAGGCCCTTGTTGAGCTGGAGATGAATAGTGACCTCAAGACACAATTAAGGGAACTACACTTTACAAAGGCCAAGGAAATTGAACTTAATGGTAAAAAGGTAATATTGCTCTAACGTTCGTTTTAATAAATATTTTGTAAAAGTGTTGCATTGTTGTGTGTAGTCGTTTTACAGGTTACAGTGTTGTCAATTATATTTCAGTCAGTCATCATTTATGTACCTATTCCGCAATTGAAGTCGTTCCAGAAAATACAGACACGTCTGGTGCGTGAGTTGGAAAAGAAATTCTGTGGTAGACATGTTGTATTCATTGGTGAGAGGAAGATTTTGCCAAAACCAACACGCAAGACGCGCACAAAAAATAAGCAGAAGCGACCAAGAAGGTAAGCTGTTTCCTTTGTGGTGACCAAATTCTGTTATAAGAGGGTTGGCTGTGTATCTTGTGATATGTTAAATAAAATGAAACCTCAAAGTGTAATCGTGGTGTTAGAAAAATTTTTGCTGACGCTTTGTCATTGTACTGAAACCCAAAAGCTTTGAAAGTTTGTAATTAACATTGAAACTCAAAGCCTAAACCTCTGTGGACTTGAAGTGTTGATTATCATGCAACATTGTTGGTTGATTAAATGTCTTTTTTTTAATGGAGGACATCATGTTGTGTGCTATAATAAAAAGGGGAAGTAGTAGTTAACACAACTGTTATCATAAATTATTTATTTACATACTCACAACAAGTGTTGGCTTTAGGCCATCTTCATGCAAAATCATGTTAAAGAAATCAAAGGTAGCACGAGATTCAGAAATGTCGTTCCCATTACATTTGTGTGTATAATGTAACTATTTGGAAATAGTATATTTATATTCCGTGAAGGAATTTTTAAAACAGCCATGTGTACCATCATGAAGTAAGAATTATGAAGATAAAATCTCAAGGTTTATTGGGTAATTTTGCCTTGTTTCCATTATGCCAAGTCATTTTTATATTTTGCCTTGTTTCCATTATGCCAAGTCATTTTTATATTTAGACATATATAGCTGGATGTTTCTATTTTTAAGTATTATTTTATAGTTCCCATGGTATTTTGTGTTCTTTTTTTTAGTTTTTCTTGGTCTTAAAACATATAGTTGTAAATTCTCAAGATTATGTTGCGTAGTTGTTTTCTACTGTACCAGTATTCGTAGATCCAGTTAAGGTTATTGCACAGTCGATTGTGGTGGAGGGTGTGCACATCCATATTTATGTTAACCATTTTTGTGAAAATCTCTTCCATTGTGAGTTTAATGATTGGGTGGTGAGGTAGTTGGGAGGGTAATATTGAAATATGTGTAAAAAAAATAGAATGGGAAGGTGTGGATTTGATTAATCTCTCTCATGAGACAGACAATTCATGATACAGGCACTTCTGGACACAGTAATGAACCTTCAGGCTCCATAAAATGCAAGGTATTCTTGACTAGCTGAGGGGTTGTTAGCCACTCAGGAAGGACTCTGCCCTTTGGAATGTGTGTGTTTGTTAGTCGGAGATATGTTTCAGCTTCAACCTCCAGTCTTTTTTCATTGCATCTGAGTAGTGATTTTTGGTATTTGTGGTGACAGGTTGGTTTAGTCTTATTAGCAAATTGCTGTATACATGGCAAGAGTTGCCATCTCCCTAATCATATTTTCCACAAAGTCTAAGAAAGATACTTCCCTTAGAACACACATGCCATAATTATTATTGTTTATGGTATGAGGACTTGTAAGTCACGGTAGAGTGATAGTAGTCCTGTGTGACATGCGCAAGACCCTGTGTTAGGCATTTCATTGTTATTCATTGTTATTGCTGGCATGTATTCAGGTGGGCCACACGAATCCAGTTCAGTTTATCAAATCATTATCTAGTCTTGTGACATATTAATATGAGGTTGATGAAGTGTCAGTAAAGATGCCAGTAAGCAGAATTAAGGAGTGTGTTGAATGACAGAGTTGTTCGCTAGAAATTGGTGTAAATGTGTAGCAGCTGTAGTAGTAGCTGTGTAATTTTTTTTCAGTCGCACTCTGACGTCTGTTTATGATGCGATACTTGAAGATTTGGTGTTCCCTGCCGAAATCGTTGGCAAGAGAATTAGGGTGAAACTTGATGGTTCACAGCTGATCAAAGTTCATCTGGACAAGAACCAGCAGACGAATATTGAACACAAGGTTTGTAAAGTTTCTTACAGGGATTTTATTTTAACTCTGCCTTTAATATTATGTAAAAAAATATATATATATACACACGTATATATATATATAAATTGTGTTCCGGGTTGGGGCAGTGAAAGTTGAGCAGACAGGTATCAACGTGGCTGAAATGGTCGAAATTTATGTGGACTTTTTGGAGTTCAACATGATGGATGTGTGTAAAGTAGAGGTAATTTAAAATGGGTTGTAATTTTCAGAGGACCCAAGTTCTAACTGCAGTGTGCATAAAGAAGCCGGGGTCATGAATAAGCCTGGGTACAGTCAGATGTTGACTTCTCAGATATTGTAGTTACATAAAACTTGTGTTGGACATATTGTAAGGAATTATAGGAGATTGTTGATGTGATGAGACAGTGCAAATCTGTTAATGAATATTGGTACTGAGTTCATTTACACATATTCCTGTAACATTATAGTGGTGAATGTGGTTGTCGGATTGTGGTGTTTAGCGATAAACATGACTGGCATTTCGGACATTTTTCATTGCCTTAGGTTTTTGCAGACCTACATTTTGGAAACAAACAGGTGAAATATGTATTGTCATATCCCAAAAAGCCTGAAATGTTGGAAAATGTTCACATGCTAGAAGTATTTATTTTGTTAGATATTTATCATTCATTTCTGATTGCAGGTGGACACATTTGCAGCTGTATACAAAAAACTAACAGGGCGTGAGGTAACATTTGAATTTCCTGAACCGTACTTGTAAAAACATGGAAAATAAAGGCTTTGTATGAACTTGTGACAACAAACTATTATATCTACAAATAGCCATTCCTTTGTTTTACATCCACATGAATGTTTGATCTTTTTGGCGTTAATAATGTATGTAGAATTTATGACAAGTCGGTTAAGTAAAGTCTTACAATTTAATTGTTAGTTTTGTCTTCAAATAGAAATAGTCTTAAGAGCAAAAGGTAGCAAGTGGTACACCTGTTAATATTTAAGGCCAGAGAAGCCAATAGGGTTTTTTGGTTCCATAATAAGAAACTCTTGATGGTGCTAAGAACATTACAGGTGTGCTGCTCAGTAGTGTACAACGAATGACAAAGCAAAAGTTGTATAATGTAAAAGAAATGTAGGAGAACAGTACTAGATGTGGATGAATTTTATGACATTAGTTTTAATTTAAGAGAGAGAAAGTGCTTGTTCTTAGTTGAGCATCATGCAGTGAAGATGTATGGGGGAGTGGAGTTGCAGCCCCATGAATTTACCTCACCCTGATTTGGGCATGTGTAATATGCAGACAGTCTGACGTTAACTCCTATACTATGGAGGAGTGCGGGCAGTTGATGCAATGAATAAAACTAAAACAGGCTATAAAGTTTAGAAGTGGGAACCAATGGGATGAGATTCAGCTACAAAGACTGTTTTCGGTGGAAGAGAACAGACCAGGTTACTTTTGAAAGAAAAATGAGGTATTGAAGAGAAAAGAATTACATGTATAAGGTGAGAGACTGTGTACTTTGATGATTGTCCAGACTTCTCTCCCTTGTGTCACATCTTATAATCATTCTTGTAGGAGATGAAAATTCACATGAAACCAAGAAATAAGGCGCTGGTTAATGGAAGGAATTCCTTTTAGTATTACAGTTTTAAAGTCCACATTTTATGAAAGTAACTTCCAGTGCTTTGTAACACAGGATACACCACTTTACCCTAATACCACCCAGACCCTATACCTGAGTGCATCTGGGTAATTGTTAGACTAGGCAACATCAGGAAATGTGTCGTATAATCTAGAATGTGAAAGACTTCTGAAGAAAAGTTCAGAGCCATGGGTAAGAAAGAATTTGCCCTGTCTTCATGAATGCATGAGAAGAACAAAATAGGAACATAGTAAATGTCAAGTGCCATTTGATGTTACTTGTAGTGTAATTGTAAACTGGAGAACAGTTGTGGTGATGGGTGTACTGGAATGGCGACCAGTGTGACAGATTGACAGAGCAGTGACTAGGATGTCAGGGTAATTAGTCACATGTTTTCAATTTGGGATACATACATTTGTGCTGCAGGTGACAGTCTTATTGTGACAGCACCCACATCTCAAATGTATGTTCAGTATGCTGAGTTGAAATGTATGCATTTTCTTTGTTTCCTAGAAACATTAACTAAAAATTCTGATGTGTATTGTGACATAAGTTAACCCTGCTGCGCCATAAACGAACTGCAAATGAATGTTAACATTTCATTCATTCAGTCTAATTTTCATCAGTTTTGATGCAGTTTAAACTGTTTATGTAGAACTTCATTCCAGGCAATATTTCAAAGCTCTGTTCCTTGTCAACATTTGCCATGACAAAACTGTGGTTCAGTGACAGGTAGGTAGTCTATAATGTCCCCACTTACTGAACTACAGCAATTGCACCTTGCAAATGACTACCCATTGTTGCCAGATCTACATTGCCAAAGATACGCTCCACAAACAAACACAACATGAATCAAGAATAATAAATGTGAAAAATATGTGTATAGACTCTCACAAATATTATATAGTAAATTAAAAGAACATGTATATTAAAAATGTATTTAATGCAATGAAGTAGGCATTGTTAGGTAAGTAACATTCCATGCTATTGGAGAACATAGCCTAGGGCACACCGCCCACTTTGTGTAACTTGCGACATTGTTTTACTTCATGCTTCAGTTACTGTGGTGGCTGGGGCTATACAACTATACACAACTATTCCACTTTTAATGCAAGTACTGTTGCTGTCCACAATGGATACTCATTGCAGCCACAACGCTTGACACTGATTTTCCTGAGCTCACAACTTAAACATACATAGGTATAAAAGTGATAAATCAGGAGCATGGTCTAAATCTAATTTGGTGAGGATATGATTTCTCTCAGCATCTTATCAGGGTACAGGAGGCCAATGTCATGAGGTCAGCATTGTAAATAGAATGTAACACTTCTTAACTTTGATTCTGAATTTTGTAGAAAATACATATACATGTATGGAATATATCCACTCACAAGTGTACACAAAGAAGCTATGTCATGATGTAGTCTCCTGTAGTCTTACTTTCTGCCCATTTACTGCTTTGTGACTTCTCTGGTGTGTCAATTTGAATCCCTGCCATTCCACCCATCTCATTATCCAGGGTAACATCTTTGACACATTTCAGGCTATGGGATTTGTCTGGCAACAAAGAGGGTCTACTTTCATTGGCAGACCAATTTTTAGAAAGCTTTTATCTAATTCTTATTGGTTAAAATATAATTAAGTTTTACATGGGAACAAAACTTTCACAGCAAGTATAGCCAAAAAGTCACATGTGCCTCAGTTCAGAGCTTTAACCCATAAATGCCAAATGAAATTTTCCAAAGATATGGTTCTTGTAATGAATTCCATAGCTGTCACAACCAGAGGGAGATGGGTGAAATGCAAGAAGGTTGGAGGGTCAGAAAGTCCTCCTCAAGTAGGGTGCAAACAAAAAAAAAGTTTCCTTTCCTCGTGCTAGGAGTAATCCAACTGGGACTCAAACCCAATCAATGTTCAGCTACAGTACTTCCCAATATTCATTTAAATGTTGTGTCTCCACTGCAAACAGCTGTTGTTTATTTTTATACATTCTTAATAAAAGCAGTTTCCCTCAATATTTTTTTGTTCCTCAATCCTGTTTGGTGGAATCGGATAGGCAAGCTTCTAGTCACATGGGAAGAACAGGAATAAAATCACTTAACCAGTGGGAAATGTGGCACCAACTGGACACTTGGGATGTTAGTGGGTGTTGGCAGAGGTTCACACTACAGGTCTTGTACAGTAGGTGGATTTATACTTAGGCCATGCCCTTGGAGACTTTCCAAATGACATATAATGCAATTCTTTGCCAATAGCTCTGGCTAGCTTACCATCACATCCTGCAGCATTGCACTGGTACAATAGAAACACTGATAACCATTTTAAAATGTTTACTTGAAACCTGAATACCCACCATGTCACATTTTCCCATTATTAAAAAAAAATCCCATTGCAAAGTAGCACATACATACTTTTTACCATTTCTGTTTATAAAAGATGTTGAACATATGTAATTATAGGTACTAACAAAATCTGCTATAAATATACTCATTTGCTGAATGTACAGTAAGACTGACTATGAAAATTATGCAGTTGTTGAAATTCCACTTTAATAACGTATCTTACACAAATTCACAAACACAGAATTACATTTATGAAAATAAATGTAGCTTAACCCTTTAATGATGCTCAGGTTTAAATTTTGGGTACTGCCCAGAATGGAGGGGTTTCAAAATTACATCACTCCTAAATACATTCACTCTCCCTAGGCAATGTAAAACCTGTACGAGGTGGGAGGGCTTGTGTGCTCTTTTGATCCTGAGAGCTATGCTGGTGGTGGTGTGTTGTGTAACTGCTGGTAGGGCCACTGGTTAGACAGGTCAAAGGGGTGGAGTGAGACTAAAACGCAGTCCACCAAATAAAACAATCTGTGCTATGGTTCCAGGCACGTGGTAGCGCAATTGGTTGAGACACTGCTACAAGCCACAAGGTTGCAAGTTTGATACCTGATGGTGTTACTGGAATTTTTCAGTGACTTTATCCTTCTGGCTGCACTATGACCCTCAAGTCAACTCTGCCTCCAAAAGAAACGAGTACCAGGAATATTGCCTGGGGTGTAAAGGTGGCCAGTGCATACAGCTGACAACCTGACCACCTTCATGTGCTGTCTTGAAACTTGGGAGCCTTGCCCTCCTGGAACCCTCAGTGCCTATTCAGGCATGTAGAGGGATTGCTCTTTATCTTTATGCTACAGTTCACAAAACAATCCCAATAATGTATCTGCCATGGATTTATCCAGTGGAAAATATTCCAGAGCTAAAATGGCTACCCATTCAGGTTTCTGGGTGGGGGCTCTTCTGGCAGGCCCAAAGCAGGCCAACTGCAGGAATTTTATAGTTCTCCAGTGGAATTCTGGCAATCTAAACCATGCTAAGAAAGCAAAACTCCACAAGACCCTGGAGGATATTAATTCATCCATTTAATTGTTGAAGGGTCTTCAGAATTATATAAAATTCCATTGACTCCCATCCTATTGTGGTGTTGTAGGCAATGAGAAGGCAAATTACTTTGCCAGGCAATGTGAACTATGATTTCATTGTGCCAAACTAAGAACACCCCAGCTGAACTCTCCAGATAACTTTGCCAGTGGAAGTCAGCACAAGGCATGGAACAAAATGGTTAACAAAAGAAATAATTCCTGATTCTACAAGAGGAGATGCTGTGACAAATTTTTGACTACACACCGGCTATGACTGTTCAGCTATGCATTTATACAGGCCATCAATTTATCCACCCCACCCCCCATGTGTCGTGTGCAAAGAAAGTAACTAACTCAATGATAAATGAAGATAACCTCATAAATTGCAGAGTTCTATTCCTTTGAAATTCTCCATCAATCATGCTGTGGTGCTAGGAAAATGGAATTCCTCCAAGTGTCTGAGAATTCCATTCTACTGCTGTTACTACTAAATGTAATCACAACTGTACAGTGCACCAATGCCAACAACATGTGCAGAACCGAAGGTCTGTGTAGTCCACTGAGCATGCCATTAAAGAATTAACTACAAACATATTACAATTACATTAAATATCTGAAGTCAGAACATTAAAATAAACAGGTCTATAAATCCAACATTCTTATACATGTATGCTACACTACCATTGTTAGAAGATGTGGTGCATCTTGAAGATGCGGATACAAGAGTACTTACATTAATTTATCACAATTCCATATAGTAAGTTATGTGATATAATTTGACAATGAAGTAATCAGCCAAGTATTTGTCTCGTTTCATTACTTTAGGAATTCCCACACAAATATCTATTTTAATGGACAAAAGAAACACTAATGGATTTCTTCTACATAAGAGTAAGCACACTGGAACACAGTTGCTTCTTCCTGATACATCTCTTGGACATATAATGTTGTTTTGATTATGCAGTATAGTATCAAGATCATGTAGTCAAAAGGAACAGGAAGGAAAAGGGAGTGCCATAGGGCCTATTATCACCAAACTAATGTATGACAAATGATATCAATCTAAGACTAGAGATAACTTAACAACAATTTTCTGGAACACAAAAATTACAAGTCAAAATACCTATAAATATGCATTATCAGACACTTTGTGAAGAGCATGACAATCATACAAAGCCAGCAACTACTTGAGGTAATAACAAACATCTGGTGTGCTAACTTAGACAATAGAAGTGGAAGTCACCTCATGCATGGATATAGACAGAAACTTATTTTTCGCACCTGAGACTCTACAATCTTGAACAGCTTCCTCTTCGTGATTTCCTGCAATACCAAAGCAACTCACAGTGACTCCAACTTACCCTCAAGAGGAAACTTGGTTTGGGGCTAGGAATTTACATTGTAATCACTAACCCCTGGGCAGGCCATTTGTGTTCAAAAATAAGTTACTTGGTTCAAGATATATTACAGAGATTACTGGTACTGCTACACTTGTTTGCACAAAGAACAAAAAGAAATTTCACATGGGACAAAGTACTGAAAAATTACCACACCAAATGCAAGTTGTGATGAGATATCAAGAGGTTCAACAAGTTTTCAGAACTGGAAAACACCTCACCAAACATGTATTGTACAAATGGTTTATTTTGCTGTTTCCTGTAGAGCACTGAAGTATTTAATGCACACGTCAACCACCATATGGATCAAAAGGACTGCTAAGTACAATTTTACAGATCAGGTTACAGCTAGGTAGGAAGTTGCAGGTTATGAATTACCTTGAATATGTACATTTTTCACATGTTTAGTACTGTACAATAAAACCCAACTCCTTTCTAGTCACAATAAAAACTACAAGTGCTGTTCCTTATGATGACTTCAAAGAACTGCATGTGCCTGTAGGGTTTGTAATCACCACTGGAGTAGGATCTTCCCCTTGATCAACCCATGCCATCTGTGTTGAAGGATCAACACAACTCTGAGGAATGTGATGAGGCATTTCAGCTACAGAAGCAGGTGCTGCAAAAACATTTTCCATTATAAGACTAAAGTATGAATTGTACACAGAAGCACACTATTTGATTACTCAATTTAATTCATTGATGACTTAAGGAAAAACAATTTCTGCCATTCCCTTTCTACTTGCAATTACCAGTCGTTGAAATATTCACAAATTTTATGTTTATGGTTCCGTGCATTGCTGAACAATATTAATAATTGTCCGAGACACAACACAAAGCAGTCTATTTATTATTCTGCAAGTTTACTCTACATCTTTCGGGTGTCAACCACGCCCATCATCAGGAATACACAAAACCGTAACTACAGCCTCTGGTCATATTTTTTGTGCAGCTACCTCCCTCCATGGCCAAGCTTGGCCACATTGGAGGGAGGTAGCTGCACAAAAAATATGACCAGTATATAAATGGACAATTATTAATATAAGTATTCACAAATTTTTATATAATTTCCATCCAAAGGAAAATGTTATAATTTTCATGAAATTTGGTATGGATGTTACGCCACTAGAGGCCACCCTCATTTTGAGGTTATATCTGACAAATTAAATAAAAAATTATAAAATATCTGTACTTCACTCTTACTAGAACTGCTTAATTACATTTCAACACCTAACAACAAATGTTTTATTTAACTTCATGACCTGCACGGAGATACAAAGAACTCCAATGTCTGATTTTGGCTGTTTATGTTCTGGAAATTGTAACCAATACCTCATCAAACAAAAATACAAATTCCATATCAAGAAATCCACTGGTTACTGATTCTTGAAACAACTACTGGCTCCTTGCTTTCAAGTCTGGAAGAACAAGGTCTCTCTAAGTTTTGTTGTTACATGGGATGAGGCTCTTGCAACTCCACTTTGAACAGCCAACAAGATGCAAAGATTTCTGGAGGCTTGCGCCCAAAAAACACCAGTATCATCCAAATTTTCTTCAAGTACAACATGGCATTTTTGTATTTTTTTTCTGCTCAGCATCAAATCTATCATTTCAAACATGCTGATTATTCTGGGTATTGTTATTGTATACAGAAGTTGCAATGGAATAATCAAAGAGACCTTCCCCCCCCCCCCCCCCCCCCCCCCCGTACTGTTCTTTCACGCTGTGTAATGTAACATGTAAATTTTGTTATTTTTGTAGGAATTAATTCAAATACAAATTATACAAAGTACAAAGAATAAAAAAAAAA
>Ga0123357_10001487_pt1 | contig 24917 bp, 34 predicted proteins | sample TergutEmb28metaG_FD_89873 | JGI IMG/M metagenome (GOLD analysis project Ga0123357, IMG submission 89873) | Embiratermes neotenicus P4 segment gut microbial communities from Petit-Saut dam, French Guiana - Emb289 P4 | ecosystem: Host-associated > Arthropoda: Insects > Digestive system > Gut ...
GGTGTGTGTGGTGTGTGTGTGGTGTGTGTGTGGTGTGAGTGTGACGTGTGTGTGATGTGTGTTTGGTGCGTGTGTGGTGAGTGGTGTGTGTGTGTTGTGTGTGGTGTGTGTGGTGTGTGCGTTCTGTGTGTGGTGTGTGTGTGGTGTGTGGTGTATGTGTGGTGTGTGTGGTGTGTCGTGTTTGGAGTTTGTGGTGTGTGTGTTTTGTGTGTGGTGTGTGTGGGTGGCTTGTATGTGTAAAGTGTGTGTGTGGTGTTTGTGGTGTGTGCGTGTGGTGTGGGTGTGGTGTGTGTGCTGCGTGTTTGTTGTGTGTGGTGTGTGGTGTGTGTGTGGTGTGTGTGGTGTGTCGTGTGTGGTGTGTAGTGTGTGTTGTGTGTGGTGTGTGTGGTGTGTGTTTGGTGTGTGTGTGGGTGGTGTGTGGGTGGTGTGTGTGTGTTGTTTTGTGTGGTGTGTGTGGTGTTTGTGGTGTGTGTGTGAGGTGTGTGTGAATTGTGTGTGTTGTGTGTGTGGTGTTTGGTGTGTGTTTGGTTTATCGTGTGTGGTGTGTAGTGTGTGTTGTGTGTGGTGTGTGTGGTGTGTGGTGTGAGGTGTGTAGTGTGTGTGGTATGTGTGGGTTGTGTGTGATGTTTGGTGTGGGGAGTTAAGTGTGCCTGTGTGGTGTGTGTTTTCTTGTGTGTGCGGTGTTTGTGTGTTGTGTGTGTTCGTAGGGTGTGTGTGGGTGTGTGTGTGGTGTGTGTGGTGTGCGTGTGGTGTGTGGTGTGTGTGGTGTGTGTGGTGTGTGTGTGGTTTGTGTGAGTGTGAGTGGTGTGTGTTTGCGGTGTGTGTAGTGTGTTATGTTTGTTGTTTGTGTTATGTGTGTGTGTTTTGTATGGTGGTTTGGGTGTATGTGAGTGCGAGTTGTGTATATTTATTGTGTGTGTGGTGTGTGTGCGTTATGTGTATGAGTGTGATTGGTATTTGTGTGTGTTTGGTGTGTGTGTTGTGTGTGTGTGGTGTAGGTGTTTGGTGTGTGTGTTTTGTGTGTGTGTGGTGTGTGTGTGGTTCTGTGTGTGAGTGTGTGAAGTGTGTATGTGTTGTGTGTGGTGTGTGTGGTGTGTGTGTTTGTTGTGTGTGTGTGGTGTGCGTGTGGTGTGTGTGAGGTTTGTGTTTGTGGTATGTGTGATGTGGGTGGTGTGTGTGTTTGTTGTGTGTGTGGTGTTTGTGTGGTGTGTTTGTGTGTGAATGTGGGGTTTTTTGTGTGTGTGGTGTGTGTGTGGTGTGTGTGTCGTTTGTGTGTGTGTGTGTTTTGTGTATGTGGTGTGTGTGATGTGTGTTTTGTGTTTTGTTTGTTTGTAAGTGTGTGTTTGTTGTGTTTGTATTGTATGTGTGTTGAGTGTGTGTATTTTGTGTGTGTGGTGTGTGTGAGTGGTGTGTGGTGTGTGTGTGGTGTGTTGTGTGTGTGTGTGGTGAGTGTGTTGTTTGTGGGTCTGTGTTTGTGCGTGGGTGTGGTTTATGTGTTGTGTTTGGTGTTTTTGGGTAGTATGTGTTGTGATTGTGTGTGTGGTGTGTGGTGTGTGTGCTTTTGTTGTAGTGTGTGTTGTGTGTTTAAGTGTGTGTGCGGTGTCTGTGTTTCGTGTGATGTGTGTGTTTGGTGTTTGGTGTGTTTGGTGTGTGTGGTGTGTGTGTGGTTTTTGTAGAGTGTGTTGTGTGGTGTGTGTTCTGTGTTTGTGGTGTGTGCGGTGTGTGTGGTGTGTGTGCTGTATTTGTGGTGTGACTTGTGTGTGTGAATTTTGTGTGTATGTGAGTGTGTGTGGTGTGTGTTTTAATTGTCTGTGTGGCGTGTGTCTGATGTGAATTTGGTGTTGGTGTGTGGGTGTGGGTGTGTGGTGTGTGTATGGTGCGAGTTTTGTGTGTGTTGTGTGTGGGTGTTTGTATGTGAGTGTGTGTGGTTTGTGTGCGGTGTTTTGTGTCTTTGTGTGGTATGTTGTGTGGTTGTGTGTGTGGTGTGTGTGTGCGTGTGGTGTGGTTTGTGTGTTGTGTGTGTGAGTGTGTGTGAGTGTGTGTGGTGTGTCTGTGTTGTGTGGTGTGGGTGTTTGGTGTGTGGTGAGTGTGTGGTGTGTGTGTGGTGTGTGTGTTTGGCTTGTGTGTTTGTGTGTAGAGTTTCTTGTTTGGTGTGTGTGGTGTTTGTGTGTGGTGTGTGCGGTTTGTGTGTGGTGTGTTGTGTTTGTGTATTTTGTGTTGTGTGTGTTGTGTGTTTATGTGAGTATGTTTGTGATGTTTGTTTGTGGTGTGTGGTGTGTGGTGTGTTTGTGGTTAGTGTGTGTGTTGTGTGTGTGGTTTGTGTGGGTGTGCGTGTGTGGGGTTGTGTTTTTTTGGTGCGTGGTGTTTGCGCGTGCTGTGTGTTTTGTGTGCGTGTTGTGTTTTGTGTTTGTGGCGTGTGTGTGGTGTGTGTGTAGGTGTATGGTGTGTGTGGTGTGTGTAGTGTGTGTCTGATGTGGGTGTGTATTTGGTGCGTGTGTGTGGTATTTTTGTGGTGTTTGTTGTGTGCGTGTGTGTTGTGTGTGTGCGGTTTGTGTGTTTGGTGTGTGGAGTGTGTGATGGGTTTTTGTATTTTGTGTGTTTGTGTTGCGTGTTTTGTGTATAGTTTGTTTGTCCTGTTTGTGTGTGTTGTGTGTGTCTGGTGCCTGTGTGTTTGTGGTGTGTGGTGTGTGTTGTGTGTATGGTGTGTGTGTGTGGGTGTGTGTAGTGTTTGTGGTCTGTGTGGTGTGTGTACTGTGTGTTTATGTTGTTTGTGTTGTGTGTGTTTTGGTGGTGTGTGTGTGGTGTGTGTGGGGTTTGTGTTTTTGTGCGTTTGTTGTTTCTGTGTGTGTGTGTTTGTGTGTTTTTATATGTGTGTGTATGTGTTTTTGTGTATGTGTGTGTGTTTTGTGTGTTTGTGTTTATGTGTTGTTAGCTGTACAGAACTTAGGTAAAAAAATTCACGTTTCTCAGTTAAAAGAGGCATCTCTATATTGAAGTTACGTTAAGACGTCATATTTCTGAAGGAATTATTTCATGTGACTATTTGTAAGCAAAATAAATATCATGCTTTTTAGAAAGAAGTTCACTTTTATTCTGAAAACCCTTAGAAAAATTAATGTTCTGAGGGAAGAAAGTTACTTGTGTATATTGAGGGCACTTAAAGATGTCAGAATATTGGTGGTGAAGGGTATATTTTAATCCTGATTCTAAGAAAATTTGAAACGTTACTTTAAGTAAAGTGGAAAGCCTAAATTGAATGTACGAAATAATGATACTTTAGGCAGGGAAATTAAGGAAATATATAAAGTGATGTTACGTGAAATAATCATGTTACTGAGGGAAAATAGGGCGTAGTTTTACTGAGGGTACGTGGCTATATTCTTCCAAAATAAGGGGGGAAAATTCCTCATCGATTTGACTAAAGCTCACATTAAACATGATCATCCTGCATTCGAATTGTAGACTGCCTTCCAACTCAATTTACAACTCCCACCCACCAAATAAATGCCCATTACTTCTCGAGCAATGGTCCTCAGTTTGCCCATGGCGGTTTCTAAAACCGTGATGGGAAACCCGTTAACGTAAGCACAACCCAAGTTACAGTTTAAAGTGTCTGTTTACCAGTCCAGCAATGCGGTAAGGAATGAATGGCTAAACAGACTGATGGACGACTCAGTCTTCAGTTGGACATTTTTGGTGGTTTGGTTTTGTACAGACACAAGAGGCTGACCGTGAACGGAGTTATAAGTTATTTTGTGAGGAAAGAGGCTCAAATGAACCTGAACCTGTCCTATTTGTATCCAGACGATCTGAAACAACAAAATGTCCATCAAAGAAACGAACGTTCTCTTTTATTGATGAATGTCCATTGAATAACTGTCCTCAAAAAGTGTTTCTCACATCTGTTTGGACACCCTACTATATTGATCAGATCACGGAATGATGTCTGGGGGATCGTGGTTAGTTTCCTTCCAGAAGCAAGATATTTATCTCTTCTGGAACACGTTCAAACCGCTTCTATGGACCCACTTAGCCATCTTTCAACAGCCAGGCCTACCGTAATATATTTTCCAGTAGCTAAGTCTGCCGGAGCGCAAAGCTGACCACTTAGTCCAACCATGATATTGTAAATAAATACAGCATTTCACCCCTATTCCTTCATGGCTCGCAAATTGACAGCTGTCACACGGAAGGTATTGATGTCACTCGGTCGAACGGCTGATATTTGACAGGCACGGGTTCCAGTTCCTGCCGTTGCACCAAACATAATACGTCATATCTCAGATCCTGCCTATAAGCACAGCAGCAATAAGTCTAACTCCAGCGGACCACAATTGTGTCTTTCCAAAACATTTGACAGATTAACACTGACTTATCCTCTTACCATCGCACATAGAACACAGAAGTCCTTACAAATTGCTAAGATGCAAAAGGTGTGACGGGAAATTTCAGCTTGCTAGGATGGTACGACTGTTGTTACGAAACGGATTGATGTGCCTTCGGAACGGGGCTGATCCTATGGTAGGACCGGAGGGATGGAAAGTGGAGGGAGGCTTGTTAGAAGAAAATATTAAGACGAATCTTGACGAAATGGAAGGCGTTTGGGCACGGAATGGATTCATAATGTTCAGGATAGAAACAGGTGTCGGGCTGCTGTGTACACGGTGATGAACATTTGGTTTCCATAAAATGAGGGCCATTTCTTGATTTGTTGACAGATTGTGAAAGGGGGATTGGATAAAGTATGGAAGGGAAGTGATTGGGGGAATTGTGTGTTTACAGTAGATTGTGTTAGCTGATTCGATAAAGGGGGTAGGGAAGGAAGTGGGGGAATTGTGTGTTGAAAGCAGATTGTGTTAGGAAGATTGGATAAAGGGTGGGAAGGAAAGGGATTGTGGGAATTGAGTGTTGACAGCAAATTGTGTTAGGGGGATAGGATAAAGTGTGGGAAGGGAATGGAAGGTTTTGGGGGAATTGTGTATTTACAGAAGATTGTGTTAAAAGGAATGGGTAATGGGCGGTAAGGGAAGGGAGTGGGGAGTTGTGTTTTGAGAGCAGATTGTGATCGGGGGTTGAATAAAGGTTCGGAAGGGAAAGGAATGGGGAATTGGTGCTGACAACATATTGTGTTAGGAGGATTTGATAAAGAGTGGGAAGGGAAGCGTTTGGGGGAATTGTGTGTTGACAGCAGATTGAGGTGGGAAGTTTGAATAAAGGAAGGGAAGAGAATGCATTGGGTGAACTGTGTGTTTAGAGCATATTGTGTTAAGGGCATTGGAAAAAGTGTAGTAAGGGAAGGGAGTGTGGGAATTGTGTTTTGAAATCAGATTGTTTTAGGGTGATTGTGTAAGTGTGGGAAGTGAAGGGAAGTGATTGGTGGAATTTTGTGTTGACAGCAAATTGTGTTAGGAGGAATGGGTAAAGGGTTGGAAGGGAAGGGAGTGGGGAGTTGTGTGTTTAGAGCAAATTGTGTTAGGTGGATTGGATAAAGGGTGGGATGGGAAGCGATTGGGGGAATTGTGTGTTGAGAGCAGATTTTATTAGTAGGATAGGGTAAAGTGTGGGAAGGGAAAGGATTGGGATAATTGTGTGCTGAGATCAGATTGTGTTAGGGGGATTGGATAAAGTTTGGGAAGGGAAAGAATTGGGGTAATTGTGTGTTGAAAGCAGATTTTTTTAGGGGTATTGGATAAACGGTGGTATGTGAAGGTTTTGGGGGAATTGTGCGTTGACAGCAGATTGTGGTAGGAGGATTGGATAGAATGTGTGAAGGGAAGGGAAGGGATGGGGATTTGATTTTTCACATCGGATTGTGTTAAGGAGATTAGATAAACTTTTGAAAGGGAATGGAAAGGATTGGGAGAATTGTGTGTTGACAGCTGATTTTGTAAGGAAGAATGGTTAAAGTGTTGGAATGGAAGTGAATGGGGAGTTGTGTTTTGAGAGCATATTGGTTTAGGGGAATTGGATAATGGATGGGTAAGTAAGGGAGTGGGGGAAATGTGTGTTGGCAACAGATTTTCTTAGGAGAATTTGATAAATGGTGGAAGATTAGGGATTGGGGGAGTTGTATGTTGAGAGCAGATTGTGTTATTGGGTTTTAATAAATTGTGGGAATTTAAACTAATGGGGGAATTGTGTGTTGACAGCAGATATTCCTAGTACGATTTGATAATGTGTGGGAAGGGAAGGGTTGGGGGAATTATGTGTTGACTGCAGATTGTGTTAGGGGAATTGGATAAAGTGTGGGAAGGGAAGTGAGTGGGGAAGTTGAGTATTGAGAGCAGATTGTTTTTAGGAGATTTGAAAAATGTTGGGAAGTGTAGGGATTAATGGATTTGTGTGTCGACAGCAGATTGTTTTGGTGGATTGATTAGAGTGTGTGAAGGGAATGGAGAGAGGGAAGTTGGTGTTGACAGCAGATTGTGTTAGGTGAATTGGTTAGAATGCGTGAAGTGTAGTGATTGGGGAATTTGGTGTTGACAACAGATATTCTTATGGGGATTGGTTAAATATTTTGAAGTGAAGGGTGTAATGGAATTATGTGATTACAACAGAATGTGTTAGGGGGATTTAATAGGGGAGGGAAGGGAAGGGATTGAGGGAATTTTGTGTTGACAGTAGATTGTGTTAGTAGGATTGTGTAAATTGTGAGAAATAAAAGATTTGGGGAAATTGTGTGTTGACGTCTGATTGTCTCAGGGGATTGGATAAAGAGTGGGAAAGGAAGGGTGTTAGGAAATTGTGTGTTGACAGCAGATGCTATTACGGGGATTGGACAAAATGTTTGAAGCGAAAGGTTTGGTGGAATTTTGAGTTGAAATATTTTATTTTAAGAGGAAATTATAAAGAGAGGGATTGGAAAGGATTAGAGGAATGCGTTATGAAAGCGGATTTTGTTGTGGTGATAGAATGAAGTGTGGCAAGGAAGTTAGTGGGGAATATATTTATTGACAACCGGTTGTGTTAGAGTGCTTGGGTAAATTTTTTGAACTGAAGGGTTTGAGGGTATTGTGTAATGACAACAGATTGTGCTAGTGGGATTGGATTATTTGAGTGAAGGGTGTGGGGGAATTGTGTGTTGACAGCAGATTGTGTTAGGGGGATTGGATAAAGGGTGGGAAGGGATAGGATTGATGGAATTGTGTGTCGAAAGCACATTGTGTAATGGAAATTGGTTAGAGGCAGAAATGGGTTGGAAAGGGGGGGATTATTGTGTTGACAGAAAATTTTTTAAGTGGATTGAATAAAGAGTGGGTAGGGAAGAATTTGTGTGGATTGTATGTTGACATCAGATTGTGTTAGGGGGATTGAATAAAGGGCGGGAAGGGAAGGGAAAGTGGGAATTATGTGTTGACAACAGATTGTTTAGGGGGATTGCGTAAAGTGTGGCTAGGAAAGGGATTGGGTAATTTAATGTTGAGAATAGTTTGTTTTACAGCGATTGAATAGCGGGAGGAAAGGGAAGGGAGGAGTTGAATTTTGTATCTACAGCAGATTTTGTTAAGGGGATTGGATGAAGGGAGGGAAGTAATGGATTCGGGAATTGTGTGTTGAAATCAGAATTTGTTAGGGGGTTTTGATGAATGTTGTAAATGGGGGGGAGTGGGGGAATTGTGTGTTAACATCAAATTTTGTTAGGAGAATTTGATAAAGTGTGGGAAGTGAAGGGATTTGGTGAATTGTGCGTTGAAAGCCGATTGTGTATGGGTGGATTTTTGAAGTGCGGGAATGGAAGGGAATTGAGGGAGGGATTTGTGTGTTGACTTCACATTGTGTAATGTTTATTGGTTAAAAGTGTGTGTTGCGAAGGATTTGGGGAAATTTTGTGTTGAGAGCAGTTTGTGGTTTGGGAGTGTTTAAAAGTTCGGAAGGGAAGGGAATTTAGTAGGGAAACTGTGAAAATTTGTTGAAAAATTAAGATGTTGATTTTAATAGGAAGATTTTATATAAAACTTATTGTTATATTTAAGGTTTTAAAATACCGTATCAACAGAAATGTAGTTTGGCTGTTTGAAAGGCACAAAAATATTCCAAAACCCAACAATATAATAATAATATTTATTATATCTTTCACCGTGTGCCGGGTAGAAAAGTGCGTATAGAGAATGGCTACGGTCTGAACGGTCCGCAGATCTGATCCCAGCTGAAGACGGGTTGTATCGTGCATATTTAGTCCCGTCCTGGGGCCCTCTAAATCCTCCTTTACAATAGGTACCTAGAATTTCCCGGGGTTAGAGAGCGCCCGGTGCGTTTAACTGCCCCCTCACACACTTCTATTGCCATGGTCTAGAAAGATTAGAGCTATACCTGTAATACCCCTGTGGGCCGTACAGACTGTACAGTGCTCCAGTGCCTTTCGATGGGACACTTTATCTTTCCAATAATATATCTGACCAGTGACAAGTGTTCTGAACATGACATTGAATAATTTGTTTCGTTACTTGTACATTACTTGAACTATTAATTCATCGCAATTTGCACTTTACTCCATGGAGTCCCCGAACTCTGAGCCAAGTCCAAAGTGCGTGCGGTTTAAACTGTGGGCAAAGTGCGGAGGATTTCCGCCCAATGTTGTCACCACACGGCTGGTCTATCTCGGTCGGATGTTCGTCACTTTTTCATACAGATACAACATAATGTTCGACAGGACCTGTGGCACTGAGCAGCTGCACTATTCAAATTCACGTGGAACTTTCTGTGCAGCTATTGCAGTATCACCGACTCACAGCATCGCTCTGACTGGTACATTGTTTTCACATAAAGTGAGTCAGACGAATCCAGTTGGCTTGCAACTGCCGAAAATTTGAAGGTAATTTCTGATATAATTCTTTTAATCTACAATTACACACTGCCTTCAGAATTTCAGTCAACATTTTGCCCGTAATATTTCTTCCCACAGAAACGTATCTCAATCACCTCAAATCCCATTCCCCCAAAGCCCATTGCAATTCTCGCCATCCTCCTGTTAACTTCTCCATCTCACCACCAAATATCTCCCTCTGCACCATAACCTTAAATTCCAGTCTACAATTAAACAAATAATTACATTTAATACTGCACTAAAAATATCTCGCACAACAAACACTGCTGTACAATTAAAGTATCAAAACCCAAACACTTCTCACTGTTCACAAATATCATTTATATTAAAAGCCGCATATTTAATTACTGGTGCTATAAATAAACCGAAATTTACTTACTCACTCCCTCAACACAACACAGCGTTTCTTGAATATTTAACCTGTTGTCAGCCATTCAAGAAATGTCCTGCATTTTATGGAACACGAAATTTCATTACCGCTATCACAAGTGCCCACCATCCGTCCCTATCCTGAGCCAGCTCGATCCAGTCCATAACCCCACAAACCAATCACTGAAGATAATTTGTATATTAATCTCCCATCTGTGCCTGTGTCTGTAAGTTGTTCTTTCCCCTCAGCTTTCCCTACCAAAACCCTGTATACTCCCCCTCTTTTCCGTACGTGCTACACGCAATGCCGATCTAATTCTTATCGGTTTTTATCACCTGAAATATATCGGGTGATTAGTGCAGATAATTAAGTTCTTTTTATTGTGTTTTTCCTTCTATTCTGTTTCGCCGTCCGTCATTACACCAACTATTCTCCTCGTCACTCTATTTGCAAAGAACATCATCCTACTTTCCTCCCTCAATGCGAGGGACCAAGTTTCACACCCGTACAAAACAACAGAGAAAATTATATTTCTCTATGTCTTAATGTTGAAGTTTTTGTATAGCGCACTACAAAACAAAATATTCTGCACCAAATGACAGCAACTTTCTGTGAATTTAACGTGCTTTTAATTTCTTCCTTATGAAGATTTTGATTCTTTATTTCTGTTCACAATTTTTTTGAACTATTTCAATATTTCGAAGGAATTATTATCAAACTATATACTGGCATTTCGTCCTCAAATCTGAACTCGATACATGATCATGTACTTAGTTTTATTAGAACATCAATTCCAATTTCCTTATTACCCAATACCGAAGTTTGTGCATTTCCTTTACAATATGTATGCTTCCTCCCAATATTTTAACAATATCAACATAAGCCAAAACTTTTTGGTGCACCATTTCATTTTAATCCAACCTGATTTGCCTGAACTTTCCTAATGGTGTATTCAAAACAAATTTGAAAAGGAATTGCGATAACACCACCTTGATTCGAACCGTCATTAACAGAAAGCATCTAGACAAATACTTGCGTGCGCGTAATATGCTATAGGTGTCACTACGACACAGTTTTAATGACCTTAATATGTTGTTGTAGATATCAAACTGAAAGAAAACTTCATACAAGATATTCATTCCTCCTAACTGAATCAGTAATTTTCTTGAAGTCCATAAACAGATTGTTGACTGATTTATAGTAATGACAGTTTGTTTAAGTATTTGACAGTTTTCCTTATTGTTAGTTTTTATTTTCAAATTATACCACATGTGTAAAGATAAACAAAATAAGACATTAAATGAACGCTATTGTGTTTCTAATGAAGGGTTACGTAATAATGAACTATTGAAGTGTATATAAACATTATAATATGCAAATTTAGGCAGCAGTGTTTTTAGACATTTCAACAATATATATTGAAATAAACCGTTGAAACCAATTCCGGTTAACTTGCAACACAAATCGGTGGATATCAGCTGTTTAATTTGAATGTTATTGGTAAAGATTGGGATATCATTTTTATGTTCACATGTTCACTGAACAGCAGCAGTATTTCTCAATTAACTGTACTTGATGATGGCCGGGAGTAGGGTTGAATCACACAACTTATTTTAAATAAAATTTCATATAATTAATTAAAAATTTTTTGTATTTTCAGCCTTTGTTAATTATATGAGCCACAATAAGAACAACGCTCTCCCAAGTCTGCGGTAAGCAGTCTAATACAAATTCAACAAACCACGTGATTTGAACAAAATTTACGCTGCCACCACAAAACTGCACAAACCAGTACTTGCAGCTAACTTTGTGGCACAGAATACTGATATATGTAACTGAATTAATTAATTGGCACGCTACAAATAAAGATCCTAATTTCATATTCGCATGTATAATGTTACAACAACAGTCACATTGTCACTCATCATTACAGCCACACTCACCACACTCTCAATTATAGCCACACTCACCAAACTCACAATTACAGCCACACTCACAACACTTACAATTACACCGAAACTCACCACACTCAAAATTACAGCCACACTCAACACTCACAATTACAGCCACACTCACCACACTCACAAATACAGCCACACTCACCACACTCACATACCCTGCTGTACAGCACAATACTCTCTCCTTTAACTCTCCAAATCACAGTGGTTATTAAACGTTATGTGCCAGCACTTTAACACTAAACACCGTATTGCCACAAAATCAGGACTTATCTGTTTCCTACAATTGCCACAGCACACAGCCATTATTTCGCCAGACAACACCAATTGATTTGTTTCTACACTACAAAGTAATTGTCAAACAACATTTAAATGACCGTCAAACTGTTTCTTCCTCTCGAGGTAAGCCGGCCGGGGCAAATATCCAACCGCTCATCCCTATCTAGTGCAATGTTAAGAAAGAGTGGAGCTATATATCCACTACCTCCATAAATTTTTACACTGTGCACAACGATTGTTACCATGTCTTTGCCTCACTACATATATAAATTTTAATAATTCAAACTTTTTCACTTCCTCCTAACACGTTTCAAACTAACTTCTCAGAAAAAGACTAGGGGTTAATTCCTGTGAAATTTCAGAACGTTATAATTATGTACCAGTTCCTTCTCTAACCAAGCAACGACGTTCAGATGTTCAAACCAGATAAAACCCCGAAATTTCTGTATTCAAAACATCAAATTGCTAACTGGGTTCTGTATTGAATTTCTTAAGACAGGCACAGGCAGATGTTTCAGTTAATGACGTTGTAGAAATTTGAAATCGTGTAGTGTGGACAGTTGTTATAGTGTGAGTACGTAGCGTTAGTGTAAAGGTACTGATAGGGGAATGGAATTGTGAGATTGTGTAGTTTGGACGGTGGTTAGAGTGTGAGTACGTAGTGTTAGTGTAAGGGTACTACAGGGGGATGGAATTGGGCGATTGTGTAGTGTGGTCGGTGATCATAATGTGAGTACGTAGTGTTAGTGTAAAGGTACTGACAGGGGGATGGAATTGTGAGATGGTATAGAGTGAACGGTGGTTATAGCGTGAGTACGTAGCGTTAGTGTAAAGGTACTGACAGGGGAATGGAAATGTGAGATGGTATAGTGTGGACGGTGGTTATGGTGTGAGTACGTAGCGTTACTGTAAAGGTACTGACAGGGGGATGGAATTGTGAGATGTTATAGTGTGGACGGTGGTTATAGTGTGAGTACGTAGTGTTAGTGTAAGGGTACTGACAGGGGGATGGAATTGGGCGATTGTGTAGTGTGGTCGGTGATCATAATGTGAGTACGTAGTTTTAGTGTAAGGCTATTGACAGGGGATGGAATTGTGAGATTGTGTAGTGTGGTCGGTGATCATAGTGTGAGTACGTAGTGTTAGTGTAAGGGTACTGATACCGAATGGGAAGTATCAGAAATAAACCATGCGAAGTGCCACTTTTTTAACTTCACGAATGCAAATGAAATGTTCCGGTTCGAACAAGGAGACCCTGTTGGGACTGACTGTCTGGGACATGGCAGAACGACTGTTTTGAAGTTGTGTGACATGATTAGTTGTCACTGTCTTCACTTCGTTAGTTTCCTTTAGCAATTGAACGAAATAGTGTGACGTAACTTATATTTTAGATAAAATGACTTATAATAAATAAAAATATGATTCAAATGAGAGAATAAAGTAACATTAATTACCAGTTCCACTCTTACTCTTTCTCTCTCTGCAGATCACAACTCGCCATGCCAACAAGACTGACTGTTGTGTTGGTGTCCCGGCTGTTGGCTGCACCTGTTGTTGCATTCTGGTTATGGTTGGTGATCGTGCCTGCAAGAGTGGCAATCCTGTGTCCTGAGGGATGCGAGTGTGACACAGCAGGACACTACGTCCATTGCTCCAATACATCTTTAACCGCAGTTCCATTAATCCATCTCACAGACGTCCGAGATCTCGGTCTTTTATACAACGAAATAACGTTTTTGGAGAATGACAGTTTTGTTTCACTGACTGAGTTGAATGTATTGGATATTATTAATTGTGAACTGAGAACAATAGAATTGGGAGCATTCAACGGGCTTACAAATTTGAGACGCCTGCTATTAGCGGGTAACGATATAAGTGAAATAATACCAGGCACATTTCAGTTTATGAACACTCTCGAACATCTTGATTTAAGTTTCAACAAATTACAGCATCTGGGCACTGGTGAATTCAGTGGGTTGGTTAACTTAAAGTATATAGCTTTGTCTCGAAACAGACTGCAGTACATCCACCCAGATACATTCATAGAGTCAACAAACCTCCAAATCTTAAAATTAGATTTCAACAGCGGCCTTCAAATACCTACTGACCGTAATTTCATCGATTCACATTCTTTGTCACAACTTAATATATCAGACTGCAATATAAGTTCTGTGTCAGTTGAAACATTTGCAAATGTCAGTGCACTGGAATATATTGACTTGAGCAACAATAATCTGACGAATCTAGATATAAATATTTTGAGAACATTGCCAAATTTGTGCTCAATGTACATGAAAGGCAATCCACTACAGTGTGACTGTCAGCTGCAGAAAGTGTGGCGATGGTGTGAGAATCGTAACATAGATACAGTGACTGAGCAGGAACCGCCGAATTGCAACACGTCGAGAGAAGTGAAAGAAATGTGTTGGGGGGTGTTAGAGAGTGGGCAGTGTTTAGAGGGTAATATACAGTATTATGGGGTCTACAGAAATAGAAGTTGCAACTATTCTGCCAGTGGGGAGTACAAGAAGGATTATCATGCTGAGTTTTTAAGCAAGTACCAAGTACCTATATATATATTTCCCTTTATATTTGGCACAACCGGCAATGTCATCCTTCTCTTCATTATAATATGCAACAAGGACATGCGAACTGTTCCCAATATGTACATTATTAACTTGGCTATAAGTGATATCATTTATTTAACGGTACTTTTTTGCGAAGCTTGTGCAAATAGAAATCTTTTCAAGGGGACGGATAGTAAAGTAATATGTGTATCCTTTTCATATTTACGCCGTTTGTCAGTCGGTCTGTCAGCGTACTCTGTAGCTTTGTATAGCATCCAACGATACAGAGCAACAGTGAAACCATTCCACGTCCGTCACTCTTCAGCGCCATCATGGCGACCTTTTGTGGCTATAGTTTGTGGAGTGTGGATTGTGGCTGCATTATTCGCTGTCCCATCATCACTCTCATTGAATCTGTGTCAAGATAATTGGACTGCTAAGCTACCGTACTATAAACATGTGGTTATATTTGAACTCATAGTATCCTGCATTCTTCCTCTGTGTGTGATTGCCTTCACTTACACCATGATCGCCCGCCAACTTATGGAAAGCTGTCGTTCTTTATCTGATGGGACACAAATTCCTCAACACAAAACACGCAGAAAGAGTGCAAAGATTGTGTTGGCACTGACTGTTGTTTTTGTGATCAGCTATGTGCCTTATCACGTCTTTTGGACTTATTTCTTCTGCGTCAAAGAAGATGTCTATTCAGTATTCCTTACCGTTATACTTAAGTATTCGCATTACAAATTTATGAACGTGTATATAATTTCAAATTATTTCCTTTTAATTAATCCCTGTCTCAATCCTGTCGGTCTGTTCTGTACCAGTTCTCGGCTCAGACAGCATCTCAAACGATATTTAACCTTCTTTTGCAAAACAAATTCCCCTCCTAATTATGTAGAATTTGCAAGAATATATTAAGCTTTATTCATTGCATTTATTTTCTTCAGCTACCAGTACGATATACAGTTATTACAAATGCTTATCTTCTAAATTACAGTAATGACAGTAAATATTACATAGGCTGTAATACAGAGATCTTTAAGAATTTTAATTTTTAAATATATGAGTTTTCATATTTCGTTATATTCAAAGGCGAACTGAGAAAAATTTAATTAATAAAACAAAAATTACAAATATTCCTTTATATTTTTTCGGAACAGCATATCGTTGAATATAGTATTAAAGAGGACCTAAATTTTATATATCTGTTAATTAATGATAATTTATTCCTGATTGTTTTCTGAATTGAATGACTGATGACAATTTTGTCTCTGTTATAGTAAAGAAATAATTCCCAGTACACATACCCAATGTAGGGTGGTAGCTCAGCTGGTATAGCGAGTGTCTGCGAGCTAGAAGGCCCGGAATCGAATATCTGTTGGGAAGATATTTTCTGCCCTTCTAGACCGACCCTAGGGACCACATTGCCTCCTGTAAAATTGGTACGGATTCCTTCCGAGCATAAAATGCGGCCGCAGATTGCTGCAGACCAAACACAATATTCTATTGGCGCGTTCAAGAAAGAGTAAAGCTATACCACTACCCTCCTTCTGGGACTAACCGCGCCTGTAAAGGGATCACTATTTTAAAAATCCCCTATAAAGTATACAGTTTATAGTTACAACCAAATGCACGCATTTCAGTACATTTAAATCTTAAAGCTTGCTTTATATATTTCGATATTATATTGACATTCTCAAATCATAAACAACAATAAAATAAATAGATTCACATATTCATATATACACATCTATGTAACATGTATCATGTATGTATCATATGACTCCCAGAATATTCATATGTATGTATGTATCTTAGTATATAAATAATATGAGACTGTAGACATGCTATAAAATACTATTGATATTCTAGAGTTGCATGTGATAATTGTGTTATAGTACTTTCCTTTATCCCTTTAAATAATTGTATTGTGATTATAAACAAAATGTCCTCTCCTATACTCCGTTCTGAATAAAGTGATTAATTATATGGGGGAAAGGAAAGTATCTTAGATGTACGTATAGCATGTGTGTGAGGTGAGTGTGTTGTGTGGTGTGTTGTGTGTCTGATGTCTGTGTGTGCGTGTTGTGTGTGTGTGGTGTGCGTGTGTGTGTGGTGCGTGTGTGGTTTGTGTGGTTTGTGGTGTGTGTGTGTGGTGTGTACTTGTTTGAGTGTGTAGGTGTATGTTGTGTGTGTGGGTTGTGTGGTGTGTGGTTGTGGTGTGAGGTGTGTGTTTAGTGTTTGTGTTGGGTTTGTGGTTGGTGGTGTGTGTGGTGAGTGGGTGTATTGTGTGTGTGTGGTGTGGGTTGGTGTGTGTGAGTGTAATGCGTGTGTGTGGTTTGTGTGTGTGGTATTTGTAGTGTGATGTATGTGTGTGGTGTGTGTGTATGTGGGTGTGTGTTGTGTGTGTGGTGTTTGGGTCTATTGTGCGTGTATGTGTGTGTGGTGTGTGTGTGTGGGTGTATTGTGTGTGTGGTGTGTGTGGGTGTGTGTGTTGTGTGTGGGTGGTGTGGCGTGTGTGTGTGGTGTGGGTGTATTTTGTGTGTGGTGTGGGTGGGGCGTGTGTGTTGGTGTATGTGTGTTGTATGTTGTTTTGTGCGTGTGTTTGTGTGGATGTATTGTGTTGGTGTGTGTGGGTTTGTGTGGTGTGTGTTGTGTGGTGCGTGTGTGTGTGTGTGTGGGTGTATTGTGTGTGTAGGTGGGTGTGGTGTGTGTGGGTTTGTGTGTGTATGTTTGTGTTAGTGTGTCTTTGTGTGTGTGTATTTGTGTGTGTTTATGTTTGTGTGTTTTGTGTGTGTGTTGTGTGTGTGTGGTGTGTGTTTTTGTTTGTGTCTGTTGTGTGTTTTTTCGTTTGTGTGGTTTGTGTGTGAGGTGTGTGTGTAAGTGTGTGTGGGTTTGTGTGGTTTGTGCGTGTGGTGTGTGTGGGTGTGTGAGGGTGTGTGTGTGGGTGTGTGTTTGTGGTGTGGGTGTGTGTGTGTATGTTGTGTGTGTATGTTTTAGTGTGTGGCGTGTGTGTATGTGTGTATTTTTGTGTGGTTTGTAAGTGTGTTTGTGTGTGTATTTGTGTGTGTGGTTTTTGTGTGTGTATGGTGTGTATGTGTGTTTTTGTTGCGTGTGTTTATTTGTTTTTGTGGTGTGTGTGTGTGGTGTGTTATTATGGTTGTGTGGGTGTGTGTGTGTTTGTGTGTGTGCAGTGTGTTAGTATGTTTGCGTGGGTGTGTGTATGTTTGTGTGTTTGTTTGTGTGAGTGTGTGTTTGATTGTGTGTGTGTTTATGTGAGTGTGTTTTATGTGTGTGTTGTGAGTGGTGTTGCTTGTGTATGTGTGTGTGTTGTGTGCGTATGTGTGTATGGTTTTTTGTGTGCCTCAGTTTTTTGTGTGTGTGTTTTGTGTTTGTTTTTGTGTGTGTATTTGTGTGTGTGTGGTGTGTTTGTGTTTGTGTGTGTTTGTAGTGTGTGCTTGTGTGTGGTTGTGGTGTGTTTGTGTTTGTGTGTTTATATGTGTGTGTTTTTCTGTGTGTTTTTGGGTTTGTGTGTTGTTTGTGTTTGTTGTGTATGTTGCGTGTGTGTGTTTTTGTTTTTGTGGTTTGAGTGTGATGTCTGTGTTGTATGTGTTTTGTGTTTTTTGTGTGTGTTTGTGTCTGTTTGTGTGTGCATTTGTGTTTTTGTTTGTGTTTATGTTTGTGGTTTGTGTGTTTGTGTTTCTGTGTGTATGTGTCTGTTTGCTGTTGTGTGTGTATGTGTGTGTGTTGCGTGTGTGGTTTTTGTGTGGTTTGTGTGTTTGTGTTTGTTTTGTGTGTGTGTGTGGTTTGGTTTGTGTATTTGTGTGTATGAATATGTGTTTGTTTTTTGTGTGTTGTGATTGTATTTTTGTGTGTGTTTATGTTTATGTGTTTTGTGTGGTGTGTGTGCATTTGTGTGTGTATGTGTTTTTTGTGTTTTTTGTGGTGTATGTTTATGTGTATGTATTTTGTCTATGTTATTTTGGTGTTTTGTGTGTATGTGTGTGCAATGGGTGGTGGCTCTACAGAAGTTAGGTATATTTATCACGTTTCTGAGGGAAAGGAGTCATGTCTATGTTGAAGTAACATAATGAGGCATGTTCCTGAATGAAATGTTGCCTGTGATTGTGCGTAGGTCGCATAAACTTTTCAGGTTTGTTGAAACAAAGGGGCATATTTGTACTGAAACACGTAGAGATGTAAAATTGCTGAGGGAAGAGAGGGACATGTGTATATTGAGGGTACGTAAAGCTGTCAGTTTATTGGTGGTGTAGGGATTATTTTAATCCTGATTGTAGGAGAAGATGAAACGTAATTAAAAATAAAGTGGAAAGCCTATAGTTAGGGTACGAAAATTGAGAGTTTATGCAGGGTAATTAAGGACATTTATAGAGTGAAGGAACGTGAAATCTTAACGTTACTGAGGGAAACATGGGCGTGGCTAAACTGAGGGTACGTGGCTATATTCTTCCTAAATAAGGTGGATAAATTTCTCATCGATTAGCCTAAAGTTAACTTTAAACATGATCATCCTGCATTCGAATTCCCGACTGCTCTCCAGCTCAAGTTACAACCCCCAAATAAATGCCCATTACATCTTGAGCAATGCTAATCAGTTTGCCCATGTCGGGGTCTTCAACCGTGAAAGGAAGCACGTTAAATTAAGCACTTGCCCAGTTACAGTTTAAGGTATCTGTTTACCAGTCCAGTAATGCGGTGAGGAAGGAATGACTAAACAGAATCCTGGACGTTTCAGTCTTCAGTTAGATTTTTGTTTGGTGGGTTGGTTTTTGTACAGGCACAAGAGGCTGACCGTGAACGATTTGTAAGTTATTTTGTGAGGAAAGAGACCCAAATGTACCTGAAAATGACTTATTGTATCCAGACGAACAGAAACAACAAGACGAACAACAAAGAAACGACCGCTGTGTTTTATTGATGAATGTCCATTAATTAACTGACCATACAAAGTGTGGCTCACGTCTGTCTGGACACCCTAGTATATTGATAGGAACATGGAATGATGTCTGGGGGATCGTTGTTAGATTCCTGCCACAAGCAATAAAGTTATCTCTTCAGGAACACGGCAAAACCGCTTCTATGGACACACTTAGCCTCCTTTCAACAGACAGGCCTACCTTTAAATATTTTCCAGTACCTAAGGATGGCGGAGCGCAAAGCTGAACACTTAGTCCAACTAAGATACTGTGAATAAATACAGCTTACCCCCCTATTCCTTCATGGCTCACAAATTAACATCAGTCACACAATCGAACGGGACGTCACTCGGTCCAAAGGCTGATAATTGCAGGTACATTTCCAGTCCCTGCCGTAACACCAAACACCATAAGTCACACTTCATAACCTCCATATAAGCACAGGATCAATGAGCCTAAATCCAGCGGACCACAAATGTGCCTTCGACAACGTTTGACAGTTTAAAACTGACTTAACACGTACCATCGCACACAGAACACAGCAGTCCTTACAAACTGCTATGATGCAAACAGTGTGACGGGAAATTTCAGCTTGCTAGGATGGTACGACTGTCGTTACGAAAAGGACTGATGTGCCTAAAGACCGGGACTGATCGTTTGGTAGGACCTGAGGGATGGAAAGAGAAGAGAGGCTTGTTAAAGGAAAATATTAAAGTGTAACTTGACGAAATGGAAGGAACGGACTCGATTGATAAGACACAGGATAGTAACACGTGTCGGGCTGCTGTGAACACGGTGATGAACATTCGGTTTCTATATAATGCGGGCTATTTCTTGAATTGCTGAAAACCTGTTGGCTTTTCAGAAAGGAAGATCCTCCATGAACTAAGGTTGGGTACAACATGTAGACTGAAAAAACAGCCACATTTGTAAGGCAGTGCGACCTTCATAAACGTCACTAAAAGCTGTCAATCTACACTGCATAACATCACAGAAGAGGCTAACTTCATCTGGAGCAACACAACCAACAAAAGAGCAAATTTCATAATTTAAAATAATATATGTTTCAAGTGTTTAAAATTCCGTAATTTTGAGCTTCAGACAGTTTAAAAGAAGTTCTGCGCTCCGTCCTTCATAATCCGTTGCGGTAAATATTTGTACAGCGAGCTGCAATGCGGAGAACACGGAGCAAATTGGAATTGGTTGCGGTTGGCAAAAACTAAACGTGTCGAGCGACGGAACACTTAAACATTACTAGGAGTTTGGCCCTACTGTCGGCCATCATTAAATACTCTGCATTGACAAATATTACTGCTGTACAGTGAACATGTCAACATGAAAATGATATCCCACACTTTACCAGTAACATTCACATCAAACAGCTGATATCCACCGATTTGTGCTGTCAGTAAGCAGAAATTGTGTGCAACAGTTTATTGCAATATACATTGTTACAATAACTATCAGTACTGCTGCCTACAGTTGCATATTGTAATGTTTATATACACTTCAGCACTTCACCATTACCTAACTCTCTACTATAAACACAATACAGTTCACGTAAGTGTTTACTTTTGTTTATATTTATATAGGTGGAAAAACGGGAAAATAAAAACTAACAATAAGAATAATCGTCAAATATCTGAGAAAAATTGTGAATAAAACGAAGCAGTTTATCAGCTATTTATAGACTTCAAGAGAGATTATGATTCAGTTATGGCGATATACTGTATGATTTTGTGATTGAGTTTGATATCCACATGCAGCTGCTAAGGCTAATAAAAATGTGTCTGACATAAATGTATAGCAGTTCCGGGTGGGAAATTTTGGTCTGAATTATTTCCTATTAAAAAGATATAAAAAAAGAAAATGCATTATCTTTATTGCTTTCAAGATTAGCTTTATATTATCCCTTCAGGACGATTAAGGTGAACTGGTACAGCTTGCAATGAAATGGTACAAACCTGGTTCTGGTTTGTACTGATTATATTAATGTATTGGGAAGAAGCGTATATAGCTTAAAGAAAAATATTTTATCGTTAGTATATGCCAGTAAATCAATTGGACTAGAAATAAATGTTAATAAAACTAAGTACAATGTTATATATTAAGATCAGAACGAAGTTACAATATAAAGATTGAAAATAGATATTTGAAAAGTGGAAGTGTTAAAATTTGGGAACAATATTATCAAATGAATTTTTTTTTCAGGTTGAAATTAAGAGCCGATTGAAGTCACAGAATGGTTACTGTCATTCGTTGCTTTAAAATTTGTCTTTCAGTTGGCTATTCAAAAATACAAATTTTAAAAATGAACTATAATTTCCTTCTTTTTGTAATGGGTGTGACATTTGGTCGCTTCAATTGATGGAAGGGCGTGTGCTGAGAATTAGAATGTTGAGGAGAGGAGAGGAGAGGAGAGGAGAGAAGTTGCGTGTACAGTATTTTTTAGTTTGGAAACCTGAGGGAAAAAGACCACTTGGGAGAAACAGTCATAGATATGAGGATAATATTACGATGGATCTTCAGAAAGTGGGATGTGGGAGTATGGGCAGGATTGAATTGGCTATGGAGAGGGACATGTGGTGGGCACTAGTGAATGCAGTACAGAAATTTTGTTTTCCCTAAATGAGGGGAAATTCTTGGCTACCTATAAACCGGTTAGTTTAAAGATGGACTGCAACATGGAGGGAGTAAGTAAGGAAATTGCGCCTTATCTATAGCACCAGTAATGAAATATCGGGCTTTATATTGTGACTGATATTTGTAGACAGTAAGAACTGGTTTTAGTTTTGGTTCTGTAATTGTAGAGCAGTATTTTTTAAACGAGATATATTTAGTTTGGTTATTAAATGTAATGATCTGTTTAATTGTAGACTGGAAATTATTTATATGGTGCTGAGGTAGATATTTGGTGGTAAGATGGAGAAGTTAACAGGAAGATGAAGAAAATGTCAATAGGGTTTATGAGAATGGGAATTGTGGTGAATGTGAGACGTTTGGAAGAATTGAAAAATACGTGCTAATATTTGTCCGAAAATCTGAAAGAAATATAATGTGATAGATTGTATTATTGACATTGGAATATATATTAGATATTTCGGCAGCGGCATATCAACTGGATTCGTCAGAATCAGTATAGAGTCAACACTGTACCAGTCAGAGCGATGCTGTCAGTCCGTGATACGGCAATAGCGGCACAGAAAGTTTCACCACAATTTGAACAATGCTGCTGCTCAGTGCCACTGGTCCTATCGAACATTGCGCTGTTTCTGTATGACCAAGCGCCGGACATCAGAAGAAGGCAGACCAGCGGTGTGGTGACCACACCGAACGGAAATCCTACGCAAATACCCACAGTTAAAACCGCACGTAAATTGCGTCTGTGCTGCGTGTTCAGTACTCAATGAAGTACAGTGCAACTTGCGAGGTCTCAATAGTTCAAGTGCTCTACAAGTTACAAAACACGCCAGTTCAGTGTCATGTTCAGAATGCTTGCCAATTGTCACAACAATAACCTTCACTAATATTATGGTGTTCAGTTTGGTCCGGGTGTATGTTTTTCAAACAGCCTCACGATAATTCTTTATGCGTATTTCCACTAAGATTTCTCTTGCCTTGAAGAATTCGCACAAAAAATTTATGGGTTTATATCCTAACTGTTATGAGTGTCGTAATTAGTTCCCATCTCATCCTCCATTCAAAAACTGTGAGTTTACAACCTCTCTTCATTGGCTAGTGTTACCCAGCAACGTAGTTTCATTTAACGGAAAAAAGGTTAGGTAATTTATACCGCTCTGAAAACATACAAACTCGCGTAACTTCAAGAACATAAGTTCTAATTGTATAAGTCAGAAACTCCCACATTTCCATTCGACCGTCACTGCACATGTAAAGTAATGTGACCCTCAGAACGTCACTGCATTTATAAAGTGATGTGACATTCAGAACTTCACTGCACATGTAAAGTAATGTGACCCTCAAAACGTCACTGCACATATAAAGTGATGTGACCCTCAGACCACCACTGCACCTGTAAATAGATGTGACCATTGGACCGTCACTGCACATGCAAATTGATGTGGCCCTCGGAACGTCACTGCAATATAAAGTGATGTGAACCTCGGATCGTCACTGCACATATAAAGAGATGTGACACTCAAACCGTCACTGCACATATAGGGTGATGTGACCCTCAGAACTTCACTGCACATTTAAAGTGACGTGGCCCTCAGAATGTCAATGCACATGTTAAGTGATGTGACCCTCAGACCATCATGGCACATGTAAAGTGATATGACTCTCGAACCGTCACTGCACATATAAAGTGATTTGACCCTCAGAACTTCATTGCACATGTAAAGTGACGTGACCCTTAGACCGTCACTGCACATGAAAAGTGAGGTGACCCTCAGACCATCACTGAACCTGTAAAATTATATGACCTTTGGACCCTCACTGCACATGTAAAGTGATGTGAACATCGGAACGTCACTGCACATGTAAAGTGGTTTGACCCTCGTATCATCACTACACATGAAAAGTGATGTGACCCACAGAACGTCACTGCACATATAAAGTGATGTGACCCTCGGACTGTCACTGAACATGTAATGAGATGTGACACTCAGAACGTCACTGCATATGTAAAGTGATGTGACCCTCAGACAATCACTGCACCTTTAAAGTGATGTGAACCTTGGACCATCTCTGCACATGTAAAGTGATGTGACCCTCAGAACTTCACTGCACATGTAAAGGGATGTGGCCCTCAGACCGTCACTGCACATGAAAAGTGATATGACCCTCGAAACGTCACTGCACTTATAAAGTGTTTTGACCCTCAGAACGTAACTGCACATTTAAAGAGATATGAACCTCAGACCGTCACTGCACATGGAAAGTGATGTGACCCTTAGACCCTCAATGGAACTTTAAAGTGATGTGACCCTTGGACCCTCTCTGCACATGTAAAGTAATGTGACCCTCAGAACTTCAATGCACGTGTAAAGAGTTGTGGCCCTCAGAACGTCACTGCACATGTAAAGTGATGAGGCCCTCAGACCGTCACTGCACATGAAAAGTGATGTGACCCTCGGAACGTCACTGTACATGTAAAGTGATGTGACCTTCAGAACGTCACTGCAAAAGTAAAGTGATGTAACCCTCAGACCGTCACTGCACATGTAAAGTGATATGACCCTCAGAACGTCACTGCACATGTAAAGTGATGTTACCCTCAGATCGTCACTGCACGTGTAAAGTGATATGACCCTCAGAACGTCACTGCACATGTAAAGTGATGTTACCCTCAGATCGTCACTGCACGTGTAAAGTGATATGACTCTCAGAACGTCACTGCACATGTAAAGTGATGTGATCCTCAGAACTTCACTGCACATGTAAAGTGATGTGACCCTCAGATCGTCACTGCACATGTAAAGTGCTGTGACTGTCAGATCGTCACTGTACATGTAAAGTGATGTGGCCCTCAGATCGTCACTGCACATGTAAAGTGATGTGACCCTCAGATCGTCACTGCTCATGTAAAGTGACGTGACCCTCAGACCATCACTGCACATGTAAAGTGATGTGACCCTCAGATCGTCACTGCACATGTAAAGTGACGTGACCCTCAGATCGTCACTGCACATGTAAAGTGATGTGACCCTCAGATCGTCACTGCACATGTAAAGTGATGTGACCCTCAGATCGTTACTGCACATGTAAAGTGCTGTGACTGTCAGATCGTCACTGCACATGTAAAGTGATGTGACCCTCAGATCGTTACTGCACATGTAAAGTGATCTGACCCTCAGATCGTCACTGCTCATGTAAAGTGATATGACCCTCAGATCGTCACTGCACATGTAAAGTGATGTGACCCTCAGATCGTCACTGCACATGTTAAGTGATGTGACCCTCAGATCGTCACTGCACATGTAAAGTGACGTGACCCTCAGATCGTCACTGCAC
>Ga0123357_10001488_pt1 | contig 24915 bp, 14 predicted proteins | sample TergutEmb28metaG_FD_89873 | JGI IMG/M metagenome (GOLD analysis project Ga0123357, IMG submission 89873) | Embiratermes neotenicus P4 segment gut microbial communities from Petit-Saut dam, French Guiana - Emb289 P4 | ecosystem: Host-associated > Arthropoda: Insects > Digestive system > Gut ...
AAAAAATTATAAACTTTTGATGCGGTTGCCCTAATGGCTTATAAATCGTAACATCGCAAATCGTTTTAAAAAATAGTGTATTAAAAAAAGATTCAACCAATTTTTTTTCTTTTCATATCTGAGCTTTTTTTTGTGTATTTCCCCTGAAAATGACTTTTTTTGATTAGATAATGCTTGGAAAACTTAGGCTTTTCGTGTAATTTTGTACCCGATAAAATAAAAATTGTAGCCTATGGTATAAAAACTGCGTAATAATACGCACATTGTAGAAATATTGGAAAAAGCGTTTTGCTTTTATTCTTGTTTGTCGAAACTTCACAATTTCAAATTCACCCAAGAATAGAGTATAAATGTTCACGTTGAAGCGTGGATATTACTCGTTTATTTGGGTGAATGGGCAGTGAAGGCCTCGATAAGCAAATAAATAGGATTGTGTCCGCGTTTTTTTTATGTGCGTATGTGAAGTATTTCAGAGGACAAAATGTGAATTACAAATTTATTTAATCCTTTTAAAAATAAAAATTTATGAACTTAAAACATTCAAATATTCGGTTATTTGGTTATTCAACCCTTCTGTTATTATTTTTCGCTCTACCGCTCAAGGCACAGGTAACGATTGGAGCTCAACAGGCTCCACACAGCTATTCCCTGCTGGAACTGACAGCGGCTCAAAAGGCTGGCGGCCTCCGTTTGCCTATGTTGTCAAACGACGAGCGGGATGCGCTCAAACTTACTCCAGATTCTACGGAAGCCAGCGGACTGGTTATCTACAATACGGATATCGACTGTGTCGAATTTTGGTCGAGTGGCAAGTGGATTGATCTGTGTAGCGCCACGCCACTTAGTTCAATTGTGAACAGCATAACCTTGAGTTCGGCAGCCGGAACAGACGCTCAAACCGTATGTGACGGCGCTGCTATCGAACCTATTACTTATGCTACCACCGGCGCTACGGGCGCTACATTTGTCGGTTTGCCAGCCGGCGTTACCGGCAGTTGGAATGCAGATGTTGTAACCATTAGCGGCACTCCGGCAACAAGCAGCAATTATATCGTGGCATTAACCGGCGGAAGCGGAAGCGGCATGGCTATCGGTACGATTACGGTAAACACGGTTCCCAAACTAACAATAATCGGCAATAATGGAGTAACAAAAAACGCTACCACGACTTATTCTGTAAGCCCAGTATCGGGCATAGCAAATTATACATGGACAGTATCGGGCACGGATTGGTCAATCGTATCAGGTCAAGGATCCAACTCCATAACTGTTACATCCGGCGCTGACAACGGCACAATCACCGTATCAGCGATCAACAGTTGCGGCGCCGGTACAGCAAGTATGGATGTTAAAGTCGGTTGCCCTGTTAAAACGATTTCCGGCAGCTGGCTCACGTTTATGTGTTACAATCTTGGCGCAAAAGATATGTCAATAACGGATCAAATGAATTACACTCCAAACCCGAACCTGACTGCAACAACCGATTCAACTGTTTACGGCAGCTTATACCAATGGGGGCGCGTAGCTGACGGGCATCAATTGCGTACCAGTCAGAGTTATCCAAACAACACTCCAGGTTTTGAAAGCGCTCCTGTTAGCGATAGCGATCTTGACGGTAATGGACAGGTTCTTTCTACGTTTGCCTCTTACGGTAAATTTATAAAAAACAGTGTTATTCCTTTCGATTGGCGTGATACGCAACTGAATACCCTTTGGTATGATAATGGTAAAACTGTTAACGATCCTTGTCCTGAGGGTTGGCGTGTTCCCACTCAGTCAGAGTGGGGAAGTATATTTGAAGGAGGCGACACATCCGGCGATCAGGATAATGCTACTGCCAATACATGGAAGTGGAGTAATTCAAACACACGCGGTTATCTGATTACACCTCCGGGCAGTAGCGCCCCTACGCTCTTCCTGCCTGCCGGTGGATTTCGTTACTACGCTGGGGGTGGTCTCGACTTTAGTACCATAAACGGGTACTATTGGAGCAGTTCAGTTTATTATACGTATGCTTATGTCCTTGGCTGTGGCAGCGAAAACAACAATGATACCGTATCCCCAGGACTTACCCTCAACCGTGCCTACGGCTTCAGTGTTCGTTGCGTTGCAGATCAATAGTCTGAACCGTGATTCACCCTTTTTGACATATTGGTCTATACGTAACTCCACAAATCGGAAAACCGCCCCATTTGAAAGGGTTTTTGGGGTGAAATTCCGTGTAGAGACGGGGCGCGCCCCGTCTTTACTGTTTTGACATTATGCTACAACGAGGGCGCTATTGCCGGGCAGTCAGAAAGATTATCATGAATCTATAAATAAAGCAAAAAAACAAAAAAATCCCATTCCAAACAAAAATAAATGAAAATTATGTTGTACATTTACATTCTAAATTTATTGTAGATTGAAAATGTACCAACCGAAAAAAATATTCTTTTTTATATTTTTCATGTTGTTATCTATCAGTTTGTTAAATGCAACAAACGAGGAAGATAACGAATTGTATAAATTCAGGACGCTTTCGCCTGAAGGCGGATTTTATTACGAAGGAGTTACATCCATCCAGCAGGATAACGACGGTTTTATCTGGATATCAATGCCGAACGATATTTACCGGTTTGACGGATATGAATACAAAAGATATTTTCCGGTATTTAAAAACATAGATCCCTCAAAAAATTGGATATTCAGAAATTTATTAGTCGATTCGAAAGGAAAATTATTTGTCGCTGCCGATGATGGACTTTTTGTCTATAATAAATTATCCGATTCATTTGAAAAATTGCTGGATACAAAAATCTCGTCCGCTAAAATTGATGAAAAAGATTCTATCTGGATAAACGGCAAAGACGGAACGTTCTCCCTGTTCGACCTTAAAACTAAAAACCTGTTGCAACCAACCTGTAATGGAGAACCTGTTAATTCCGTCAAAACAATTTGCTCAAATGAAAAAAATATATTTGCCGCAGCGCACAATCTGATTTATGTTTGTAATTATGGACAACTGAACTTTGAAGTTTTCTTCAAAGTTCCCGAAAATAATGAAATCATCGACATCAAGGAAAGCCAGGGGAAACTCTGGGCGCTTGTCAGAAATTCAGGACTGTTCAAAATAAATATAGTGACAAAACAGATAGAACAGAAATTTGACGTTTTTTCTCACATAAAAGAAGACGCGAGAAGTATTTATCCTGATAAAAACGGATTGATCTGGATTGCCACCTTGCACGGACTTTATACATTTGATCCGGAAGATAACCACTATGAAAAATATTTGCATGATGTATCAGACCCGTTCTCAATACCGAACAATTCAATATGGTGCATTTATGAAGATCAGCAACAGGACTTGTGGATAGGAACTTTTTCCGGCGGTCTCTGTTACATGAATTTTAACAAAAAGGTCAGTTTTGAAACATACCGGCTAAAAGAAAAAGAATTGAACCACGTTCCGGTAAGCAGTTTTGCAGAAGATGCCAAGTCGATATGGATTGCTACGGAAGGCGGCGGAATAAACCGGTTTGATAAAGATACAAAAACATTCACGTATCTTGTCAACGCTCCGGACAATGCCAACAGTCTTCCTTCCAATAACGTGAAATCCATATTGGTTGACAACCGGCAAAGATTATGGATGTCCATGTTTCGAGGTGGATTATCGTGTTATGATATTAACAAAAAACAATTCAAAAATTTTAAAAGCAATGATAAAAAACACGGCGGTCTTTTGCATAATGATTTGAGAAAAATTGTGCTCGATTGCGATTCGGGAATCTGGATTGCTTATCAGACAGACCAGATCGTGATTTCATTTTATTCTTTCAAGGATGAAACTTTTACTCACTATTACGAACATAATTCCGACGATTATATTTATGATATATGTAAGGATTTCAATAATAATGTTTTATGGATTGTTTCCCGTGAAAAACTGTACATGCTGAATTTGGAGGAACAAACAATCCACGAGATTCACTTTAACGATTCGATCTGCCTGAATGCTCAAAGCGTTTATGCGGATGAAAACAGTAATGTCTGGATTGGAACAATAGGCAATGGATTAATAAAATACAATTCAAAAACCTCCGAATTTAAATCATATACCAATATATTAAAATTAAATGTATATTCAATTTACAATATATGCCGTGACGACCATAATTACTTGTGGTTAGGCACGGATAACGGACTGATACGATATAATGTATTGGATAACAGTTTTTTCAAATATGATAAACCGGACGGGATTCAAGGACAGGTATTTTACCCTTTAGCCTCGATGAAAAGCAGGGATGGCGATTTATATTTCGGAGGGACGAACGGTTTTTCCGTTGTTAAACCGGATAAAATTCATTTTAACGAAGTTAAGCCCACCGCTATTATTTCCGGTTTTTTTATAGATAATAAACCCGTAGAGATGGAGTCTGCCAACTCGAAAGGTAAAAAAAATTTCGATGAAAACTTTCAGGAAATTGTCTTGAATTATAAACAAACCAATTTCGGCATTCTTTTTTCATCCACAAATTATTACCTTTCCGAAAAAAACCGGTACCGTTACCGGTTGAAAGGATATGATGACCGGTGGATTGAAGTTGACGCCAATAACCGCATGGCAGTATATTCCAAAGTGCCTCCCGGCAACTACGACTTTCAGATTTATACCTCAAATAACGACGGGGTTTGGGGCGACAATATCAAAACGATAAAAATCAAACGTCTTCCGGCGCCATGGCTCAGTTTGCCTGCTTATATCGTTTATTCCATACTGTTTTTAGTATTATTGTATTTCCTGATAAATTATTACAGGGAGCGGCACCGGCTGAACTTGCAGATTTATTTAACCAAGCTGGAAAAGGATAAAAAAGAAGAAATTCATCAGTCGCAATTGCGATTTTTTACCAATATTTCTCATGATTTTAAAACTCCGCTTACGCTAATTATTACAGTCGTAAATAAATTAAGGCAGGAAGGTTTGAAAGAATATTATTATAAAATATTGAACAGCAATTCCCAACGGCTTCTTAACCTTGTGAACGACTTGATGGATTTTCGCACCATTGAAAACGGGAATAAGAATTTAAATGTACAGTCTGCAAATATAAACAAATTTGTAAAGGATGTAGCTTTCGATTTTACGGAATATGCCGAACAGCATAAAATGAACTATAACGTTAATCTGGATAACGACATTTCTTCCGTCCTGTATTTTGATAAAAGCGTGATGGAGAAAATTGTTATCAATTTGGTTCACAATGCTTTTAAATATGCAAAAAAAGGAGGCGTTATTTCCATTGAAACATTCTCAGGCATTGATAAATTCCGTCCGAGATTTCAAAACAGTTATACAATTAAAGACGATAATTATAACCTGATCGGTGAAACTTTCTCTATTGCTGTCAGGGACAATGGCGTTGGAATATCTAAAGATTCCATCGAAAACGTTTTTGAGCGTTTCTATAAAGTGAGTACTGCAAACGCCGACGCACACTTGGGCACAGGCATCGGACTGGCTTTAGTTAAAAGCCTCGTATTATTGCACAAAGGCGTTTTAAGCATTTATAGCGAAAGAAATGCAGGCACGGATATAATTGTTACCTTTTCTGTGGCGCCTGATATTTATGGTGAAAAAGATTTTCTTTTCCGTCAGGAAGAAGAAAAAATCAGCGTAGAAGAGGCAGTGTATTCAAAAAATGATGAAATCGTGAACGGGAAAAATATCAATGAAGATACAAACGATTTACTGCTGCGAAATAAAAAAAGAATCCTGCTGGTGGAAGACAATGAAGATTTGAGAACGCTCATTGCCGACACACTGTCGAAAGAATATGAAGTCATGGAAGCGCCTAACGGCATGGTAGCTTCCCAGTTATTGAGTAAAGTTGAAATAGACATCATTTTGAGCGATATTATGATGCCTTTGAAAGACGGAATCACTTTTTGTCAGGAAGTGAAAAACGACCCGAATACGTCCCATATACCGTTCATATTGTTTACTTCCAAGAGCGGAATGGAAAGCAGAAAGGAAGGCGCGCTGTCGAAAGCCGATTTATACATGGAAAAACCGGTTGATTTAGACCTGCTGATGATAACGCTCAAAAACATATTCCGGCGGCAGCAAAAACTCAAGGAATATTATTCCAAAAACTATTTTGTTGAAAGCGTTGAACTGTCGTTGAACGAGCAGGACAATAAGTTTATGAGAAACTTTATTGAAATTCTGGACAAGAATTTGGATAAAACGGAAATGGATGTGAATTACATTGCATCCGAATTGTCGATGGGCCGCAGCAAACTCTACTCCAAAGTAAAAGCGATGACCGGCAAATCGATTGTCGAATTTATACTCAGCTACCGCTTGCGGAAAGCAGCCCGCCTGATGATTGAAAAAGACCTTTCAATGCGTGAAGTCATGGATGCCGTAGGGCTTGAAAGCCAGTCGTATTTTACTCGTGCGTTTAAGAATGAATTTGGGGAGACGCCTACTGCATTTACTGCTAAATATAAGAAGAGAGAGGAATAGATGTATAGAAAATAATAAACATAGAGACGGGGCGCGCCCCGTCTCTACTGTTTTTCATGATATGGATTTTAAAAAATTATCTTGTCGATAATCGTTTTTCCGTTATCAAATACAGTCTTTTTGATAAATATATTTCCTGTTTTTGTTGTAGCAGGAGCGGGAACTTCAATTCCCGTAATTGTATAGAATTTTACGGATATTACTTTGTTTCCTTTGGCTACTTCGGTTAATCCGGTATAATTTGTCACAGTTACATTACAATCAGCTGTTTTTACGCCATCAACGGTAGTAGCTGTAATGGTAGCGCTTCCGCTTGCCATGGCGGTCACTTCACCTGAATCGCTAACGGTAGCAATTGACGGTTCACTGCTCGACCACGTAACATTCTTATTATACGCTTCGTCGGGCAAAACGGTCGCCGCAAGCGTAGCCGCAGGATTATTTACCACATCAAGAGCTAACTCGGTTTCATCCAACTCTACGCTTTCCACGCCGACATAACTTATGACCATCAACGGATGTTTGGCGGCATCAACATTTTCTTTTGAAGCAAAGCGTGCGCCGGCGCTCAAATTGGCTGTGCCGGGACGTAGCGTCAGCGAAACAACGTCAACTTGATCCGCATCCTGTTGAAGCGCATAATCCGTTAAATCGAAAACAGCGCGCATATTGTGGTCGGTAACATTGGTAAAATTCATTACGTTGCGACTTGCAACTTCTGTCATTGTGCCCGATACCGTAGTCAGAGCGTTATTATTCCAGTCCGTATAATTACTCCAGGTTGTGCTGCTTTCGCTCCAATCCGTATCAGACATGTCATAAAGTTTCCATTGAGCATCTCCGTTTACCTGTGCGGAAGTAAAGCTGTTGGCATTGTTGTGGCCAACCATCCACAAAGAAAGCGCAGTGCGCAACGATTCAGGATCTTTATCTTTCATCTGTTCCATTACATCTTCTATCGAAAATTTCAAGTATGCGTACCGTATATAACCAGCGCCTCCATGTGAAACCGTCAGGATTTCGCTCGCCCCTAATGCAGTCGATGGCGTGGAACTGTCGGCGTATGTATCTTCTAACGGTTCGAAAGCATAAGCCTTAATATTACCGGCAACCGCGACCGCACAGGAAGCCTCCAAGCCGCCGTCTTCAGCAGTTACGGTAATGATTGCCGAACCGGCGCCGAGCGGTGTTATCCGTCCGTTATCCGCTACCTGAACAATATCGGGATCGCTGCTTGACCATTTTATATTTTTATTGAGCGCATTGGAAGGCGTTACGGTAGCAACCAAATGGTCGGTAAGATTATCGAATGAGAGCGTAACGGCCGACTTATTGAGCGTTACATCGGTAACCGTTATAGCGTTTACAATAATATTAATAGTCGTATCGCTTGTTATGCTTGGCACTGTCAGCGTATAATCAGGCTGTGTTCCCGTAATTGTTCCTGCATCCGTAACAGGCTGATAACTTTTGTGTTCGCTATACTGGAACGTCAAAACAAACGAAGAACCGTCCGCCACGATATAAGGATTATCGCCTGAGGCTTGCGTACTCACGTGGGTGATACTTTCAGGATAATTAACCGTGACTGTTCGCTGTGTTCCCGATGTTACCGTAATATCGCCCAGCGGCTGTGAGATAACAATTGTTGCAACACAATCGTCATTATCTGTTGTAATTATTGCTCCCGGCACGTTACAGGCAGGGGTTGCTTTTGTTTTAGTAAAATAAATTTTCAGCACATCTCCATACACAGCATAAAATCCTGAAGCAGGAGCCGGCGCTCCGTTGAATGTTACGGCGGTGACAGTTGCGTTAATACCGTCGGCGCCGACAGTTCCTACCGGAATCAATTCGTAAGGTCCAATATCTGCAGAGTTACCCCATACGCGAGGTCCGCCGGCAAAATCTTTGACCTCTGCCGTGAGCGTAAGCGAGGCGTTAGGTATTGTTAAAACGCCTTTATCCAGCGCTAAATCGGGCTTCGTTATCCAGTTTGTATCATCACTGTCGGTTCCCGTGAAAATATCCGTAAAATCAGTAGGAACAATATTGTCGGTAAACGTTGCCACAGATCCGTAATCCGCTCCGTCGATAATACAGTTTTGTACGGTTTTTGCCGAAGTATAATGATTAGTTTCTGAAAAATTCATCACATCTCCATTACTGTTGGTATTGTTGTAAACGATAGAGTTAACCACAGTCTTTGTGCCTGAATTAGTAGTATTTGAATTTGTGTTAAAAACAATGCCTCCGGTTGTTGCACTTGTTGTTTTATTGTTTGCCACAGTAACATTCCACACAACTGAGGTAAAACGGCAATCAAAGCCTATTCCTCCTGCCGACGAGCCTGTATTGTTTACGATCACACAGTCGTGTATGCGAGCGTTATTGGAGGCTATTCCGCCCGCTCCGGAATTGGAAACATTATTTGCTATCAGACAATTATATATGGAAATCATATAACTGGCAGCGCCCGATCCTGACATACCGTTAGCTGCAATTCCTGCGCCTCCGCCATTCACACTGTTGTTGGTGATTTCACAGTCGTGTATAATGCTCCCATAATCCAGATAAATGGTGCTATTACCGGCATTTTTATTTCCTGTTATCAGGCAGTTGTATATTTCCGTCTTGTCCCTTATGTTCATTGTGGCGCCATCGCCATTCATACTGTAATTTTTGAAAATACAGTTGGAAATACGATTTGTACTGGTTATGTTACCCGGATTTATGTTAATGGCTCTTCGCGGAGAAACGTTATCGCCATCAAATGTTATACCATCAACAATAAATGTATTTGCAGTAGAAGTTGTTTTGTTAAACACTTGCGCTGCACTGTTTTTGATTACGGCAGGATAAGCAAATTCCCATGGCTTGCCGCCGGCCGCCTTTTCCCGTTCGCCAATAGAAGATTCCGTACCGACAAAACCGCCATAAATAGCAACAGATTTTATAGTCAAAGAAGGAACGGTATAGACGCCTTCCGCTATCCAGATTTCGTCGCCGGTAGCGGCTGCCGCAGCATAAGCATCCTGTACTGTCGCAAATAGATCTCCGGCATCCTTATCCACCCATTGGGTCGGTGTTCCAACATACCAAACTTTCGCTACAGCCGGTTGCATAAATACAGCAAAAACAACTGTAAACATCAATAATTTCAAACAATAATTTTTTGTAATTTTTTCCATTTGAGTTAAATTAAAAAATGTCAATAATTAAATAAAACTTTAACAAAATTACAGGAATCAAACCATTTCCTTTTTCTCTAATTGCTTTTTTTTTTGCTTTTTTCATCATTTTTATATGAAAAATGAATGGTACTCTATAACATGTCGATAGCAGATCAATAGTCTAAACTGTGATTTCCCCCAAAAGAATTGTTGATGAAAATAAAGCAAATTAAGCAAAATAAAGAACAGAAAGGACAAATTTGATAATTGTATAATTAGTACTTTTGCTTCATATTCAAATATCAAATTATTTTTTATGTTTAGGAAAATATACATACTATTGTTTTTACTACCCTTCTTTTCGTGCAGTTCCTTTTTATCTTCACACAAATATGAACTCGCCGATAAAAGCCAATCAAAAAATAATGTAAATAAAGATTCCGTTTTTGCGCTTGTCAAAAAAACGGCGGATTGGCAAATCAAAAATTTCACCTATTCCAGCGAAGGCAATTTGCATGATAATGGAATCGATTCGTGGACTAACGCAACTTTGTATATAGGAATGCTTCAATGGGGAGCGCTGACAAAGGAAAACGAACCCTATCTTGAATGGATTAAAAGCATTGGCTCAATACAAGATTGGAAGTTGCCGGAAAATTTTGTAAATAATTCCAAATATCACTTGTATCATGCCGACGAATTATGTATTGCTCAAACATATTTAAGTCTTTATGAAATGTTTAAAGACAAAAATATGCTGTATGGTTCAAAGCAAAGAATAGATTGGATCATCGATAATCCGCCGAATCCTGATATGGGACACAAAAACAAACAATCTTTAACATGGAGCGATGCAATTTTCATGTCCCCTCCCGTGTATGCCCAACTGACTTCCATCACCGGAGATATTAAATATTTGGATTTTATGAACCGGCAATTAAAGCAAACATACGATTATCTGTTTGATAAAGAGGAAAAATTATTCTACCGCGACGACAGTTATTTCGACAAAAAAGAAGCCAACGGTCAAAAAGTTTTTTGGGGCAGAGGCAACGGCTGGGTTATCGCCGGCGTTGCCAATATATTGAAGCAACTGCCGCCGGAATCCCCATACCGTCTTCCATACGAAAATTTATTGAAGCAACTGGCCGAAAGGCTTTCCGAATTGCAGGATGATAATGGTTTCTGGCACGCAAGTTTGTTAGACCCCGGCAGCTACCCTTCGCCGGAAACAAGCGCAACGGCTTTGATCGCTTATGGCATCGCCTACGGAATAAATGCAGGTATTCTTCCTTTTGAAAACTATTATCCTGTTTTGAAAAAATCGTGGAGCGCCCTTGAATCTTCGGTCGATCGGGATGGAAAATTAGGTTGGGTGCAACCCATCGGAGCAAGTCCGAAAAAAGTAACTCGCGACATGACTGCTTCTTACGGAGTAGGCGCTTTCTTATTGGCAGGTTCCGAAATTTATCGAATGATTTTGAATAACTGATAACAAGATAAAATTATGAGAATATTGTTTTTGATTGCCGGGCTTTTCGCCGCTTTGTTTTCTTCTTCGGGAAGAGACTTGAAACCCTTTAATGAGGATTGGTATTTTATCAAAGGACCATTTACGGAAGATCCTGTTTTGTTTGCTAACGCCATTGCGCAAAAGGGAAATAAAGTAAGTATTCCTCATACATGGAACAATAAGGATATGCAAAATGATAAAAACAGCTTTTATGCCGGAGCCGCTTACTATAAAAAAGTATATCATCCCGACTCGTCATTGCAGGAAAAACGGGTTTTCCTGCGTTTTGAAGGCGTTGCATCCGTTGCCGAAATTTATGTCAACAACCAGTTTGCAGGAAATCACAGGGGCGCATATTCCGCATTCACGGTCGAAATAGGCAAACTCTTAAAATATGGCGAAGACAATGTGATTCTGGTTAAAGTTGATAATGCTCCCCGCCCCGATGTAATCCCCATCAATCATGTTCTGTTTGGCGTTTATGGCGGAATCTACCGTCCTGTGAGTCTGATTGTAACGGAAAAAGTGAATATATCCGTTTCCGATTACGCCTCGCCCGGAATTTATATTACTCAGGAAAATGTAACAAAAAAATCCGCTGACGTAAAAGTTAAAGTTAAAATTGAAAATAAAAACGCAGAAACACAGCCAATCAAGTTAGTCACAACAATTTATGAAATGGATGGGAAAATAAAAGCCCAACATGAACAGCTTGTAAGTATATCCCCTCAGGGCAGGCAGATTTTTGAACAGAATTTTCAGATTAAAAACCCCCATTTATGGCAAGGATTGGACGACCCGTATCTGTACAAAACAGTGACGCGGTTAATGTCGGGAAATTCCATAATCGATGAAGTCGTTCAGCCTTTAGGACTACGTCGCTTTGAACTGAAACAGGGAGAAGGAATGTTTCTGAATGGGAAGAAAGTTCCCATGTATGGCGTTTGCCGCCATCAGGATTGGCTGGGAACAGGAAGCGCCTTGTCCAACGAAAATCATAAAACCGACCTTGAAATCATTCGTGAAATGGGCGCCACAACTATCCGGCTGGCTCATTATCAACAAGCCGAATACATGTATGCAAAATGCGACAGTATCGGATTCATAGTCTGGGCTGAAATTCCGTTCGTAAATGCAGTAAGCGCTAAAGAACGGGGGAATGCCAAACAGCAACTGACTGAGTTAATCCGTCAAAACTACAACCATCCGTCCATTTATATTTGGGGAATGCACAATGAAGTATATAATCCTTACAATTATACCGCCGCTCTGACCGAAGAATTAAACGACCTTGCCAAAACCGAAGACCCGCATCGTTATACGGTTTCTGTAAGCGGTTATTCCAATTTAGACCAGAAATCCAATCTGAATGCTGATATTCAGGGTATTAATCATTATTTTGGCTGGTATAACGGAAAAATCGGCGACGTGGAAAAATGGATAACCGGTATGGAAGAGAAATTTCCAAACTACAAAGTTATCTTTTCCGAATATGGCGCTGAAGCAAATATCGAACACCAGCGGGAAACAGCCGGAGATTCAGGCGATTGTTGCGGATTTGATAAAAAATACGATGAAACATTTGCTACGAAATTCCACGAAATACACTGGGGAGTCATTTCAAAACAGTCGTATCTGTTAGCTTCCTATATCTGGAATATGTTTGATTTCGCTACGCCAATGTCTTCGCAGGGAGGCGTAGAAGCAAGGAATATGAAAGGATTAGTCACTTTCGACAGAAAAGTGAAAAAGGATCCGTTCTATTGGTATAAAGCAAACTGGAGCAACGATCCCGTATTGTATCTGACTCAACGCAGAGCGGTCAACAGGGAGCATGAAATTACGCCCGTTACGGTTTATTCCAATATTGGAACGCCTCGCTTGTATGTAAATGGAAATGAGATTACTTCGTATAAAATGGGGACTACTTCCGTACATTATATCTTTGAAAATGTGAGATTACAGGAAGGGGAAAATCATTTGCTTGTCAAACTTGACCATCAAGGTAAATTATATGAAGATTCGATAACGTGGAATTATTTAAAAATAAATTAAAGTATGAAAAAGATTATTTTGAGTTTACTGTTTTTGTGTGGAGTTATGCTTTATGCTCAAGAAAGTGCAGAGCCGATTCCATTAAAGCACGGCGCGCATCGCATGGGAAGAAGAACCGATCCTGAAATGCAACGATGGAGAGAATACGGTTTAGGTCAGTTTATCCATTGGGGCTTATATGCAATTCCGGGAGGTGAATGGAACGGGAAAGTATATAATGGCGCCGCCGAATGGATCCGTTCATGGAAAGAATTGCCTAAGGATGATTATGACAACCTGTATAAACAATTCAATCCCAAGCAGTTTGATGCAAAACAATGGGCGAAAATGGCTAAGGATATGGGAGTAAAATATATGATTATTACAACAAAACATCATGATGGCTTTTGCATTTGGCCAAGCAAATACACTACGTATAACATCAAAAATACGCCATACAGGAAAGATATTCTGAAGGAAATTGTTGATGAATATGTCAAAGCGGGAATAGATGTTTATTTGTACTATTCCATCTTGGACTGGCATCACCCCGGATATCGAAGCGCTCTGCCGGTAACAAAAGAAGACAGCGTAAAGTACAAAGGATTTTTAGAATATACACGCAACCAGTTGATAGAACTTTTGACCAATTATCCGCAAGCGAAAGGGCTTTGGTTCGACGGAACCTGGGATAAGGCGTGGGTGAATCAAGCCGAATTTTCCGATAAGCTTGAAACCGAGCTGAGAACTTTATCGCCCGGGTTAGTTATCGGAAGCCGTTTCAGGGCAGATGATTTCGGAAAACGTCATTTCGATTCAAATGGTAACCTGATAGGCGATTATAGCCAGGTGTGGGAACGTAAATTTCCGGAATCAATAGAAGCGCTTAAGGGAAATGACTGGGATTGCGTGATGACCATTCCTCACGATAATTGGGGATATTGCACCGATTGGAGTAAGTTTTATATCAAAACTCCTTATGAATTAATCGGAATGTTGTTGAAGTCTGTTTCCATGGACGGAAATTTAGTAATTAATTTTGGTCCTGATGGAAATGGCGTTTTCAGACCGGAAGAGAAAAAAATAGCGGAAGATATAGGTAAGTGGATGGAAAAGAATAGCGAAGCCGTGTATGGCTGTACTTATTCGGGAATTAAAAATCCCGACTGGGGATACTATACCCGGAAAGGAGACAAAATATATATGACTGTCTTCAACAGACCGTTAAACAACAAACTGAGGATTCAGTTACCTCCTGAGTTGAAAATGAAACCGTTAAATGCGTCTTTCCTTGTAAACAAGCAACCGTTGGATTTGAAGTATATCAGATTAGGATTAGACAGAGATAATAATATTTATTACGAAGTCGCTATCCCCGACAACTTTATTTCCGGCGATATGCCGTTTGTTATTGTACTCGAAATTCAACAGATACAAGACAAAACGGGTGGGAAAGAAAAAGATGCTATGACATAATTTTGTTGTCGGTTTTACTGTTTAGCATATTGGTTTATACAGTTAAAAACCGTATAAACCAATATCTTGTAACTAATAGAAATAAAGAACAATCAACTAATTAGCCAATTCGGAGATAAATTTGATTCTGACAAGTCTGATTTCTTCTTCGGTAAATTCACCTCCCAATTCATCAATGGCGTTCTCCAATCCGTCTGTTTCCGACTCTTTGAAGTATTGATATATTTCATCAATATGATCTTCGTCCATCACATCGAAGAGAAAATAGTCGATGTTTATTTTGGTTCCGGAATAAACAATAGCTTCTATTTCGTCGAGCAATTCGGAAAATTCCAAGCCCGTAGTTAAAGCAATATCATCCAGCGCCACTTTCCGGTCGATGCTCTGCACAATGGATATTTTAAGTTTTGATTTGTTGGCAACGGTTCGCACTCGCAAATCTTCGGGTCGTTCGATTTCGTTTTCGGTTACATGACGTTTAATCAAAGCAACGAACTCTTCGCCGTAACGCTTGGCTTTTCCGGAACCGACTCCCGGAATGTTTTGCAATTCTTCAATTGTGATCGGATAGGTAGTTGCCATTGCTTCGAGGGAAGGATCCTGAAAAATAACATAAGGAGGAACTTCCAGTTTTTTCGCCAGTTTTTTCCGCAAATCCTTCATCATGGAATACAATATCGGATCAACGGCGCAGGATGCTCCTCCGCGCAACGGAGTTTCCTCCGCCGTATCTTCTTCTTCAAAATCGTTGTCTTTAGTTATTGTAAAAGAAGTTGGATTTGCTAAATACTTACGTCCGGCAACGGTCAATTTCAACAGCCCGTAGTTTTCAATATCCTTATCCAGATATCCGGCAATCATTGCTTGACGAATAACGGCATTCCATGTTTTTTCATCTTCATCTTTTCCCGAACCGAAAATATCGAGGTCATTGTGTTCGTAAGACAAAATCTCCGAGTTTGATTTACCCTGAAGAATGTTGATGATATGATCTGATTTAAATTTATCTTTTAACAGATCGACCGTTTCTAAGATTGAAATTAATAATTCTTTTGCTTCCACTTGTTTTTTAGGATTTAAACAATTGTCACAGCTCCCGCAGTTGTCTTCCGTATAGTCTTCTCCAAAATAGTGCAATATCACTTTTCTCCGGCACACGGATGTTTCGGCGTACGCTCTTGTTTCTTCCAGTAATTGTCTGCCTATTTCCTGTTCGGAAATAGGTTTACCTTGCATAAATTTCTCCAGTTTCTGTAAATCGGCATGATTATAGAAAACGATACATTTCCCTTCCCCGCCATCCCGTCCGGAACGTCCTGTTTCCTGATAATATCCCTCCAAACTTTTAGGAATATCATAATGAATGACGTATCGAACATCCGGCTTGTCAATTCCCATTCCAAAAGCAATTGTTGCGACAATCACTTCCGCTTCTTCCATCAGGAAGGCGTCTTGATTCTCGGAACGAGTCTGCGAATCCATACCTGCATGATAAGCTAAGGCATTGATTCCGTTTGCTTTTAGAATTTCGGTAAAATCTTCCACTCTTTTCCGGGATAAGCAGTAAACAATTCCTGATTTTCCCGGATTAGTTTTAATGAATTTGACTATCTCTCTGTCAACGTCTTTCCCTTTTGGTCGCACTTCATAGTATAAGTTCGGACGGTTGAAAGAAGATTTAAAAACGACCGCATCCATCATCCCCAAATTTTTCTGAATATCGTGTTGAACTTTTGGTGTAGCTGTTGCAGTGAGAGCGATAAGCGGCCGACGGGTTATTTCATTTATTATAGGTCTGATGCGCCTGTATTCAGGGCGAAAATCATGTCCCCATTCCGAAATACAGTGCGCCTCGTCGATTGCATAAAAAGAAACCGGCACTTGCTGGAGAAATTCAATATTCTCTTCTTTTGTTAACGATTCGGGAGCTACATAGAGCAATTTGGTTTTTCCCGAACGGATGTCGTCTTTTACCTTGTCGATTGCGGCTTTGTTTAATGATGAATTGATAAAATGGGCGACTCCGTTGTCTTCGCTAAAGTTTCGCATGGCATCCACCTGATTTTTCATCAACGCAATGAGGGGCGAAATAACCAAAGCCGTACCCGGCAGCAAAAGCGAAGGTAACTGATAGCAAAGCGATTTTCCTCCTCCGGTAGGCATCAAGACGAATGTGTCTTTCCCGTCCAGTACACTTTGGATTACGTTTTCCTGGTTTCCTTTGAAAGTATCAAAACCAAAATGTTTCTTCAATTGCTCTGCTAAAAAATTTTTCTTTGCCATACATGTACAATAAACTGCATTCTTTATTAAACAAAGTTATAGCATTGTTATGAAATATTGCAAGAAATTTTCAACTTTTTTTATCTTATTATGAAAATTATATCCTGAACGGTTATACTTAAGCCGATCGTCGCTTGGAAGATGTCTCAATTTTTGATTTTGCATAGTCTAAATTCACGTAAAAAGTTGTTTTTCCCGACGAAGGCAATTCATACATAGCATCAATCATGATATCTTCTGTAATCGAACGTAAACCACGTGCACCCAATTTATATTCAATAGCTTTATCCACAATGTAATCAAGCGCGTCGTCGTCAAAAGTCAACATAATATCATCCATTGCAAATATTTTTATATATTGTTTAATAATCGCGTTCTTAGGCTCGGTGAGGATAGCTCGCAAAGCGGTGCGGTCTAAAGGGTCGAGATAAGTAAGAATAGGTAATCGCCCGATGATTTCGGGTATTAAACCGAATGCTTTCAAATCTTGAGGAGCAACATATTGCATCAGGTTATTGCGGTCGATATGCGCCGTTTGCTGAAGAGAAGTAAAACCAATAACCTGAGTGTTCATGCGTTGGGCGATCTTCTTTTCAATTCCGTCGAAAGCGCCGCCGCAGACGAACAGAATATTTGTCGTATCAACCGGAACCAGCTTCTGTTCGGGATGCTTCCTGCCTCCCTGTGGCGGGACGTTAACGACCGAACCTTCCAGCAATTTAAGTAATCCCTGTTGCACGCCTTCTCCGCTTACATCCCGCGTGATGGAGGGATTATCGCCTTTCCGCGCTATTTTATCAATTTCATCGATAAATACAATGCCTCTTTCAGCCGATTTGACATCGTAATCGCAAACCTGGAGCAAGCGGGTAAGAATGCTTTCGATGTCTTCGCCTACATATCCGGCTTCTGTCAAAATAGTTGCGTCAACAATTGTAAACGGAACCTTTAGCAATCGCGCAATGGTTTTCGCCAATAAAGTTTTTCCCGTTCCCGTTGGTCCTACCATAATGATGTTCGATTTTTCAATTTCCACATCATCGTTGCCGGATTGCTGCATCAAGCGTTTGTAATGATTATAAACGGAAACCGCCAGATAACGTTTAGCGTCGTCTTGCCCGATTACGTATTGATCTAAAAAATCTTTGATTTCTTTCGGATTCGGCAGTTCTTCTTTCGACACAGGGAATTTATTTTCTTTCTCAAGGTCTGTGTCGTCAGACAGGGGACCGAAAGAATCTTTGAGCATATCGTGCGCACGTTCTACGCAGTCGTTACAGATATATCCCGTGATGCCCGTGAGCATCAACTTCACTTCTTTTTCGGAACGACCGCAAAAACTGCACTGTTGTTGGTATTTAGCCATTGTAACTATTCATTCTTTTTAATTAACACTTTATCGACCATGCCGTATTCTTTCGCTTCTTCGGCTGTCATCCAGAAATCGCGGTCGCCATCCTGTAAAACCTTTTCATAAGACTGCCCGGAATGATCGGAAATAATTGTGTAGATTTCCTTTTTAATTTTTAAAATTTCCCGCGCCGTAATTTCGATGTCGGAAGCTTGACCTTGCGCTCCGCCAAGCGGCTGATGAATCATTACCCGTGAATGTTTCAAAGCCGAACGGCAGCCTTTTTCGCCGGCTACCAGCAACACAGCGGCAAAAGAAGCAGCCATACCTGTACAAATAGTATGAATCTTACTGCCAATATATTGCATGGTGTCATAAATTCCGTAACCGGCATAAACCGAACCTCCCGGAGAATTAATATAAATTGAAATATCTTTTCCCGAATCAGCCGATTCAAGATAGAGCAATTGCGCTTGAATGACATTTGCCGTATAATCGTCGATTTGCGTTCCCAAAAAGATGATACGGTCTGCCATCAATCGGGAAAATACATCTAATTGGGTTACATTCATCTGGCGTTCTTCCAGTATGTAAGGGTTCAAATATTCCCGTTGCGACCGGACGACATCGTCGAATACCTGACCGTTTATCCCAACATGCTTTATTGCATAATTTCTAAAATCGTTCATTTTTTTATTTGATTAATTATTTCATGGAACTCATCTATCGTAATTTCTTTGGGTTCCAGCGTCACTTGATTTTTCACTGCATCTTTTAATTTATTTTCACCTATTCTATTCTTAAGCGATCGATGGATATCTTCCTTGTTCAATAATTCCTGAGAATACTTTTCCACTATATCGTCGGTAATGCCACGTAGGCCGGATTCCATAAATTGAGCGCGGGTTAACTGTTTGGCATATTCCTGTATTTCGCTTTCATCTACTTTAATATTGTTTTTTTTAAGCAAATATTCATTAGCTAAGTGTGATTTCAACAGGTTGAAATTGTTTGCATACTCATCCTCAACGGATTCAGGCGTCAATTTCGGGTCGGCAACCAACATCCAGCGTTTTATAAAAGCATCGGGTAATTGCAGGCTGGAAGCCTTTTCCTCCAACAATTTACGCATATCAAGTACAAGCATGGAATTGCTTTCTAAGGACAGTTGATATTCTATCTTTTTCTTTACTTCTTCTCTGAAAATTTCTTCCGAATTAACTGTTCCGGGTGTAAATACTTTATCAAACAATTCCTGATTTAATTCAGCGGGTTTGAACCGCAAAATTTCAGTGATTACAAAAGAAAAATCGCCGGTATGATTTTTCACTTCTTCCTTCTTGATGTCAAGAAAAGAAGCTAATTCAACCTCATCATCTTCATAAGCTTTAGACGGGTTGAAAATAAGAGTTGAATGTAATTTTGCTTTAATGAATTTTGCTTTTTCTTCCTCATTTTTCATGTACTTTGGCAAAAAAATAGCATCCTCAGCATTAATTCCGTCTGCTTTCGGTTCTCCATTTTCGTCCAGTTCGATTATACTGCCTTTGACTATATCATTATCTTCCACATCTTCTACCGAATCACGGTTACCGTATTCGCTTTTAATAAGTTCTATTTGATTATCGAGTATTTCATTGCTCACTTGAATCAGGTAATACGGCAATTTATCATCCTTTGTCAACGGGATATCTTCTATCTCCGGAGCTAAACCTATATCAAAAGAAAAGGTAAAATCTTCCTGTTTGTCGAAGTCGATTTGCGCTTGTTTTTCGGAAGGCAAAGGTTCGCCAAAAATAGGAAGACTATTATCTTTAATATAATCGGAAAGAGCTTGGGATACCAGGTCGTTGAGTTTTTCAACAAGTATGGACTTGCCGTATTTTTGACTGATAAACGACAACGGCGCCATGCCTGTACGAAATCCCGGGACAACTGCTGTTTTCCGCAAATCTTTCAAAGAATTTTCTACGTTGCCGGCATAATCGTTTTTTTTCACTTCAATGGTAATTATAGCATTTACCATATCTGTTTTGTTTAATGTAACGTTCATTATTTGTATGTTTAATTTATTAATTTTCAAAAATTTATTTGTACATTTTAGTACAAGCGGTTGCAAATGAATCGACAAAGGTAGTGTATTCTTTCATATTTCAAAATTTTTTTTGAAAAATTTTCACTACTCAAATCGAATAGTTTTTGCCGGCGAAATATTGGCAACCACATAAGATGGCAGTATCAACATGGCTAATGTTATAAGGAGCGTACCGAAATTGATTAATAGAATGGATGGAATTGAAATGTCAATCGGGACTTTTGTCAGGTAATATACTTCCGGATTAAGTTTTATTATTCCAAAATAATGTTGAATCAGGCATAAACTTAGCGCTAAAAGATTTCCCCAGAGCAGTCCTTTTCCAATCAAAAAGGCGGAAAGGTACAGGAAGATTTTCCGTATGCTTGTATTGTTCTGACCCAAAGCTTTCAATATGCCTATCATACTGGCTTTTTCCAGAATGATGATCAGCAGTCCGGAAATCATGGAAAATCCGGCGACAACAAGCATCAGGACAAGGATTACCACTACGTTCACATCTAAAACGCTTAACCAGTCGAAGATTTCCGGTTTTATCTGTTTGATGGACTGCGTAAGATAAGTATTGTTGAGACGGTCTTTCCGGAATTGAAGGTCGAAATAGAGCGAATCGGCTGTTGCATCCAAACGGTTATAATCTTTCACGTATAATTCCAAACCGCTGACCATGTCGTCGTCCCATTGGTTCAACCGCCGGATTTGCTTGATGTCCAGCAGGGCAAAAAGCTTATCGTATTCCGAAAAATAGGTTTGATAAATTCCTGTAATGTGAAACTTCCGGGCGCGCAGCGGCTCCTGAACAAAATAAGCCGTAAACGAATCATTTAATTTCAGGCTCAGTGTATTGGCTATCGTCTGGGAAATGAGTACGTCTGCAAGCATTGAGTCGGGACGAATATTCAATACCGATCCGGCAATTAAATTAGACCGGAAAAAGTTCCAGTCGTAATGTTCATCAACCCCTTTGAAAATCACGGCTTGAAAATCATCTTTCGTTTTTATTATTCCCGGTTTTGTTGCAAATTGTTCCACACGGAGAATATTAGGCCGGCTCTGCAAATAATCCGTTAAAGTATCGCTGACAGCCACCGGTTTCATTTCGTAAGAGGGATTAATTTCAAAATTAGTGATTTGAATATGCGAACCGAATCCGATAACTTTTTCCCTGACTTCTTTTTTGAATCCGATAACTACCGCTACGGAAAGAATCATTACTGCCAATCCGATGGCTATGCTGACGGTAGCGACACGTACGGCAGGAGGAGAAATATTCCGGCTCTTTCCCCTGTCCTTATATATTCGTTTTGCGATAAAAAATTCGGCAGTCATTGTTGAATAATTGATAATTATGCGTTTATTTTTTTTTCGGCGGCTTGCAGGCGATTGTATTCTTCCAATGCTTTTTCGAGAACAGTCAGCGCTTTTTCCAGTTCTTCTTTTTTAAGGACATACGCAATGCGGACTTCATTTATTCCTGTACCCGGATTGGTATAGAATCCGGAAGCCGGCGCCATAAAAACCGTTTGTCCTTCGTATTCAAAATCCGACAGACACCAGGCGCAAAATTTGTCGGCATCGTCAACAGGCAGCCGCGCTGTCGTGTAAAAAGCGCCCATGGGTATCGGCGAATAAACGCCGGGAATTTTGTTCAGCGAATCGACCACAAAATTACGGCGGGCAAGGTATTCGTCATACACTTCCTGCATGTATTCTTCCGAAACGCCTAACGAAGCTTCCGCCACAATCTGTCCTAAGAGAGGCGGGCTCAAACGCGCCTGACAAAACTTCATAACCGTTTTGCGCAATTCGCGGTTACGGGTAATCAACATGCCTTCGCGGATTCCACATTCGCTGTATCGTTTTGACACAGAATCGATCAGTACAACGTTGTCTTCGATGCCGACCAAATGGAAGGCGCTGATGTAGGGAGATCCCGTATAGATAAATTCCCGATAGACTTCGTCGGAAAAAAGATATAAATCGTATTTTTTTACTAAATCCCGAATTTTATTCATTTCTTTCCGCGTATAGAGATAACCGGTCGGATTGTTTGGATTGCAAATCAAAATTCCCTTGGTACGTTCATTAATAAGCGTTTCAAACGCTTCGATCGGCGGCAGGGCAAAACCGGTTTCAATCGTTGAGACTACGGGACGGATGACTGCGCCGGCTGAAATAGCGAATGCCATGTAGTTGGCATACGCCGGCTCCGGAACTATAATTTCATCGCCCGGATTCAAACAGGCCATGAAAGCGAAAAGGACTGCTTCCGAACCGCCGGTGGTGATAATGATGTCGTCGGCGCTTACTTTGATGTTAAATTTGGAATAATAATGAACTAATTTTTCGCGGTAGCTTAAAAATCCATTGCTCGGACTATATTCCAAAATCTTCCGGTCTAATTTTTTAATTGCTTCTATTCCAATGGAAGGCGTTGGAATATCCGGTTGACCGATATTTAAATGATATACTTTTAAACCGCGGGCTTTTGCTGAATCCGATAACGGAACTAATTTGCGGATAGGAGAGGCAGGCATTTCGATCCCTCGTTCTGATATTTTCGGCATTTGAACTTGTTATAATTTTTTAATTTTGGCTACAAAAGTACAAGAATCCATTGTCATAACAAAATTAATCATTAATTTCGCAAAAATAAAAAAGTACAAACTATGCTGTTAGCAAAAAAAACGCTGATCCGCACAGCGTTGTTTTTCCTGTTCGCGTTCCCAGCTTTAATGCAATTGTACTCTCAGGAGCAGTCACAAGAACCAATTGTTTATCAGATACTTGAGAGCGATGATTATCAAGCGCCGGATCTCCTTGTTTATCCGGATACGGTTATTTTATATTCGCCATTCCTTCCGATTATTGCCGACGGAAAACATTTGAATATATTGAATCGCCAATTAACGCCAGACTGTCCGTTGACAAAGCCCTTACTTCCTCCGCTGCGTTTTTCTACCAGCCGGTTGTTTGCAGACATAAACCACAGAAACGGTATGAACCGGGCGGCTTATGATTCTTTAATAAAAAATAATTTAGCCCAAATAAAATATACTGCCGCCGATTTCTCTGGAAAAGTGGAAAGGATAGAAGAAATGCCATCCAATATCTTTCGCTATTTGTTTAAGATTGATTATGATTTTGATCGTGACAATATAGCTAAACCGGAACGTTTTCATCCCAAACGGAGGTATTGGGTCTATACCGGCAATCATAAACTTCAACTTTCGCAGAACTACATTTCACAAAACTGGTACAAAGGGGGAGTGAAAAATTTGAATATAATCAATATGCACAATGTATCTTTTAATTACAGTAAAAATAAATTTCAAGTTAATAATTATGCGGAATGGAAATTGAATATTTTTACGAATCCGAACGATACGCTCCGGCTCTACCGTATTGCTGATGATTTGATTCGAACATACAGTAACTTTGGCGTTCAGGCGTTTCATAACTGGTATTATTCGTCTTTTCTTGAAATGAAAACTCAACTGTTTCAAAATTTTGTAGAGAATACCAACCAGGCGCTTTCGTCTGTTTTGTCTCCGTTGTATATTAATGCCGGTATTTTAGGGATGCGATACCAGATAGAGAAAAAAAATCCGAGAATAAAAGATAGAAAACTCAGTTTCAATACGGATATTTCTCCTTTATCCATTGAATATATCGGCGTTGTTAACAAAGGTATCAACCAGACGCGGTTCGGTATTAAAGAAGGAAAATGGCATCTTCTCAATTTAGGCTCGACTTTAAATGCCAAATTGACAGTTAATTTTAATAAAAACGTCAATTTCACTTCCCGTTTCAATTTTTTTACCAATTACGAAAAAGTTACGGGTGAATCGGAAAATACGCTGAATATGCCCATCAACCGGTATTTTTCCACTACGCTTTATTTGTATGTCAGGTATGACAATAATAAGCAGTTAAAGACAGATGCGACTTGGGGGTATTTTCAGGTTAATGAGTTGATTAGTTTTGGGTTTAATTATAATTGGTAGGGTTGCTGTTTTATCACCTTAAAAGTCGAACCTAACAGGTCGTTATAATCAAATAGAGTTGTTTCTGCCTTGCACACAACGTTTTTGCAGCTTGCCGAAGTGACGGCTTCCACTGCCACTCGGACGAGAGCCAACGCTACAAAGTTAAGCAAAATTTCGGACGAGATAAGGCCGCCATTTTGGCAAACTGCCCGTTGGGCGAAGGTCTCTTTCTTAATTGCTTGTTGAATGAATAATTAAAAGTCTATTTATTGGATTGAAATTTTCATCAAATTATTTGGAAAATATTATCTAATTAGGTAACTTTGCGCAAAAATGGGATGAATGGAAAATGAGTTTGTAAGGGAGATTTTATATTATAAGAATTATTATCTTGATTTTTTCGAGAAACAAAAAACAGAAGTAACGAAAAAGTTTAACTGGACTTTACAACTTATAGCAACTATTGAAAGAGTCCCACAAA
>Ga0123357_10001489_pt1 | contig 24896 bp, 17 predicted proteins | sample TergutEmb28metaG_FD_89873 | JGI IMG/M metagenome (GOLD analysis project Ga0123357, IMG submission 89873) | Embiratermes neotenicus P4 segment gut microbial communities from Petit-Saut dam, French Guiana - Emb289 P4 | ecosystem: Host-associated > Arthropoda: Insects > Digestive system > Gut ...
GATGGACAGCGGACAGATGGGCGGAACTTCTGGTCGACTGGCAGAGCCAGAGGGGCATTCTTCTCGGGTAAACGATGGGAAAATGCCGCCCCTGGCAATACTCATGAATAATCCGGGTTAATCGAGCTCGTTAAACCACCATCACCTCAACACAGTGTTTCTCCGCAGATTTTTCTGTGGGAAAATCTGTGAGACAGCACTGATTTGTAATGGATTTCGATCTGGAAAATATTTCTAGGTTCATGGACACATCTGCAAAATGCAGCGGTCCCTGAGTTTTTCTGACAGTTTTTTCTCGCCAACGCATTACCGAACCGGCACATGGTACTGTAATCAGGCGCCGCATCGGCAAGGAAAGAATATTCCCACCAACCGATTGAAGGCATACCGGCACACGGAACATCTTTTCCATCTCCAAGCTAGTTGTAACAATCATTCCTTCAGCGACCAGTTCACAAGGTATCTAAACGTTCAGATGCGAATCTGTCTCTCTGTAGGAAGTATCATATTTAATAATTTATACTAGTTACTAGTATAGTAATAAGTATTAATAATGTTTGATAATTTATATTAGTTATATTTATTATTAAATATTTTTAAATATGATACACAATATGTAGAGGGATGCTGTACCGCGTTAGCTCATTTTGGAAACGGTGAAAATTGTGCCACCTGACAAGCCTTATCATCAGTGCGAGCAATATCACAGGCTGCTGCATACGATCAATGATGTGGCCGCCGTCCTGTTTGCGGCGAAGGAGGGGGAAAATTTTGAGGCTGCGCTGCTGCAAGGCATGGAACGTATAGGACGTTGCCTGGAGGTTGACCGCATACAAATTTGGCGGAACGAAACGAGAGACGGCCTCCTGTATTTTGTTCGCGCATATCAATGGCTCAGCGATGTCGGTCGGAAAAAATCCCCTGTTCTTGGTAGGTTGCAGTTTTCTTATCGTGACACACCTGAATGGGAAAATAAATTCTTGAGCGGGGAATATATCAACGGGCCACTTTCCCAACTGCCGCGTGATGATCAAGAATTTTTGCGTCCAAGCGGCATACAGTCTGTTGCCATCATCCCATTGTTTTTATATGAGAAATTTTATGGGCTTTTCAGCATTGCCGATTACCGCCAGGAACGCACCTTCAACGAGGATGAGATCGACATCCTGCATTCCATAAGTTTGATGATGGCCAGCGCCCTCATCCGAAACAAGCAATCCGCCAAAATTCATGAGGCGCCTGAGCGCGCATGGAACCTGCTGGACGCGGTTCCTCTCATGGTCAGCCTGTGGGACAAGAGGTCAACCCTCGTTGCATGCAACGAGGAATACGTCAATGTGTTCAAGGTGAGGGACAAGCGGGAAATATTGGAGCATTTTCTCGACTTTTCACCAGAGTGTCAACCCGACGGACAACTTTCCTCCAAGCAGCTCGTTGTGTATGTCCAAAAAGCCTTCGAGGAAGGCAGATGCGTCTTGCAATGGATGCATCAACTTCTGGACGGTACGCCGATTCCGATGGAAGTCACACTTGTTCGCGTCGAGTATGAGGATGGTTGTTTCGTTGCGGGATACGCCCGGGACCTGCGAGGACGAAGGCGCATGATAGAGGAGATTGCGCAGCGGGACAAATTGTTGAGTACAGTAAACAGAGTGGCTGCCATCCTGTTTCAATCGGGAATTGCCGAATTCGAGGGCGACCTGCACCGTTGTATGGGTATGATGGGCAAGGCCGTAGGCGCTGATCGCGTAAGCGTGTGGAAAAATCACATCAAAGATAACCGGCTCTATTGCACCCAAATTTACGAGTGGTCGGATAACGCCGAATCTCAAACAGACAAAGAAATAACCATAGATACACCGTACGGCAAAGATATGCCCGATTGGGCGAAAATATTGTTACAGGGGAAATGCATCAACGACCTGATCTGTAATCTATTGCCGAAGGAGCAGATTTTGCTCAGGCAGAGGGGGATATTGTCCCTTTCTGTGGTGCCGGTGTTTGTGAGCGGGAAATTTTGGGGCTTTGTCGGTTTTGTGAACTGCCGCAGTGAATGGGCATTTACCGAAAACGAAGAATTAATCCTGCGCTCAGGGAGCCTCATGATTGCAAATGCCCTGCAACGTAACGACAACATAACGGAAATGCTCCGGCTCCAAGAGGAGCTTGAGGATGCGCTGGAGGTGGCCCAGAAGGCCAGCTACGCCAAAAGCAACTTCTTGGCCCACATGAGCCATGAAATGCGCACTCCGCTTAACGCCATTATCGGTCTATCCGAATTGACCTTGAACTCCGGAGAGTTAAAAGGAGAGGATTGTTTCAACCTTGAGAAGATATACAATGCCGGCATGACCCTCTTGAGCACGGTCAACGATGTTTTGGACCTTTCCAAAATCAAGGCGGATAAATTTGAGCTTCTTCCTGCGGAGTATGACGTTCCCAGTCTACTGAATGACACCATTACTCAAAGCATGCTGCACATAGGCGAAAAGCCCATCTCCTTTAGCTTGAATATCGACGAAAACTTGCCCACGCGCCTTTACGGTGACGAGCTGAGGATCAAGCAGGTTTTCAACAATCTTTTGTCCAACGCTTTTAAATATACCAGGGAAGGGACGGTGGAGCTGGACGTGAGCCACACCCGGGAAGGCGACGTGGTGTGGTTGATCGCACGTGTCCGGGACACCGGCATGGGCATCCGGCCGGAGGATATGAGCAAATTGTTTTTTGACTATGCCCAGTTTGACTCGCAGTCCCACCGCGCAGTAGCAGGAACCGGACTCGGGCTTCCCATCGTCAAAAGAATTGTCGAGATGATGGATGGCTCAATCACAGTGGAAAGTGAATACGGCAAGGGCAGCGTTTTCACGGTGCGCTTTCCCCAAGAATTTGTGACCGATGCCCCAATCGGTCTGAATGTTGTGCAAGGTTTGAAAAATTTTCATTATTTCGACCAGAAGCGCCACCGGAATTCCCGCATGGTGCGGACCAGGCTGCCCTACGCGCGGGTGCTGGTGGTGGACGACGTGTTGACCAACCTTGATGTGACCAAGGGCATGATGAAGCCCTACGGCATGCAAATCGATTGCGTGACGAGCGGTCAGCAGGCCATCGACGCCATTCGCACTGAGGACGTCCGGTACAATGTCGTGTTTATGGACCACATGATGCCTGAGATGGACGGGATAGAAGCCGTCAGGATTATTCGGGAGGAAATAGGCAGCGAATACGCCAAAAGTGTCCCAATAATAGCCCTTACGGCCAACGCCATCATGGGGAACGAGGAAATGTTCCTTCGCAAGGGTTTTCAGGCGTTTATACCCAAACCCATTGAACTTGCCCGCTTGGATGCGGTCATCCGGAAATGGGTACGAGACAAGGACTTGGAAAAGTCGTTGACCAACCGGCACGTCTGCGTAGGTAACCAAATGTTTATGGACATCCGTAGCGGGCAGGAGAGGCGCGTTTTTGCGACCAGAAGGAGTGGAGCCGACCGGAGGATGCACAACGAGTCAATCCCTGGATTGCATATAAGCAAGGGGATAGAGCGATTTGGCGACGACGAGGAGTCCTACCTGCAAGCCCTGTGTTCCTACGCTGCCAGCACCCGGCAACTGCTTGAGACAGTCAGGGAAGTCAATCGGGAGAATTTGGCGGATTATGCTATTACAGTCCACGGGATAAAAGGTTCCAGCAGGAGCATTGCCGCTGACCTGGTGGGAGACCAGGCGGAATCTCTGGAAAAAGCGGCCAAGGTAGGAGATGTTGATTTTGTGATGGCCAACAATGTCGCTTTCATAGACGCTGTCGAAGCGCTTATCCGTGGGTTGGATGAGCTGTTTCGACAAATGTCCTCGGAGAATCCAAAGCCTAAAAAAGACAGACCGGACGAGGATGCGCTGTCAAGGCTCCTCTCCGCCTGCGAAAACTATGATATGGATGGAATGGACGCGGCCATGTCGGAGATAGAAGGCAGCGAATACGAGGCTGACGATGGGTTGACAGCTTGGTTACGGGCAAACGTGGATCTTATGAACGTTGCGCAAATCAAAGAAAAACTTTTGTCCGTGCTCAAATAGTGCGGCGAGGTGAGACATGGACAGCATCCGCAGCAAGGTTGTTCTGGTTGACGACAACCAGGCAAATTTGACCGTGGGCAGAAATATGCTCAAAACTTCCTACGAGGTTTATCCTGCGCTGTCTGCGGCAAAACTTTTCGAGATCCTTGAGAATATCCTTCCCGACCTGATTCTCCTAGATATCGAAATGCCGGGAATAAATGGCTACGAGGCCATAAAAAAACTGAAGAACGATGCGCGCTTCGCAGATATCCCGGTTATCTTCCTCACGTCGCGAAGCGATGAAATCAGCGAGCTGGAAGGCTTTGAACTGGGTGCGGCAGATTTTGTCTCCAAGCCCTTTTCCGTGTCGCTGTTGCTCAAGCGTATCGAGAACCAGCTTTTGATCGTCCGGCAGAAAAGAGCATTGCTGGCCCACCAGACAACTCTGGAGCGACATGTGGACGACCTGGAAGAGAAGATGCTCGACAAGACCGCCCAGGTGATAACGCTGCAGAACGCTGTCCTCGCCACTGTAGCCGATCTGGTGGAATGCCGCGACAAGCTCACCGGTGGGCATATTGTGCGTACCCAGCTGTATATGAAAGCTCTGCTTGAGGAACTAACCCGTAGAAAGATATACCAGGAAGAGATTGCTACATGGGATATGACGTTCTTTTTACCATCGGTGCCGCTCCATGACGTGGGGAAAATAGCCATCACCGACCTTATTCTGAATAAGCCAGCCGCACTCACTGCAGAAGAGTTCGAGATTATGAAAACCCATGTGACGGTGGGGGTGGATGCCCTGGAAAAAATAATGCTCAACACGCCGGTGCACGCCTTCTTGCGTCACACGCTGTGCATAGCCGGAACCCACCACGAAAAATGGGATGGTACCGGCTATCCCATGGGACTCAGGGGCAGAGATATCCCCCTGGAAGGGCGGTTGATGGCGATTGCTGATGTGTATGACGCGCTGATTTCCGTACGCCCGTACAAGGAGGCGTTTACCCATGAACAAGCGAGCAAAATCATCGAAGAAGGTGCGGGGACGCACTTTGACCCTATCTTGGTGGATGTTTACCTCAGCGTAGCGAGCGAATTCGCCCAGATCGTGGAAAAAGTCGGAATTTCGAATCGCTGATTCAAATTTTAGTCAAGGAATCAATGAGCTAATTCTCTTGATGGAATCGTTATCGAGGAGTCGGGCCGGATATGAAGATGAGGCAGGAAGTATCGGCATGGAAACAGGGCCGTCACGATTCTTCCCGCTGCGGTATCTTTGGAATATCGCTCGCACGGCCCGCTCCGGCTCTCCAACTCGCCAAAACTCCACCACTTGGCTGCTACTGCAAGTGAGGAAAATTCTGGACGCTACCCCTTGGCATCAGTTCCCCACTAATGGCTTGGACAAATTCCCGGGGCTCCCTCTGTCTCGGATAGCTGGGCAGCATGCAGGGCGATCTCGGCGAAATCGCCCTCTAATTTCTTAAAGGTTTCAGTGAGCGCGGGATCAAAATGAGTACCGGCGCCCTCACGGATGATCCGGGCCGATTCATCGGCAGTAAAAGCTTTTTTGTAAGGCCGGACCGTGATCAGTGCGTCGTATACATCGGCAATCGCCATGATGCGTCCCTCAATCGGAATGTCCAACCCCTGCAAGCCGCGTGGGTAACCGCTACCATCCCACTTTTCGTGGTGCGTTCCGGCGAAAAGCTTGGCGTGTTCCAGAAAATCGGCGAAGCGAGCGGAGCGCTCCATTTTTTCGATCGCCTCCACGCCCTTCTGGGCATGGGTTTTCATAATCTCGAACTCTTCCGGCGTCAGTTTTCCGGGTTTATTCAAGATGGTATCGCTGATCGCAATTTTTCCCACATCGTGCAGTTGGGACGAGAGCATGATAACATTCAAATCCCAGACAAGGAGATCGTCCGCATAGATGCCGTCTTTGATAAGCTGTTCCACCAATACCTTCAAGTATTCCTGCGTGCGGTGGATATGCCAGCCCGTGAAATTGTCCCGGAATTCCACTAAGTCAGCCATATTGCTAACGATTGCACTATGAAGGTCAAAGATCTGCCGCGTTTTTTCTTTCACCATCTGCAACAGGTTATCGTTGAAATCCTGTAAGCTCACCTTCTGCTTCTGGATCAGCAACTGGTTTTCGATGCGTTTGAGTAAAAGCGCCGGAGCAAACGGCTTGGTCACGTAGTCGATGGCGCCAAGGGCCAGCCCCTCGTACTCATTCGACTCCGAAGCCTTCGCGGTAACAAAGATGACGGGAATGTCCGCATACTGCCTGTCAGCCTTGAGGATCGTGAGCGCTTCATAACCGTTCATGCCGGGCATTTCGATGTCCAGCAGAATTAAATCTGGCGTCACGCGTTGCAAAAATTCAAACAACTTGTCCACCGAGGGCAACGGATAGACGTCATAGTATTCGCTGAGAATATTCTTGCCCATAGCCAGATTCGCCTTGTTGTCGTCAACCAGCATGATCTTTTGTCGTTTCTGCATGGCAACATTCTCCCGATGTTCATTGAAGCGGCCAATCACCGCCGGAAAGTACTGCATAATTCATTTCTTCAACCTGTTCGCGCAGCCAGGCTATCAGCTCCGCCCCACTCTCGTAGGCAAAGGATTCAAGCCGCGACATGGCTGCATCGACCCTGCCAGCGTCATATGCTCCGCAGGCTTCGCGCAACTCCTGTAAGAGCGACGGGTCGGGTGCAGCCATGGTTGATCTTCTATTTTTCGAGTTATATGCTGCAAGCGCGCCGTCGATCGAGTCGAGGAGGTTCTCCATATATTCGATGAAGGCGCCGTTTTCAGCCAGGATCCGCTCTGTCTCCCCGACTATTGCCAGCCGCTCCAGCCGCTCGGCTGCCGTGCCCGCTTGGATGGCGGCCATACCAAAGCTCGATCCCTTGATCCCATGAATTGCGATAGCATAACTGTTCAGGTCTCCAGAGGCCAGGTGCTTTTGTATTTCGGCGAGCAGGGGGCGGGTGTTGGCCGCATACGATTGCAGTACCTTTATATATGCTTCTTCACCGGCGAAACGTTCCAGGCCTGCGGCGATATCCACACCGTCAATTGCCACGCCGCCGAGAGGCGGTTCGCCATTTTCCGCGTGGAGCATGCGTTTACCAAATATGCAATATCCTCTTTCCATATCGTGCTCTTTTTCATGGTCTTTATTTCTGGCCCACTGGCGGAGGACCGAATCCAACCGTATCATATCGATGGGTTTTGAGATAAACGCCTGGAACCCGTGCGACAGGAACATCTTTTCGTTCCCGGCGATGGCATTGGCGGTCAGCGCGATTATCGGCAATTCTATCGCGTAGTCCGTGCCGATCTCCTCGCGGATGATGCGCGTTGCTTCGATCCCGTCCATACCGGGCATCATATGATCCATGAACACGGCATCATAGCGGGGGGTTCCCGCTCGGATCAGGTCTATGGCCTGCTGGCCGCTTGCCGCGCAATCCACGCGTATCCCGTACGGCATCAGCATGCCCTTGGCGACATCCAGGTTGGTCGGCATATCGTCCACGACGAGAACGCGCGCGTAGGAAAGGTCTATCCGCGTCAAATTTGCGCTTTGGGCGCGCTTGCTCGCGGTAAAACGGGCGCTCATCAGGTTATGGGCTGTTTCTTTGCCGATGGGCGTGTCCGATACGAATTGCTGGCGCAGGCGCACGGAAAACGTCGAACCTTTTCCGTATTCGCTTTTGAGCGTGATAGTCCCGTCCATCATACCGATGAGGCGTTTCGTTATGGAAAGGCCGAGGCCGGTGCCCTCGGCTTTGCGGTTTGTCTGCGCGTCCACTTGGCTGTAATCCTCAAACAGCTTTTGGATATCTTTCGGCTTGATGCCTATGCCGGTATCCTTGATGTCGGAAACGATCCAGATGTCGTCGCCATCCCGTTTAAATGACACTATCCATTCGACCGTCCCAGAATTTGTGTACTTGAACGCGTTTGACAGCAGATTGTTAAAAACCTGTTTGACGCGCAGGTCGTCACCCAAAAGATGTCCCGGCAAGCCCTCATCCACCGTCAGGATGAATCGGATGGGCTTTTCTCCGATACGCACGATGTTCAAGGATACAATGTCGTTTATCAGGCTGGGAGTAGCGTATTCGATGGGTTGCAGCTCGAATTTACCGGATTCAATTTTGGAAATATCGAGGATGTCGTTGACGATGCCAAGCAACGTCATGCCGGAGGTATGTATTTTGCCAAGCCTGTCTTCGACCTCGTCCCGCACCTCTCCCGTGTTTAGGATAAGCTCCGATAGCCCGATCACGGCGTTGAGCGGCGTTCGCATTTCGTGGCTCATGTTCGCCAGAAAGCTGCTCTTGGCGTGGTTGGCTTCCTGCGCTTTTTTCACCGCGGCTTCCAACTCAGTTTGGAGCCGAAGCGTTTCCGCCATCATCCGTTTGTGTTCTCTTAAATCCCGCGCATACGCCGCGACAATATAGTCGTCGTCGTAAATTACGCGGACCAGTGTCATCTCACACGGAATCGGTGTGCCATCCAGCAGTTGGTGCATCCATTCGAGAGAGAGCCTTCCGTCTTCAAATGCCGTTTTAAGATACATCCTTGCCAGCTTTCGGGAAGATTGACCGCACGGCTGATTGTCTGGAGAAAGCTTGAAAAACTGGTCTAGGAAATCCTGTTTGTCTTTCATGTCAAACAGGTTGACACATTCCTCATTGCAATCAAAGATGGTGCCGTTTCTCTTCCACAGCATGGAGCAGATGGGCGTCGCATCCATCATGAGCTTGGTTCTCTGATGGGCTTCTTGAATTGTATCTGCCTGCGACTGGGTTATTTGATTGAGTTCTTCGAGACGGCGGTTCTGTTCGGCGATTTTGTCGTAGGGCTGCGCTATGTATCTTGAGGTCAATACCGCGACGATAACGCTGAACACAAAAAACAGCGCGGCCAAAAAGAGAAGGCGATTTTGAACCCTGCCTATCGGGCTCTCTGCCAAGGGGACGCTTAAGGCTATCCGCCAACCTAACTCCGAAGCGGAAACGCGCGCATAGGCGCACTGGTATTCGGCGCCGTCTTGGCTATACGTTCCCAACCCCTTGTCACGTGACAACATAGTATGTAAAAACGTCACCGCCGATTGCGGGCTGGGCTGTTTCGTCACATCGAGAAAATCAGCGCGAGAATCCACAATCTCTGGAGAGAAATGGGCGATCACCGTGCCTTCTTCGTCAATCATCCAGATGTTGCCGCTGTTCCAGAGCCGGTATTTGGCAAGGTCATCCGAAAAAATCATACCGGGAATTGTGACGGATAAGACGCGGTTGCCGCCCATCGGGGTGCAAATGTGCATGACCAGCTTCCCCGTTGTCTCATCGTGGCTTGTTGAGGAGATGACGGTCTTGCCCGCAAAGGCGTTTTGGGTGTACTTGCTGTTGGTTAACCAATGAATTGAGGTGAGCGAATCACCATGTTCAGCTACGAGGCCTTGCCGATCAGACACGGCAAACGCCACAAAATCCGGAAACTCCGCGAGCTGTTCGCGCATGACCGTCTTCATTTCGTCGGTGGAGTTCGCTTGCATCAGCCGTTCGGCCACGGTCTGCGCATTGGACTTGTACAGACTGATCCTGGTCGAAACGAGGTCGTTGGCGATATCCAGCGCCAAGGAGATGTCCTTGCCCATCGTCTCGGTCAGGCTTTGGCGGGTCAGAATCAAGCTGGAGCCAAAGTCGGCTACGGTGATGGCGAAGGCGATGGCGATGATGATCAAGGCGGCTTTCACTCTCATGGCACCGCACTCCTTTTATGGACATCTTGATGTAGGTCGTCGATAGTGGATCTCAAAGTGATCAAGCGACCAGCTGATGTTCAAGCAGTTGTTGCTTAAGGTACCTGCGTTCAAAGCAATCCGGGGAAAGATACCCGAGTTTTTTCTGTCTTCGTTGTCGGTTGTAGAACAACTCGATGTATGCTGTGCTCTCTCACATAGCCTGTTGCGACCGCCGTACACCGTGAGCCTTGATGAACCGCACGGACTTGAGGAATCAGTTGCGCACGCTCCTTCCCCCTGGCTGACGGGCCGCATCTTCTCCAGTGGCCGTAACTACTTCGGCTCACCTGCATGACTGTACACGACAAAAACAAAGGAAAAGCCTTCTTCTCGTTATCGATGAAGGAAAACCGCAAACCGATTCTTGCGCGAAGAAGGCCGCCGCCTTTTTTAGAATCTCTCGCTTCATCCGTAATCGCTCATTCTCGCGCCGCAACTGCTTGACCTCCGCTTGCAGATGAATCGTGCTGCCCGTTACGGGGCCGGGCTCAATGACTTGCCTTTAACCCACCGGCGAAGCTGCGTGGAATGAATGCCAGGATTCCTGACCGCCTCTTCCTTGAATTCGTCCGTGAATTTTCTCCGCACCACTGTCTCCATGTGAACACCTCCAAAAAGCAGACTAACCGCTCTTAACTTTGTGTCCACTTTCTCTCTACCAAGTCATTTTGATGTGGCAGGCGGTTCCGGCACAGACGGAGAGGGGATGCGCACCCTTGGGCTGGAGGGTGAAGTGGTTGTAGAAGGTGGCGGCGTCAAACACCTTGGCCGGGGGCAGGCGGAGTGGGGAAGCGATGCGGGTAAGGGTTGCATTGTCCATATACCCAAAGGCATCCTGTACGACATGCAGGGTTTCGATCAGGGCCTCCGCTTGATGGCCGAGGCGTTGCATGACCCGGTCGACAAGCTGCCAGCGGGTGTCAACCGAGGGCGGCGATGGATTCATGGTTCTCCTGCATAGTTGTTCTTCCTTGCTCTCGAAGCAAAATGAACGAATGACGCTGGCTGTATTTATTCTTATTTAGCCGTTGAATGCAAACCTTCTTTTCGGGGGAATGCAGGGGGCCATCCTGTCGATGGTCCTTTTGGGAGACGCGAATTGCTGTGATGAGGAGGCAGCGTAATGGTTCGTGACACACTTTACAATCTCTGGGCAAGTGGTTTATGATGCTGCCGGGCATGTGGCGGCATGGATAAGAATGCCGAGAATCAGCAACTTCTGAATGCAGGTGGGGAATGGTCAATAAAGTGATATTAATCGGTAACTTGGGAGCTGATCCGGAGGTTCGTTATACCCAGAGCGGAACGCCGGTCGCCACATTCCGCATGGCGACCACCGAGCGTTGGAAAGGGCAGGACGGGCAGATGCAGGAGCAGACCGAATGGCACAATATCGTGGTATGGCGAAGGTTGGCCGAGATCTGCGGCGAGTATCTCTCGAAAGGTTCCCGGGTCTTTATCGAGGGCAAGCTGCAGACCCGGAAATGGCAGGATCAGAACGGCAATGACCGTTATACCACAGAAGTCATCGCCCGCGAGATGAAGATGCTCTCGCCGCGTGCCGGTGGTGGTGGCGAGTACGGCGGCGGCAACCAGGGGTATGGCGCCGATCCTTTTCCTGAACCGCCACCCATGGGTGACGATGTTCCGTTCTGACGCACTGTTTTGCGTACCAATCTGTTAGCGGCACTGCACCCGGATGGCTTAGGCTGTCCGGGTTGCATCGTTCATGCGCCCATGCTGGGCATATGAGCCAATTCGCAGAGCTTGCCGCGCACAACTTTTAGGCGACTATTCCTCTCGCCAGGATTGCATGCCGCTGCGGACGGAATAAGGCGTCTTGGCGTTCTTTTGAAATAAGTTGCCGAGGGAACCCTGACTGAGCAGGGCCACAGTGTTGGCACCCAAATTACCCGAGGTTTGGGCCGAGAGGCCGGAGAACTGGCCGGCCCCCATGTTCACCGAGGCGACTGCAAATTCCTGACCGTTTACCGTCACTGTTGTGAGGCCATACAGGGGATGGGCCGTGCCGGTTGTATAGTACAAGCCGTACAGTTGGCTGTTGCCGTCGCCGGTGCACTGATCGTCGCTGGGCTGATACACGGGGGTGAACAGCATTCCCCCGGTGAGCGTTGGGGGATTGAGCACCCGGGTCGCCGGCGCCGTGCCGGCTGTTCCTATAATGGGAGGGAGATCCACATACCAACCCCTGCCCGTGTCGGCCTGCAACTGATTGAAGGAATTGATGCCGTTTAGCCCGGAGATGGTGCCGTTGGTTTGCACCTGCGCCTCGCTCGTGTTGCGCAGGTTGCTTTTGCTCGCCTCGGTTCCGTTGTCGATCACCCCGTATATCGACTGGGTGGCCGTGCTGGTCAGATCGGCCTGGACGAAAAAGCGGCCGGTGCCGAAGAAGACCCATCTGTTCGCTGGGCGATTGTTGTCCAAACCCAAGGTGGGGGCGGTGACGATCGGCTGGCCGACGTCGACAACCGTGGTCGGGGCGGACCAATTGGCCGGATCGATCGCATTGTTGATCTCCATGCGCATCATCCGGCCGCTGGTCGCGTTGGCGTCTCCTCCGGCTGTCCCAAAGTAAATGGAGTCGACCTTGTAATCGAGATTCCAGTCAACGGTCACCGGATCGCCGGTCATGCTTCTCGCCACCCCGGTATCGCAGGCATACATATACATCGGCCCGCTGCCGCCGACCGGTGACCTCGCGCAGCCCGGGGGCGCACCGCTGGAGCTGGAGCCCGGGCTAGTCAACTCGGCAAGATCGAGAATGAACAACTGGGCATGGTTGTTGGTGCTGGCGGTATGCAGGTCCGTGGGCCCTGAGCCGAAAATCAGGAACCATTTGTTGTCGTCCTGCGATGCGACTTTATCCTTTATGGCGAAAATGGCCGGAGAGGAAGTGCTGAAACTCGCGTCAGGCACCTGGATCTCGGCCAGCAGCCTGGGCTCGGCTTCCGGATTGGTGACATCCATAATGATATAGGCGGAACGGAACGTCTTGATGCCGTTGTCTCCGGTGATATCCACCGTCATCGGTCCGCCGCCGAACCGCATGCCGACCACCAGCACCGTGCCCCATCCTTCGGGATGATCGGCGTCATTGGCAAAGATTTTCACGTCAAAGGTTTGGGGTGAGCCATCCACGTAATAGACATGGGTATTCTTGTAGTCGCTTTGGGCGAGCCACTTGAGATGGGGCAGGAGATTCATCGGTACATAGGCCCATATTTCCGAACCTAGCGGATGCGCGGTCGCGGGATGTCCGTTCAGGTCAGTGCCGTTGATCGAAAAGGACTGTGCCGCCGCATCGTAGAAACCGCCATTGAAGGCATGCAGCATGCCGTCGTTGGCGCCGACATACACCATCTGCCGTCTGTTGGCATACTTCTTCGCGAACGTGGCATAGGATGTATCCCGATACGAGAGATCATACCCTGACCGGGGAGGACCGACGACCACCGGCGATGAATGGGCCACATCGCCCAGGCGCATCGCTTCGATAGTGCCATGGTACTCAATGGTCCTGTTGCGGAAGTCGGCGATCCCTTCCTTGCCGCGGATATAATCTATGACATTCTGCGCCCCGGCCGGCGTATCCATGTCGAGATACCCGAGGCTCCCCGCCATCGCGTTGCGGTCAAAGCTGATGCATTCGCCTGGATCCACGACACCGTCGTCGTTGGCATCGACCCATGCCTTGATGAAGCGTCCGGTTTCCGCCGGGGCGGCAAAATCTCTTTGGGTGGCGGGCTCGGCGAGCTGGCTTAACTGTTTGCGCGCATTCCACAGGGGGCGCAGATTGTCCAACGAGTCGGTGGTGAATTCGTAGTGCATGACCCTGATCGTATCGCCGACAACAAACAAGCCTGGAGTGGCCGGCGAGACCATGAAAGTTTTCGGGGCAGTGTCGAGTATGATGGCGGTCGAACTGCTGCCGCTCTTGTTGCTCCTCATATTGGCGATCGTCCAGGTGTTGAAGGTTCCCGTGCCGCTCGCACTCTCGACCGTTAATCTGACCTCACCGGTCGCGGGATTATAACTGGTCACCTTGCCCTGCATGTAATACGGCGCGAACGTGTCGTCTTTGGTGCTGATGTGTCGCCTGACCTTGGTTTGATTGGCGGTATTATCGTAATAGAGCTCAATCACCGGATCGGTTTGATATCCATCAAGTTTGCCGTTGCCGTTCGCATCCTCGCGCATGTAGCTGTAGCTGTCCACAAACAGGGCTTGTACGGTGCCGATCCAGGAAACTTCACGATTGGCGGCGTCCTGGCGCAGCGGCTCGTAATAGGCCTGGTACATTGCGCCGACCCCGCTGATGTTATTGGCGACCACCGCGGCCGCCGTGCCCGAAGAAGTACGTTTGACGATGTCGAGGAACACCTGGTTGAGCGAATTTTCAAGCTGCAACGGGTTGATGGCATAGAAGTAATTCGCCGGGGTGCCATCATCGCGGAGAGTGGGATTGCCGTTGGTGTCTAGCGGTCCGCCCCATTTGGCGGCATACCACAGAGGATCCTCAAGCAGACTTGCCGAGGATGATCCCACTGTGTAGGTCCAGGATGATGGTGAACCGTTACCGCCCACTTGACAGTTCGAGCATCCCAGCACCCCGGTCGGGTCGCTGAAGTTGAACCCCAGGATGCCGGAATGAAAGTGCGCTCCATCCTGGGTGGTGCCGCTGATGACGTAGCCAAATCCCTGCCCATTGGAGGTGGACGCGTAGGCTGCCGTGGTTGTGATCTTGATCTGAGTGGCGCCTGTCACCTCATATTGAATGGTGCCCCATACATCCATATCATAGTCGCCACCCATTTCGCTGTCTTCCCAGTTGACATAATATCTCCCATATTGGTTGCCTGAACTGTTGATCCCCTGCTCGACAATCTTGAAGTCAACCAGGGTGCCGCCGCCGTATTTGCCTTGCACATCGAGCCGGTACGCCGGCAGGATGGTGACCTTTTTCCCGCCTACATTTACTTCAATTTTCGGTACATTGGTCGCCAGAGCGATGCCATAGGTGGTAGCCATGAGGTCACGGGAATTTTCCCTGGCCGGAGGCACCTCCAAGTCGTTGCGGATGCGGTTGGTGTTGACGTAATTGGCCATCCCGGCCATCAGATAGGTTCCCTTCTGAGTCGGGGCTTCAGGGCACAGGCCGGCAAAAGAGCCAAACCCCGCGCCGATCGGTTTGGCGCTGCACAGCTGGTTATTCTCCGCGGCGGCAGCACTGCCGTTATTACCGATGAACCATAAGGAGCCAGGAGCATCCAGGCTTTCACGTTGGCCGACCTCATCGGTCAATTGCTTGGCTGTTTTCGAGGGACATATATCCGACCACAATGCCATTTGATCGCCGTCGTATCCAGAGACGCTGGCATTGAAGTTTAAGATATTGATCGACGCGCAATAGTTTGCCGACGAAAGCGGATCGGACTGCTTCCGCTTGTCTGCCGGCGCTTTGGGGTCGGACCATGGATCCACGGTCAACCCCAGCGCCTTATCCTTGCTGTTGGTGTTGCTCGCATCATATGTGTAGGCAGAAGCCGCGTCCTTGCCGGCGAGATAGCGGAGCGATTCTAAATAAATCTCCGCCATCGGGTTGCCCCAGGTACTGCAATTCCCCTGATTGGCCGGAGAACCGCCGGTGGCGCTTCCACCCGACAGGACAAAACCGATCTGTTGATAGGTGCAGCTGTCATTCCCTGATCCTGTCGTTACATAGCCAATACTCCCCGTATAGTTGTAGCCATACATGCGCAGTCGATCCAGGTTGAACACGATGCCTTTGGTGTTCGCGTTGAAGGTCCCATCATCGGGATTGATTTCGTCTGTAAAACTGCTGATTTTTTTGCGCAGCACGCCTCCGGAAACGTTTTTGTCATAGCTGCCGGTCAGTAAGCCAAAGTGGAGCTGGTCCGCATACACTTGCAATAGGCCGATGGGTTTATAGATGGGGCTTACCGTTGTGCCATATTGCTTCACCTTTTCCTGACCAAGCAGGTCTGCCCTGGTCACCTGAATCCGGACGACGTATTCACCCTGTCTTGGCGCAGACCCATCGCTGCCGGCCCCCAGGCCATGAAAGGCCTGCAAAGGATTCCTGGCGCTGGCGTTGAGGCCGGACGTATAGGCATTATTCCCGTTGGTGCCATCTGTCGTTGAACTGTTACTGTTGATCTTGTCTTTCCAATGGCACTGTAGGCCCTCATTGGCGTTCCAAAGGGCGAAATTGCCCTTGGCGACGCGGATAATCGGCGGGTTGGCATTATTTTGGGACTTGGCGTCGCCTTTGGTCAGGCTGCATAGAGAAATGCCTGTCTGGCTCAGGTTTTGCATGGTCCATGTATTACTCGCATTGCCATAACTTCCGCTGCCACCAGAACTGTTGGCCGGGACGTTAATAGTAATATTGTTGCCGCTGACGCTGGTCACGCTGCCGATCATCCAACGGGCAGCGGGATCAGAGGTCGCAAATGCCTTGATCTGGTCGCCAACCTGGGTCTGAGCCGCCAGCCCGGCGGCGGAAAATATTCTATTGCCTGAACCTATGGCGACGCTGGACGTGCTGGTGGTCTGCGGCGGCGCAGGGGAAATGTTGGTAAACGGTGTCAGCCTGCCGATATCGTTGCCGTTGTAATACTTGGCAAAGGCATGGGCGTCCGTGGGCAGATATTGGCGCTCAAGTACGGTCAGGGTGCTGGTATCGGTGGAGCGCTTGCCGCCATAGAGCAGTTTGCGTACCACATCCATGCGGGTCATGGTCGCCCAGTTGAGAAAGTTGCCGCTCCACTGGTTTGTGCCCTGGAGATTGCAGTAATGGCTGTACGATCCGCCGGCGAGCGCAACCGGTTCAAAACGGTTGGTGCCGGTATTGTACGTGTAGCATTTCTGGCTGTCGAAATAGCCGTAATATTCGATGCGGTCGGTGTAGGTAGTCTGCGGCGCGCCACTGTCGTCGAGGTCCGAGTAATCGGTATAGGCCTTGTAAGACAACTGATGATCCCGCGACATGTTGAGCATCACCAGCGGGATGGCGTTATTGTTGACCAGGTTCATCGGGACGCTGGCGAAATCGCTGCTGGTGTACGTGGATGCGGACTGCGACCAGACCGGCAACATGGACGCTGCTGCCGCTACAGCCAGGGCGATCATGGTTTGGCGGGCAATTCGTACGGTTTTCATCCTTTCTCCTTGCACAGGCGTGCACGCATAGACGATCCAGCCCCTACAGCCGAAGGGGCAATTCCTGGCCATCCATATGCCGCCACAGGGCTTGAATGCCGGATGCGCTCTGCGATCTTCCGATATGTTGGGAACGTATGGTAAAGACGGTTTGAGTCGGCAGCGCGGCTCCAAAATTTATGCCGCTGCCTCCTGTGTAACTCGATAAACCTGCGACGGTTATATTGGTGTGCCGGGCAGCCGTGTCCGCCGGGTTCCCGTCAGGAAAAAAGGCGATGTCACGGTTTGTGTCCGTCGGGGCCGGCGGCACGTCTCTGTCTGTTTCCGCGCGGGTGTTGTTGGCAAAGGTAAGGTTGTCGATCACAATGGTCCTGTTATTGGGGATCACGGCATCGGGATCCTGCAAAATATTGCCGTCGAGATTGGTGAAGCCACCGTTATCCCGGACCGCATAATTCTCCTCAATGAGGCGCGCGGCAAGTTGGACACCTGCGTCGGCCTGGAAAAAGGTTTCCGTGTGCATACGGTCAGCTCCAGATACCTGCAATTCGAGCATCGAACTGGTGGTGGCCGAAATGCCGATGAGCACCAGCAGGAGCAGGAGCAACAGAGCGCCGACCAGGACAAAGCCGTTTTCGTTTTTCATGGCTGAAGAAGGGGTAGTGTTCTGGTGCAGCATGGCTGCGCACCGTACAGCGCCACCGCGTCAACCTCCTGGCACTTCCAGGAGAGGGAAAGGCTTGGTGCCGTCTCCCGTTGCCCCGATGGCCCCTATGCGAATGAAGTCCATGGCAATGGTTTTGGCCTGAGTCTTATCGAGTCCCTGACCAAAACGTCTGACAATCACCCGGATTGTTGCGCATCCGACAACCGGGTATCTGTCCGCCACATTCCAGAATGTGGTCAGATTATTGGGGGCGTCAACAAAGCTCCCATCAGCAATGCGGCCCGCCTCATCCGTAAAATTCAATCGGTCGGCAATGGGTTCCGGTCTGTCGGGCAGGATTAAGGGAGCATTCATCATCTGTTCGAGATGATCCATGCTCCAGACGACAGAGCGGAAGAGCTGCTTTGCCTCTGCATTCCCGTTGAGCGCGCCGATCTGCATGGTCCCGGCAGCGAGGATGCCGATGATCAGAATCGCCATGGCTATGATCACCTCAATCAGCGTGAAGCCCTGTTGCGCAGTATGTGTTGGCATGGTTATAACCCCAGGTTCCTGCATCGGACGGTCGCGGTCAGGAAAATGCTGCGGAAGCCATCAGCCGGAGTCCACTGCTGGCCGCCAGGAGTGGTGTATGTCTGCGGCGGCGGCATCGCTTTAGTCGCCTGGTTGGCGCTTTCCACCATGATCGATACCTGGATGGCGCGGACATTGTTGGGCAGGCTGGTCGGATTGCCGTCTCCATCGAGGTAGCGGAATTCGAGCTGGCTGACGTTTTCAGCCACAGGCTGCAGGGCTTCGGTGCCCAGACGGCGCCCCAAATCGTCTACCCGGCCGTCATTCCCGCCAACACTGGCGAATGCGTCGATAAGGGCGTACTCAACTTCTTGCATTGCAGCCGTGTCATCATGCCAACGGGTAAATACCAGCCCTTGGGTCGCACCGTCGGCGCCGATGCCGGGGGTTTTCAGCGCGGCCCCAAAACTGCCGGGATCGTAGCCGATGGAGCGGATGTCACGGGTCAACATGTCCATGGCAACCCGTGCGTTCTGCTGCATCTCCACCACGTCGTCTTGGACGATATATGTCTCGTGCTGCGACAGAAAGGCCGTCATGACCGCTCCCATCAATACACCGCCAACCGCCGTGGCGACCAACAGTTCGACCAGGGTAAATCCCCTCTGTTTCCGCCATTGATCCGTGCCGGTTTGATTCGCCATGGTCATCACAAGCATTTGGTTAAGTGGCATGTCTAGAGCGCCATGGTCGCCATCCTGACCGCGCCGTTTCTTGACAGATTGATCCTGTAAAACTTCGACTCACCGGGAATGACCACGTCGACTCTTCCCCATCGGTTCCGCCACGGCATACCGCGCGGGTCGTATCCACATGTGTTCGAGTTGCTGAAGGTGGCTCCGGTCAGCCGGATACCCCGCGGCATGGCCACGCGGGCGAATTCTTCATCGGGATCGCAGGTATGGTTGGCATTATGGTCAACGCAGAGCACATATCCGCCGCCAGCCCCTGCGCCACCAGCGGCAGTGAATTGGATAAGCACATGCCTGTTCCGTTTGGCAGCTTCAGCTTTGGCCCTCTTGAAATCGATCACTAATTCCCGCGCGGCGGCTCGCTGGCGATATTTGGGCAACGAACTCAAGATCAACGGCAAGGAGACGGCGACAAGCACTGAAAAGACAGCTATGACCACCATCAATTCCACGGCCGTGAAACCGCTGCCCATCATCTTCATTCTCCGCTGATGCTTCATAATGTTTCTTCACCACGTTTGTTTTCAAGTTCCCGCCCTGATGATCTTGGCGGGGGGAGATCGATCAACATGTTGAAATGATTACGTCCTAACGCGAAGTGGCCTTTTGCTTCCCGACACATTGAGTTTGCAAAAATAATCAATAATATCAGAAGAAAAAGCTCGAATGGACCCTGTCCAACAACATCAGGAGCAGCAGCAAGCTCGTGGGTCGAAAACCAAAATGTATGTCTACTGTCTATAACTAAAAAGAAAGACTGTTAGACTGTAACAAAAATGTAATCAATTGAATGGTCTATGCTAGATAGACCAGAAACAATAAGCGAGACGGCGGGTTGACGAGAAAAATGCAGCTATATGTCAATAACTAAAATGTAAGTGTATAGTCAATAATAAAATAGCATAGCTGTAAGTCTATAACCAAAATGCGATTCGGCAATTTCTTCCTCTCGGAAGATCTGCCCCTCATGCTGATTGTGTCAACGGTTGCAGGCGGAGAACGAGATGGCCGACCGCCATGCTGCTGCGGGAAATTGGTGATGGCTGCGCTGGATCGCGCAAAAGAACGAGAAAATCCAGACAGGCCACAAGGAATTTGTCTGAGTGCGTATGAGCGGTGGTGGCCTGTTTGCAGGGCAGTGGACGTAATGACCGAATGCTGACAAATGGATCATGTTGTAATTACTTGCAGATAGGATTTGTGAGGATACTTTTGGCAGGCCTTTTCCGAAAACTATTTTTCTTGACAGATGGTAGCGCTGTCGGTAATGAATAGCGATTCATTATAGCTTGTGGAATAACCTGCTGTTCCTGGAAGGTTTACGTTTCTATTTCATCTGAGGGAGAGAGTGGATTCATGGTGACGGAACTGGTGCTATCAGCAATGGCCCTGATCGGAATTGCCCTCGTTGTCCCGCTGTTTATGCTGGCGACAACGGTGTTCGGTCCGCGTGCCAGCGGGAAAATTAAGAATCAGCCCTATGAAAGTGGCGTCAAGCGGATGATTGGCTTGGCGGAACAGAAGTTCAGCGTCAAGTTCTATCTGCTGGCCATTCTGTTTTTGCTGTTCGATATTGAGGCGGTGTTCATGTATCCGTGGGCGGTCAGTGTACGTGAGCTGGGCTGGTTCGGATTCGCGGAAATGGTCGTCTTCATGGTGCTGCTGGTGACAGGACTTATTTATATTCTTCGGAAAGGGGTGCTCAATTGGCGCTAGGATTAGAAGCAAGTCTGGGTGATTCGGTACTGACCACCAAAGTCGATGCAGTCATCAACTGGGGGCGTCAGTATTCTCTGTGGCCGTTTGTGTTCGGGACAGCCTGCTGTGCGATCGAATTCATGAGCGCTGCTGCAAGTCAGCTCGATATTTCCCGCTGGGGCGCCGAAGTCGTGCGCTTCTCGCCCAGGCAGGCTGACCTGTTGCTTGTCTGCGGCACCATCAGCTACAAGCAAGCGCCGGTTCTCAAACAGATTTACGAGCAGATGCCCGAACCCAAATGGGTCGTGGCCATGGGCGCATGCGCCAGCTCCGGCGGCATCTACGACAACTATTGTACCGTCCAGGGGGTTGATACCATCATTCCGGTGGATGTGTACATTTCCGGTTGTCCTCCCCGGCCCGAGGCGGTTCTGGATGCCTTGATGAAAATCCAGGATCAGATCAAGGGCGAAACGGTGCTGAACGATCGCCACAAAGACTTTAAAGGGATTCTCGACTGATATGAATACGACGGCACTAGAACTACTCAAGGCCGCGTTTCCGGATGCACCCTGTACGGCTTCGGTCGACGCAGTGGTGCTGACGGTGCAGCCTGCGCAACTCGAATCAACGCTTGCCCGCCTGAAAAACGATCCGGCGCTCAATTTCGGATTGCTTCTCGATGTGACCGCGGTCGACTATCTCGAATACCCGGAACAGCAGGAGGCGCGTTTTGCGGTGGTGTATACGCTGCGGAACTGGGAAAAGAACATGGTGGTCCAGGTCCGGGTCCCGGTTGTTGACCCGGAGGCGGGTATACCTTCGGCGACGCCGTTTTGGGCGTCGGCCAACTGGGGTGAGCGCGAGGCGTATGACCAGTACGGCGTTCGTTTCCAGGGGCATCCCGATCTGCGCCGCATCCTCAACCACTGGCAGTTCCAGGGGCATCCTCTGCGCAAGGATTACGCCATCCACCAGGGACAGATCTGTTACGAGACCGATAGCCTGGAAAAAGAGATCAGGGCCCGGCTGGCGAACAATGGGGTCGATCAGACCCTGATGGACGACATCAACACCGAGATCATGTATCTCAATCTGGGGCCTTCCCATCCGGCGACCCATGGCGCGATCCGTATTCTCACGGCCCTTGACGGCGAGACCATCCTAGCCAATGTCAACGAGATCGGTTATCTCCACCGCGGGTTTGAAAAGACCGCCGAAAACAGGACCTACAACCAGGTGATACCCCTCACCGACCGGCTCAACTACTGCTCGGCGTTGATGAACAACATCGCTTATGCCAAGGCGGTCGAGTCATGGCTTGGCATCGAGATCACCGAGCGGGCCAAGTTCATGCGGGTCATCCTGGCCGAGTTTTTCCGAGTGCAGGATCATTTGGTCTGTCTTGCCGCCAACCTGGTCGATATGGGTGGTTTGACCAACTACTGGTACCTGTATAACGAAAAAGAAGCCTCCTACGATTTCATCAGCCGGCTGACCGGGGCCCGCCTTACCAGTTCCTTCACCCGGATCGGCGGCATGTACCGCGACTTCTACGAAGGCTGGGAAGCCGACATGGAGAAGCAACTGCGGGACATTGAGAAGGGAACCAACGATTCTCTCAAGCTGGTGCTGAAGAACCGGATCGTCCATGACCGGACCCAGAACGTTTGCGTCATGCCCGCCGATCTGGCTCTGTCATACGGGTTCACCGGCCCCTGTCTGCGTGCCAGCGGCATCCCCTTTGACCTGCGCAAGGACAATCCGTACTACCATTACGACACCTTTGATTTCACCATCCCGGTTGGCTCCAAGGGCGACATCTATGACCGGATCGTGATCCGCTACGAGGAGATTTTCCAGAGCATCAGCATTATCCGGCAGGCGATGAAACGTATCCCCAAGGGACCGGTGACCATCAGGGACAACCATGTCACCCTGCCGCCCAAGGCCGAGATCTACAAGAACATCGAAGGGCTGGCCGGCCACTTCAAACTGGTGTTCGATGGCATACAGGTGCCAGCCGGGGAATGGTATGACTCTTTTGAAGCCGCCAACGGTGAACTGGGCTTCTATTTCGTTTCCGATGGTTCCGGCCGGCCGTACAAGTGCAAGGTGCGCCCGCCGTGCTTCTACATGATGGGCGGATTCCACGAAATGATTGAGGGTCAAATGATTGCCGACGCCGTGATCAATCTCGGCAGCATCAATATTATTGGCGGAGAGTTAGACAGATGAGTGATCGATCACAGCTGATAGAGACGGGAAAACCGTTCACTTTTGATGCGCAGAGAGATGCGGAATTTGAGCGGTTGGTCAAACGGTATCCCACCAGAGAATCGATGATTTTGCCTTCGCTCTGGCTCGTTCAGGAGCAGGAAGGATGGATCAGCGCCGAGGCCATGGCCTACATCGCCGACCGCATCGGCACCTTTCCCAGCATGGTGTACGAGGCGGCCACCTTCTACACCATGTACAACCTGCAGCCGAAGGGGAAACTCCATATCTGTGTGTGCCGGACGCTCTCCTGTTATTTGCTCGGCAAGCAGGAGATCGTCGACTATCTGCAACAGGAGCTCGGCATCAAACCCGGAGAGGTCAGCGCGGACGGACAATTCAGCCTGGAAGAAGTGGAATGCCTCGGGCACTGCGGCACCGCTCCCGTGGTCCAGGTGAACGGAGAGTTCTATGAAGACATGAATGTCGCCAAACTCAAGGAACTCTTGGCCACGCTGAAATAAGGAGAGCGAACAGATGCAAGTACAAGTACTCAGTGCCAGGTTTGACATTCCGGACGCCAACAAGATTGACGTCGCCAAGCAGCACGGGGCCTACGCCACCTTGGAGAAGGTCTTTGCGATGCAGCCCGAGGAGATCATCGAGCTGGTCAAGGCGAGCGGGTTGCGGGGCCGCGGCGGCGCCGGCTTTCCTACCGGTCTGAAATGGAGCTTCCTGCCGAAAAATGTCGACAAGCCGGTCTATCTGGCGGTCAACTCGGACGAGTCGGAACCGGCCACGTTCAAGGATCGCTATATCCTGGTCCGCGACCCGCACACGCTGATCGAAGGGATCATCATCTGCTGCTATGCGATCAAAAGCCATGCCGCCTACATTTACATCCGCGGTGAGTACACCACCCAGGTGAAGATTCTGCAGGCCGCCATTGACGAGGCCTATGCGGCGGGATATCTGGGCGAGACGGTTGACGGTCACGAATATAAACTGGATGTGACCGTTCATCGCGGCGCTGGTGCCTATGTCTGCGGCGAGGAAACCGCATTGCTTGAGTCCATCGAAGGCAAAAAAGGTCAGCCGCGCAGCAAACCGCCGTTTCCTGCGGTCGAAGGCCTGTATGGCTGCCCCACCATCATCAACAACGTGCAGAGCATTGCCTCGTTGCCGTTTATCCTGACCAACGGTGCCGATGCCTACAAGGCCTTTGGCACCGAGAAGAGCCCGGGAACCCATCTGTTCGGCATTTCGGGACTGGTCAAGAAACCTGGCATGTACGAGTTGCCCTTGGGCCTGCCTCTGCTTGAGGTGATCGAGAAAGTGGCTGGCGGCATGCGCGACGGCCGCACTCTGAAGGGGGTTATCCCCGGTGGGAGCTCGACCCCGGTTCTGACCCCGGAGGAGGCGCAAACCGTCACGCTGGACTATGAATCCATGGCCGCCCACAAGACCATGTTTGGTTCCGGCGGCATCGTGGTGCTCGACGATACGGTCGATATGGTCAAGTTGGTGGAAAACCTCATCTATTTCTACCATCACGAGTCCTGCGGCCAATGTACGCCTTGCCGTGAGGGACTCGGCTGGATGTTGAAGATTGTGCGGAAGATCATCCGGGGCGAGGGAGTCAAGGCCGATATCGATCTGTTGACAGAGTTATGCGACAACATTGAGATGAAGACCGTCTGCGTCCTCTCGGCAGCATGCACCATGTCGACACGCAGTTACTTGAACAAATTCCGGCATGAATTCGAGGCGTACGTCGCAGGCGGCGCTTCGGCTCAGGCTGCGATGTAACAAGGATAAGGGTTTACCATGGCTGAGAAGGTAAAACTGTTTGTGAACGGTCAAGAAGTAGAAGTTGAAGCAGGGAAGAATCTGATCGACGCCTTTGGCGCGGTCGGGATCGAAATCCCGCATCTCTGTTACCATCC
>Ga0123357_10001490_pt1 | contig 24877 bp, 24 predicted proteins | sample TergutEmb28metaG_FD_89873 | JGI IMG/M metagenome (GOLD analysis project Ga0123357, IMG submission 89873) | Embiratermes neotenicus P4 segment gut microbial communities from Petit-Saut dam, French Guiana - Emb289 P4 | ecosystem: Host-associated > Arthropoda: Insects > Digestive system > Gut ...
CACCGCACAATCAATGATGGCCGAGCGGGGCATCAACCCGCAGCGGCTCAAGATGGCGGCCGTCTGCTCGGTGTGTGCCGAGCCTTTCGCCAACTACATGCGTGAGTTCGCCGGCGTCTTGTCAGCGCTGCCCGCATAGGCAACATCCCCACAACACAAGAAAAGAGACCAAAAATGTCAAAGAAGACGATCATAGTTTTTTCCGGTGAATACGACAGGCTTATCGCCGCGTTCACCATCGCCAACGGGGCGTTGGCCATGGACGACGAGGTGACGATGTTCTTCACCTTCTGGGGGCTGAGCGCCTTGCGCAAGCCAGGCAAGGCCGATGTGAAGAAGAGCTTCTTGCAGAAGATGTTCTCAGGAATGCTGCCGCACCGGGCTGAGACGACGCCCATCTCCAACTTCAACTTCGGTGGCATGGGGCGCGCCCTGATGAAGAAAGTGATGAAGCAGGGCAACATCATGTCCGTCACCGACCTGATGGCGTCTGCCCGAGAGCAGGGCGTCAAGATAATCGCCTGCACCATGTCAATGGACGTGCTGGGTATCGGTAAGGACGAGCTGATAGACGGCATCGAATATGCTGGCGTCGCCACTTACCTGGCCGAGGCTGACGAGGCCAACGTCAACCTGTTCATCTAGGGGCCCACCATGATCGATACTGACGTGGAATGCGCGCCAGGCCAACTGGTTGAAAGTACCGGCGGCGATGCCGACAACACCCACTACGACGTCCTGGTCGTGGGCTCTGGCATCGGCGGCATGGAGTCGTCGATCAAGCTGGCCGACATGGGCTACAAGGTGCTGCTGGTCGAAAAGGAGGCCAGTGTCGGCGGTCGCATGATTCTGCTGTCGAAGGTGTTTCCGACACTTGACTGCGCCTCGTGCATCTCTGGCCCGAAGATGTCGTCGACCATCAACCACCCGAACATCACGACGATGACGTTGAGTGAGGTGGCGGGTATCGAGCGGGACGGGGACGGCTTCATCGCCACGGTGGATCAAAAGCCGAAGTTCGTCGATTGGGCGGCCTGCACGGGCTGTGACGTCTGCCAGAAGGTTTGCACCGTCGCCGTCCCAGACCAGTTCAATGCCGATCTGGCCGCGCGACGGGCCGCCTACATCGCCTTTCCCCAGGCCGTTCCGAAGAAGGCCGTGCTTGAGCGGGCGGGCACGTCGCCATGCATTGGTGCTTGTCCAGCAGGCATCAAGGCGCACGGCTACGTGTCGCTGGTGCGGGCCGGAAAGGACGAAGAGGCCTTCCAACTGGTGTTGGACGCCACCCCGCTGGTGGGCACTTTGGGGCGGGCTTGCTACGCCCCATGCGAGGCGGATTGCACCCGCGCCAAGCTGGAGGGTCCGATCCCTATCCGTTTGCTCAAGCGCTATGCTGCCGACCAGCACTACGCGACGGTCGGCAGCCCGGACGGGCCGGTGGTGCGGGTCTCGCCGCCCAACGGCAAGAAGATTGCCGTGGTCGGTTCCGGCCCAGCAGGTTTGACCGCCGCCTGGCAACTGGCCCGCCGCGGCTATGCCGTCACAATCTTGGAAAAGCGCGACAAGCCGGGCGGCTATCTGCGCTACGCCATTCCGTCCTACCGGCTGCCGAACGAGGTGGTTGACGCCGACATCGCCAACCTGACTTCCCTCGGTGTCGAAATCGTCTGCAACACCGCCGTGGACGATCCTGCTGGCCTGACCGGCCAAGGCTATGACGCCGTTATCGTCGCTACCGGCACTCAGAAGGCCACATTGATGGATGTGCCCGGTGAGGACGCCGACGGTTCGATGGTGGGGCTGGATCTGTTGGCCCAGGTGGCGGGCGGCAATGCCCCGGACTTCACGGGGCGCCGCGTCGTCGTGGTGGGTGGTGGCAATGTGGCGATGGATGTGGCCAGGGTGTCAAGGCGTCTGGGCGCCGCCGAGGTGAAGGTGGCTTATCGGCGCACCAAGGACGAGATGCCGGCCCACCAGGTCGAAGCGGCGGACGCTGCCGCTGAGGGCGTCGCGTTCGAATTCTTGGTGGCGCCAGCGGGAGTTGTGGCTCAAGACGGCCACGTGGTCGGGCTGCGCGTCCAGACGATGCAATTGGGCGAACCGGACGCCTCGGGGCGCCGCAGCCCCCAACCGGTGCCGGGCGCACAGCACGTCATCGATGCCGATCTGGTTATCTCGGCGGTTGGTTTGGCTGTCGACCCTGCGCCGTTCGCGGGCTTGGCTGATAACCGGGGACGCATCAGTGTCGACCCGAAGACGCTACAGACATCCATCCCGCACCTGTTTGCAGCCGGCGATGTGACCGTCGGTGCGACCGACATCACCCAGGCCGTCGGCTCGGGACGCCGCGCCGCCCACATGGTGCACCGGTGGCTGAAGGGCCAAAGTCTAGACGGATTCACAGCGCTGGACGACCGGCTGGAGACGATTTCGTCGGATGCCGTGCTGGCTCGCCAGAAGGCCTTCGGCCACCGCCTGCCCATCCGTGGCGAGGTGACGCTGGCCTCACAGCCGTCGGACTTCACCGAGGTCGAGGCGCCGCTGACACCCCAGGACGCCAAGGCCGGCGCCGGGTCCTGCCTGGACTGCGGGGTCTGCTCGGAATGCCAGGAGTGCTTCAACAATTGCCCGGCCTGGGCCATCCGTATGGATCAGAAAGGCGAAACCAAAAAGTTCAGTGTTGGTGCCGTCGTTGTGGCCACCGGGCACAAACTGTTCGCCGCTGACCTCAAGCCCGAATACGGCTTTGGGCAGTTCCCCAACGTCATCACCGGCATGCAAATGGATCGTCTGCTGGCGCCCACCCGTCCCTTCAACGCCGTTCTGCGGCCAGGGGACGCCAAGATGCCCGAGCGCATCGCCTACGTTTCCTGCACGGGTTCGCGCGACAAGACGGTAGGCAATCCGCTGTGCTCAAAGTTCTGCTGCATGTACTCGTTGAAGCAGAACCAGTTGATCATGGGCGCGCTTCCGTTGGCCGATGTGACGATGCACTACATCGACATCCGGGCCGCCGGCAAGCGCTATGAGGAGTTCTACACGCAGGGCAAAGACATGGGCGCCCAATACATCAAAGGGCGTGTGGCCGAGATCACCCAGCAGGACAATGGCGATCTGACGCTGCGCTACGAGGACATCGACAACGGTGGGGCGATCGCCGAATCGTCCTATGACCTGGTCGTCTTGGCCGTCGGTATCCGGCCGAACCGTGACGTCGAGAAGCTGTTCAAAGACGTCACCCTCAGCCAGGACGAGTACTTCTACGTCGCTGAGCCAAGCGCAGAGCTAAGCCCCGGTGCGACAACCATCCCAGGTGTTTTTGTGGCAGGTACGGCTGCCGGGGCAAAGGACATCGTTGACACGATCCTGCATGCCGGAGCCGCCGTCGCCCAAGTTGCGGCCCACCTCCATCACCATTTCACACAGGAGGTCACAGCATGACCGAGGTGAAGCCAACCGGGCGCCGCATCGGCGTCTACATCTGCCACTGTGGCGGCAACATTTCCGACTACGTCGATGTCGAGGCCGTCCGCGATGCCTTGAAAGACGAACCAGACGTCGTCATCAGCGACGACCCGATGTTTGCCTGCTCTGACGGCACGCAGCACGACATGATCGACAACATCCAGCAGGATCACCTGGACGGTTTGGTGGTTGCGTCATGCTCACCAAAACTGCACCAGGTGACGTTCCGGAATGTCGCAAAACGTGCCGGGATGAACCCATTCGCGTACACGCAAGTCAACATCCGCGAGCAGGACTCGTGGGCCCACACCCATGATCGGGCCGGTGCCACAGCCAAGGCGATCGGCTTGATCCGGGCGGGTGTCGCGAAGACGCGGCTGTCCGACCCGTTGGAGCCCTTGATCGTCCAGACCCAATCGCGCACCCTGGTGGTCGGCGGCGGGGTGACGGGCTTGCGCACGGCAATCGGCCTGGCGGACGTGGGCATCGAGGCCCTGTTGATTGAGCGCGAGGCCGACTTCGGCGGCTGGGTGGCAAAGCTTGGAGCAACCTTCCCCAATGATGCTTCGGGTGCCGAGGAGATCGCCGACCTGCTCGCCCAATGCCGGGCTCGCCGCGATATCACCATGTACACGGGCGCCGAACTGACCGGCAAGTCCGGCAGTTTCGGCAACTACGCCGCAGAGATCACGCTGCATCGAGCGGACGGCGACAAGACGCTGACGGTGGATGTCGGATCGATCATCGTCGCTACCGGCTTCGACTCCTATATGCCCACCGACGGCGAATACGAGTACGGAACCGAAGGTGTGATGACTCTGCCCGACTTCAAGGCACTGGTCGACTCGTCCCAAGGGTCCCTGACCTACCAGGGACGGCCGGTGCGCAGCGTCGCTTACATCTATTGTGTGGGCTCCCGGCAAGAATCCGGCGGAAACGAGTATTGCTCCAAGTACTGCTGCAACGCGGCGATCCACACGTCCACCCTGGTGGATCGGCTACACCCGGCGGTCAGGCAATTCCACCTCTACCGGGACATCAGGGCATACGCCCGAAACGAGCTGTCCTACAACGCCTCGCGCGAGGGTGGGTCCACATACATCAAGTTCCCGGACGAAACCCCGCCCGTCGTCGAGCAGGCCGCCAATGGTGGCCTGCAGGTTAACGTCACCGACCTGCTGACTCAAGGCATGGAGCTGACGATACCGGTCGACATGGTGGTGCTGGTGACGGGCATGGTGCCACGTGACAACACCGCCCTGACGGAACTGCTCAAGCTGCCGCTCGGCAGTGACGGGTTCTACAACGAGATCCACCCGAAGTTACGGCCTGTTGAGACGGTGGTGGACGGCGTGATGATCGCGGGTTGTTGCCAAAGCCCGCGCACTGTCGGGGAGTCGGTGTCGGCCGGGTTGTCGGCGGTTGCCCAATCGGCCGCCCTGCTGAGGAAGGGCTTTGCCGAGCTGGACCCTCTGGTGGCCCGCGTCGACGCCGACAAGTGTCTGCACGACGGAGCCTGCCTGACGGCCTGCCCATACAACGCCATCACGACAATCGACTGGGAGTCCAAGCAGATCGCATCCGTCGACCCGGCCGTCTGCAAGGGCTGCGGCGGGTGCGTGCCCTATTGCCCGAACGGGGCAATCGACCTACTCGGCTACACCGACGCCCAGATGACGGCGGCCATCGACGAACTGATCGCGTCTGAGGAGGTTATGGCATGAGCAAGCTGCGAGAACCCCGAGAGGTCATCCGCGAGGAACCTCTGATGCATGCTCCCATCTTGGCTGCGGTGGCCGACGGTCCACTGACCGTGCCGCAGATCGCCGAATGTGTCAACGCACCCACCCAGGAGGTTGTGTACTGGGTCATGGGCATGCGGCGGTACGGCCTGCTGGTCGAATCGAAAGAAGCCGACGACGACGGGTATTTCAGCTACTGTGCGCCCGGTTGGCAAGCACCGCAAGAGGAGGGGGACGAGTCATGACTACCGTTGATACCGGCCTTATGGCCGATCTGCGGCGGTTCGGGGCCGCCGAAATCGACGCGTGCTTCAGTTGCGGAAACTGCACCGCGATCTGTCCCTTGGCGGACGACGACGCCACCTTCCCGCGCCGCATCATTCGCCTGGCCCAGGTGGGTCTGCCGGACGATCTGATCGCATCAAAGGAACTGTGGACGTGCTACCAGTGTGGCCGCTGCACAGACCGCTGCCCGCAGCAGGCTGACCCGTCCGAGTTCATGGCGACGGCCCGTCGCTGGGCCATCGCCAGACTGGACAAGACTCGCATGGCCGCCGCCATGTACACCAGCCTGTGGGCGGCCGCCATCATAGCGACGGCTTGGGCTTTGGCATTCGCGCTTTTCTTCGCGTCCACCCGGTCGAACGCGTCGAATGTCACGCTGGCGCTGTTCGACTTCATCCCGAACACCTTGATACACACCGTCGGGCTGGTGCTGATCATCGTCGTCTTCCTGTATGCCGTGTTCACCATCGTCATGTTGGCGCGAGGTTTCGCCCGGAAACAGGGCGTAACGGCCAAGTCGCTTTTCGGCGGGGCCGCCGCCTGGAAACGCACCTGGCGGGCGTTTTGGTACGCCGTCGGCATCGAAGCTCTGGGGCAAAAGCGATACCGCCAAGATTGCGAGGATGACCAGCCTGTTGAGCCGCTGTACAGACGCCGCTGGTTGATCCATGCGCTGACGGTGTGGGGTTTCCTGGGCCTGTTCGCTGCGACCATCCTGGATTACGGCCTGGACATCTTCGGCCTCAAGGCGACGGGCACTGCCGTACCCATCTGGTACCCCGTGAGGCTGCTGGGTACCGTGGCCGGGCTGTGCCTGATGTATGGAGTCACCTTCTTGGCGCTTCGGCGTCTGGACCGGACCAAGGCTGGCCTTCTGGTCAGCAAGCCGACGGACTGGCTGCTGCTCGCAATGCTTTTCATCATCGGTTTGACGGGCTTTCTCATCGAGGTGGCGCTTTACGTCCAACCGGTACAGGTTTGGGGCTACTGGGTGTTCCTGATCCATGTGGCTTTCGCCATGGAACTGGTATTACTGCTGCCGTTCACCAAGCTGGCCCATGCCATGTACCGCCCAGTGGCGTTGTTCTTCTACGGTTTGGCCAAACAACCCGCCTGAAAAGGTGCGAAAATTGAAGCATGGCTACTTCTGAAACTCTTGATGTCATCGCCCGGCGCTACTCCTGCCGTGCCTTTTCCGACAAGCCGCTACCGGAAGACGTGCTGGACGCAATACTTACGGCCGGCCTCCACGCCCCAAGTGCGATCAACGCCCAGCCCTGGCGGCTGATTGCCGTCCAAGACAAGGCGCTGATCGACGAGATGGATGCCGCCGGTGTTGCCCTTCTGGAGGCCAACGACACCGCCAGTTACAAAAGAACAATGGGGCGCGGCGGACGGATGCTCTACAACACGCCGGTGATCGTCCTGATTGCTCGGCCGATACCGGAAAGCGCCTACCCAGACCTGGACTGCGGCATTTTGGCGTCGCACATTGTGCTTGCGGCGGCGTCCCTGGGCGTGGACTCGTGCATCGCGGGAATGCCGCGAGTGCTTTTCTCCGGCCCGCAGGGCGAGGAATTGACGAAGCGTCTGGGTATTCCCGACGGCTTCCGCTTCGCGCTGTCCGTCATGCTTGGCTACGCCGCAGGCGATCCGAAACCGGGTCACGAGATCGACCCGTCGAAGATCATCAAGCTGTGACAAACCCACTGATCGATTTTCAGCCACCGCAGTCTCCGTCGTCCCCGCCGGTTGTGTATCCACAGTGGCCGGCTCCAGCGGCTGCCTACAGCACAGGTGGTGGCAATCGGCCACCCAACCAGGGGAAGATCAACTGGCTATGGGGGTTGATCATCGTCTTCATAGTGGTGGCGGTTGTGCGGTTCGCGGCGGTGCCAAAACCGTCGCCCGCACCGCCGACGATTCCGCCGTCGCCCACCGTGACGACGGTGCCGACCCCGCTGCCGTCCAGCACGGAAACTGCGGCAGATGCTTTCTGCCTGAGCTATTACGTGTTCTCAATTGACGTCACCACCGGTTGGCCAACGTTTGCCGCGACGGTCGCCAAGGGCAACGCCTCGGGCGCCTTGACGATGGTCACACAGTTCCACTCGGAAGCTCACGCGATGCAGCAGGCCGACCCGCCGACCGTGCTGGGTCCGCAGATCGACACCGTCGTCGGTGACCTCCAAACGGCGCAGGACGCACTATCGAAGGGTTCGGTTTCCGGAATACCCGACACCGACGCCATCTGGGCCAACATTGCGGCCCTTCAAACAGACACGGACCCGCTTTGTGGCTAGCCCTTGACGACTAGCGCAGCGATAGGAAGGTCTTGGCTCGCTGACGGGTTCTTCAGCATGTACAAGGTGAAATCGCCGCGCGGTATGTCAAACATCAAGGTTCCGCTGACTGATTCTCCCGATGTGACCCGAGTCACCGTCATCGTCCCACCGATGGGGTCGTACTCATTGTTGGAATTGTTGTTGTCGAGGGCAAAGAAAGTAATGCCGAGCGTCCCCTGATCCGATTTGACGGTGGTGTTGAGTGTCACGGTGTTGCCGTCCCACTGCCCGGCCGACACCGCCCAGCAGCCAGTGCTGGTGCCGTTGTACTCATAGGGAATTGCTTGCCAGCCATCGTATGGGGTTGGGCAACTTGGTAACGGGACGCTAGTAACCGGGGTGGCCCCAGGGGTTGGTGCATCGGTTCGTGGGCGGGTACCAGCCCAAACGCCGACCGCCACCAAAGCCAAAATGACCACACCCACCAGGATGGCGATCACTGGCGCATGGCTGCGGTAACGCTGGACGGCGACAGGGGGCGTGTTCGCGTCGGGGGATTGCCAATTGTCGGTCGGCCGATCCGGCCCGTTGGTTGGCTCACCCTGAAATCTTTGCCCTGGCATACGGTCACTCATGATGTAACGATTCTAGTGTGCAAGTTTTCCACAGGGCGAAAACTGCCTGCCGGATATGGGCTGTGCATCGCCATGATGGGGCATGAATAGTTCAAAAACAACACCAGTTCGTCTGCGTGCGGGCTCGCCCGCTCAGCTTGTGGCCACGTTGCCATACCTTTTCGGGTTTCGCCCCGACAATTCGGTCATCATTCTTGGTCTCCAGGGGCGACGCATTGACGGGACGGCGCGGGTGGATGCCTCTGTCGTGCTGGCTGCGGGGTTCGATGTCGAAGTATTGCGTGGCCGATTGTCGTCGATCACCGCGCCGAGTCACCAAATCATTGTCGTGGCGTGGATAGACGACGTGGACGACGCTCGCCGGGCCATCAACGTGGTGGGCAACGCCACCGGGTTGCCCGACATGGCGGTCATCGTCAGCCATGGACGCTGCCAGGCCGATGGCGGACCATGGCAGGAATGCGTAGATCATCTGGCTGAGGCGGACGAGGCAGGGCTGACTGTGCTAGACAGCCGGGACGCGCTCGAGGCCAGTGTCGCCGGGCCCTCCGATGCCGAGTGGGCCACGATGGCTGACGCGTGGGCGTGCGCTTGCCATTCGGTTGAAGCCTTGACGCCGGGCAAACAGCGAGCCAGGGCGAGGCGCCTGATGGAGCAGGGTCTGGAGGTCCCGGGTGGGTTGTCGTCAGAAAGCTGCCTGGAACTGGCGGCACTGGCACGTCAAGGCCATGTTCGCGACGTGATGACGGCGCTGATAACGATCAAGTCGGCGAGGCACCACACCGAGTTGTGGCGGCTTGTGGTCACCAAGGCGCCTGCGGAAGCGGCACCGGCGGTGCTTGGGCTTCTCGGTCTGGCTGCCTGGCTGATGGGGGAGGGTGCCCTGCAGGTGTGTTGCATGCAGCGCGGCCTGGCGATCGACCCCAGCCATTCGCTGTTGCGCTTGATTGAGGCCATTAATGTGATGGGGGTTCACCCTCGCGAGTGGGCTAGGGTTCGTCGATTAGGATATATGGGTGCTTGACAACTATGACGCGGTGGTAGCCCAAGACAAATGGGCTGCTTTTTGGGAAGACAACCAGACTTTTCGGGCGGTGGACGACGGGGTGCTTCCACGGCGTTACTCGCTGGACATGTTCCCCTACCCGTCAGGTGACCTTCATATGGGGCACGCCGAGGCTTACGCCATCGGCGACGTGCTGCCGCGGCTGTGGCGCATGCAGGGCTACGACGTCATGCACCCGATCGGTTGGGATTCCTTCGGTCTGCCAGCCGAGAATGCCGCGATTCGCATGGGTGAGCACCCGGCCCGCTGGACCTACGAGAACATCGCCACGCAGAAGAACAGCTTCAAGCGGTACGGCCTGAGCCTCGACTGGTCGCGCGAGCTTCACACGTCCGACCCAGAGTACTACCGCTGGACGCAATGGCTGTTCCTGCAGTTTTTCAAACGCGGCTTGGCCTACCGCAAAAACTCCTGGGTCAACTGGTGTTCGCAAGACCAAACGGTGCTGGCCAACGAGCAAGTTGTCGCCGGGGCATGCGAGCGCTGCGGCACGCCGGTCACCAAACGGGTGCTGAACCAGTGGTACTTCCGCATCACCGACTACGCCCAGCGACTGCTGGACGACATGGGCCAGCTTGAGGGCAAGTGGCCCGACCGCGTGTTGGCGATGCAACGCAACTGGATTGGACGCAGCACCGGCGCGCACGTCGATTTCCAGGTCGAGGGACGGGCCGAGCCCATCACCGTGTTCACCACCCGTCCAGACACCTTGTGGGGCGCCACATTCATGGTGGTGGCACCTGATTCCGAGTTGGCGGCCGAGCTGGTGTCGGACGCGCAGCGGGCGGTGTTCGAGGAGTACCTGGAGAAGGTCAAGAAAGCCACCGAGATCGAACGCCAGTCGACTGAGCACGTCAAGACGGGCGTCGATCTTGGTGTGTCGGCAATCAACCCGGTGACGGGTGAGTCGATGCCGGTCTGGGCGGCCGACTATGTGCTGGCCGAATACGGCACGGGCGCGATTATGGCAGTGCCCGCCCATGACCAACGCGACCTGGAATTCGCCAACAAGTTCAACATCCTCGTGCGCATGGTCATCGACACCGGTGAGCCCGACCCGACTGTTTCCGGTATTGCCACGGCTGGCGACGGCATCTACATCAACTCTGGCCCGCTGAATGGCCTGACAAACAAGGCTGAAGGTATTGCCAAGGTCACCGAGATTCTGAAGGAACGCGGCACCGGCAAGGCCACCACCACCTTCCGTCTGCGCGACTGGCTGCTCAGCCGTCAACGGTTCTGGGGTTGCCCGATCCCGATCATCCACTGCCCGTCCTGCGGCGAGGTGCCAGTGCCGGAGGATCAACTGCCCGTCCAGTTGCCGGACCTGCGCGGCGCTGATCTGGCCCCGCGTGGCGTCAGCCCGTTGGCGGGCGAAGCCGCGGCATCCTGGCGCAATGTGGCCTGCCCGTGTTGCGGCGCGCTGGCCGAGCGCGACACCGACACCATGGACACGTTCGTCGACTCGTCCTGGTACTTCTACCGCTACTGCTCACCGGGCGATGAGGCTGGGGCCTTCAACCCGAAGGATGTCAGCCGCTGGATGCCGGTTGATCAGTACGTTGGTGGCGTCGAACACGCGATTTTGCACCTGCTGTACATGCGGTTCTTCGCGCACGTCCTGCACGACATGGGTTTGATCGACTTCAACGAGCCGATGCTGCGGCTGCTCAACCAAGGCCAGGTGATTAACAAGGGCAAGGCCATGAGCAAGTCGCTGGGCAACGGCGTCGACCTCGGCGAACAGATCGACAAGTTCGGTGTCGACGCGGTGCGCCTGACGATGGTGTTCGCCGGGCCACCGGACGAGGACATCGACTGGGCCGACATGTCACCCGAATCGTCCCTGCGGTTCCTGCAACGCGCCTTCCGTCTGGTCAAGGGCGTCACGAGCCCGGGGGGCGTGGACTTCGCCAAAGGCGATGTCGGCTTGCGGCAGGTCACGCACCGCAGCATCGCCGAGATCACGGACTTGCTGGCGTCAACTCGTTTCAACGTTGCGGTGGCACGCATCATGGAATTGGTCAATGCGACGCGTCGGGCCATCGACGCGCCCGAGGTGGGTGGCGCCGACCCAGCCGTCCGCGAGGCTTGTGGGTTCATCGCACAGGCGCTCAGCTTGGTGGCGCCCTATGTGGCCGAGGAAATGTGGGAAGGGCTTGGCTACCAGCCGTCGGTTGCCACTTCGACCTGGCCGACCGCCGACCCGGCGCTGTTGGTGCGCGATTCGGTGGTGTTGGTCGTCCAGGTGCAAGGCAAGGTGAGGGGCAAATTTGATGTGTCGCCCGATATCACCGAGGCCGAAGCCGAGGCGCTGGCGCTGGCTGACCCGGGTGTCGCCAAAGCACTGGACGGCCGAACGGTCGCCAAGGTGATCATGCGTCTACCGAAGCTGGTCAGCATCGTCCCTGCCGGGTAGTTATCCACAGGAAAAAAACTGGGGTGCCGGATTTGGTGTCTCACAGCTAAAGTGAGGCGTGAAGTATCGCGACGATGAGCCGCTGTCCGCAAGTCAGGCAGACCAGGCGGCGCGGGCACGCTGGCAGTTGCTGCACCCCGCGTTTCCCGATGAGACATTCGACGATGAGGTGACCCCGGCGGCGCCCATGCGTCCCTCCTGGTTGCTGTCGGCGCTGTCGTTTTCCCGCGAGCACGTCGTCGTGGTGGTGGTCGCACTGGTTGTGGGTGTCATTTTCGCGGTCATGACCTTTCAGCACAGCCGGGCTCAGGAACTGCCGGCGGTGCCGTCCGTCAGTGTGTCAATGGAACCTTCGCCCACGCCGACTCCTTCCATGGTGAAGGTGCACGTGCTGGGGGCCGTCGTTCATCCCGGCGTGGTGACGATACCGGAAGGCTCCCGGGTGCAGGACGCCATCATCGCTGCCGGTGGGTTAAGGGCAGACGCCGACCCGGCTCTGCTGAATCTGGCGGCCGTCGTGGCGGACGGTTCGCAGATCGTCATAGGGACGGTGGGCAGCCCGGCCGGCGAAGTAAACGGTGATTCCGGGGGTGGTGGCTCATCGGACGGGGCAGGCGTCAAGGTGAACATCAACACGGCATCTCAGACGGAGCTTGAAACACTGCCAGGGGTCGGCCCGGTGACGGCCGGGAAGATCATCGCCTGGCGAAACGATCACGGGCGGTTCTCGACGATCGGAGAACTTCAGGAGGTCAGCGGCATCGGCCCCAAGACCATGGCACAACTGGAGCCCTATGTCACGGTCTGAGTCCGTTGCCGATGCACGCATGGTGTGGGTGGCCATTCTGGTATGGGCCGGCGCCTGGTGCGGTGTCACTGGCGCATGGGCTTGGGCAGGCGCAGCGGCGGCGGCATTTGGCGCGGGCTTGTTGGCATGGCGCAGGGCCAGTCTGGCTATCCTGCTGGGCGCGGCATGCATACTCGCATCTGCCGGCTCGGGTGCGCTCTACAAATGGACGACGACATCTTCGCCGCTGGCAGGTTTCGCAGACGCCGGGTCGGTTGTTCAGGTGCGGGTCCTGGTGACGGGCGACCCGCAGGTATGGGCGGCTCACGGAGTGCTGCCCGGCCGCACAGCGGTGGCGGTCAGCGTCCGCCAGGTCAACGGGCACGGTGTCACCTACCGCCTGCGACAGCAGGCCACCTTGCTGCTGGGTTTGGACGGTCCGAGGCTGGCGGTGGGCCAAGTCATCACGGTTGAGGCCGAAGCGGGCTGGTCGGATAGTGGTCTGGCGCCACAAGTGCGTCTCAGCACGCTCGGCGATGTGACAGTAGTGTCTCAGCCGGGGGTAGTGGGTCGCGCCATCAACAGCCTGCGGGACGGTCTGCGCGCGGCGATGGCCCACTCGCCGCCTGACCAGGCAGGTTTAGTTCCGGGGCTGGTTGTGGGCGACACATCAAAGCTGTCAGCCCAGATGTTGGATGATTTCCAAGCCACGTCCCTGACCCACCTAAACGCCGTCAGCGGCACAAACCTGACGCTCATGGTTGTGTTCCTGATCGCCGGCGCCCGGCTGGCGGGCGCCCGTGGGTGGTGGCTTCGTGGCGTCACCGTGTGCGGCGTCGTGGCATACGTCACCTTATGCAGGGGCGAGCCGTCCGTTCTTCGGGCGGCCGCAATGGGCTTGGTGGCACTGGCGGCCACCGGCGTCGGGTCCAGGCCCGGCAGCGGGTTGAGGCATTGGGGTGTGGCCGTGACGGCCGTCTGCCTCATTCAGCCGGCAATGTCGCACACTTGGGGTTTCGCCATGTCGGCTGCGGCAACGGCCGCCATCCTGTGGTGGTCGCCCGCCTGGGTGCGCGTGATGACACGGTGGATGCCACTGTGGCTGGCCCAGGCCATCGCTGTGCCCTTGGCCGCCCAATTAGCCACACAACCCCTGATCACCGCGCTGAGCGGGCAGGTGTCGCTTGTCGGGCTGTTCGCCAACATGGTGGCCGAGCCTTTCGTCGGGCCCGTCACCGTTCTCGGTCTGCTGGCCTGTGTCTTATCCCCGCTGGGCTGGGTCGCTGTGCCATTCGGCTGGCTGGCCGGTTGGTGCGCGCAGCCCATCATTTTGACGGCTAGATTCGGGGCGTCACTGCCCGGGGCGACCATCACCTGGGGTACATCGCAATGGGGCTCGATCATGGTGGCCGTGGCGGTGTTGGCGGCTATCTGCTGGCTTATCAGCCGTCTGATACCTTGGGTGCTGGCGCGTTGGTGGACGACAGTCCTGTCGCTGGCCGTCCTAACCGTCAGTGTGGCAGTAACACTGCCGACGCCCGGCTGGCCGGGCCGCTGGTCGGTGGCGTTTTGCGATGTCGGGCAAGGGGACGCCGCCGTTGTGAAGGTGACGGACGGTGTTGGGGTGCTCATCGACGCCGGGCCCGACCCACCATCACTGCAGCGGTGCCTGAGCAGCCTCGGGGTCAAACGCCTGGCGCTGGTCATCTTCAGCCATGAGCACAGCGACCACATGGCTGGGGCGGCCGGTCTGGCCAAACGGGTGCAGGTTGATCTTGTACTGGTGCGCGCAGGCCTGCCAGAGGGCGATCGAGGCCAGATTGGCTTGCTGCTTGGCAACGCCGACGTGCCGGTTGCCGCCACATGGACGGGGCAGGTCGTCAATGTCGGGGTGACATCGTCGGGCGATGCCTTGGTGCGGTGGGTCACTTTGCGGACTGGGCCCTCAACGCCCGTTGTGACCACGACGGGTGAGGGCGAAGACCCTCAGGCCAACAACGCCAGCACCATCGGCCTGATTACTGTCGATGGTTTGACCGTCCTGTTTACCGGTGACGCCGAGCCTGAGGAACAGGCCGTGGTCGCCTCCAGCGGCGTGGACATCCGGGCCGACGTGTTGAAGACTCCGCACCACGGGTCGGCGCATCAGGACCCGTCCTTCTTGACGGCCGTCGGGGCGCGCGTCGCCGTCGTCAGTGTCGGTGCCGACAACCCGTACGGACACCCTGCCGCCAGCACCGTCAAAATCCTTCAGGCCGACGGCATGACGGTGTATCGAACCGATCAGTTGGGTGCGATTGCCATCGGCCCAGACAGTGTTCATGCACAGCATCGTCACCCGTAACTGGCACTATTGATGGCATGGATGTGTTTGGCACGAGCTTGTTGATAATTGGCGCTGAGGGGCTGTTGGTTGAACGGACGATTGACGAACGCGTCCAAATCGCCAGGCAGGAGCGCCCAGGTGCTGAAACTGTGGACCTGGGCCCAGCCGAGATTGCCGACGGCAAGCTCGCCGAAGCAGTCGGCGGGTCGTTGTTCGCAGCGTCATCAATCGTCGTGCTGCGGGATCTGACGGCGCTGCCGCCCGACCAGGCTGACCTGCTGGTCGAAACGGCAGACCGCCCTGGCGATGACCTTTGCCTGATCATCGCCCACCCAGGCGGCGTCAAAGGCAAGGCGCTGCTTGACAGACTGGCGAAGCACCAGGTGCGAAAAGTTTCGGTCGAGGCAATCAAGCCTTGGGACATGCCGCAATTCGTTGTCGTGGAGGGCAGGCGGCTCAAGATGCGAATCGACATGGCCACAGCCACGGCCCTGGTCGACGCGGTCGGCGCAGACCTCTACGCCTTGTCGGCCGCCGTCAACCAACTGGCGTCCGACTGGCCGGGCGACACGTTGACGCCAGAGGTCGTCAATCGGTATTTTTCCGGACGCTCGGATGTCAGCGGCTTCGCCATCGCGGACGCCGTCATGGCAGGCCAATCGCAGCAGGCCCTCGGACTGTTGCGTTGGGCGCTTGAGGCCGGAACAGCGCCGATGCTGATCACGTCAGCATTGGCTGCGGCGCTCAGGAATCAGGGACGGTACCTGGACTTGGCTGCCCAGCGCTTGAGCAAAGGCGAGATCGCCAGCGCGCTCAAGGTGTGGCCCAGAAAGCTAGACGCCATCGCCAGTCAGTCGCGCACCTGGCCGGCGGGCAGGGTAGCGGAGGCAATTGGGGCCGTGGCACAGGCCGACGCACAGGTAAAAGGGGCAGGCACCGACCCTGGCTATGCCCTGGAGCATTTGCTGTTAAGCCTGCGGCCTACACTGGAGTAACAAGTCCCGCAACAAAGGAGCAAGCATGGCAGACTTGACAGATCACGGCCCGAATCCGTATGTCCTTGACATCGAAGATGCGACTTTGACCAACCCAAACTTCCGTTCCACCTTGTGGACCGGCAAGTTTCTTCAGCTGACGGTTATGGCGATACCGGTGGGGGGCGACATTGGTCTGGAAATTCACCCGGAACACGACCAGTTCTTGCGCATCGAGCAGGGCACCGGACGGGTCGAGATGGGCCCAGCGCAGCATGAGATTACATTCACCGCGGAGGTCAGCCCTGACTGGGTGATTTTTGTTCCAGCGGGCACTTGGCACAACATCATCAACACTGGTGGCGTTGAGCTGAAGCTTTACACCCTGTACGGCCCGCCAGACCATCTGCCAGGCACCGTTCACGCGACGCAGCACGACGCCCAGACGGACCCAAACGAGGATTGATGCGCGAAGGGCTCACATCGCAGCGACTTGGCTGGCGATAGCCGACTTCCGCTTGGCGGCCTGGTTCTTGTGGATGACCCCGGCCGACGCGGCCCTGTCGAGTGCACGGGTAGCTACGGGCAGCGCGCTTTGAGCCTTCACCGAGTCGCCGGCCACGACGGCCTCGCGCACTGCGCGGACATGCGTACGTAGCGCCGACTTGGCGGCCTTGTTGCGTTCGCGCGCCTTCTCGTTCGTCTTGTTGCGCTTGATCTGCGACTTGATATTCGCCACTTGGGTTTGCCTTTCCGTGTGCCCGCTTGTGAGCAGCGCTTTAGTCTACCAGAGGAAGACAGCCGATTCCACCTAAGCGTGTTCAGCCAGCCAGCGTGTGCCGACATCCTGCTGAGCCTCGAGAACGCCCAGCAGGAAGGGTGCCGTCTTTTTCTCCAGGGCGGCCCCGACCACCGGTATCCGAATCGTCAGGTCACCTTGGTAGACGACGTCGGCGCCGTCCCCGTTGGGGGTCAGTGAGGACGTGCCTTTGAACGCCGCCGGCATGCCGTGGACATCGATTGCGACAGGCCCGCCCCAGCCGTCGCCCTCTGATGCCCAGGTGGCGGTCAGGGTCGCGGACATCACGTCGCCGGTCAGCCGCTGGACCTGCGAAGGGGACCGCACGCCGATGTCGACCGTCACCCCGTCCGAGGTGGGTGTGGCGTTGCAATGGTCGACCCGCCCGACGGCCAGTTGCGTCCAAAACCCTGGGTCCATCAGCATGGCCCGCACGGCCGCCGGCGCGGCGTCGAAATGAAGCTTGTTGTCAATTTGCATCTGTTTTCTCCGGACCTAATCGTAGGTGGCTGCGCAGCGGGTCGCCGCGCCAGTCTTGCCACGGCTCATCGCGCCATTCAGCTTGGCTGTAGCCGTCCTGATCGACGGATTCGATGATGGTGGCGGCGGCTTTTGCCGTCACATTCATTGGTAGATCTTCGGCGGTCTCGGGGTCCAGTTGGGACGTGCGCGAGCGCATGCGGCTGCCAACATACTCGCCAAGTTTGCCGAGGGTGTAGTTGATGATGATGAACATCGCCGCGGCAACAACCAGCGACGGCAGGACTCGAATGATGCCGCCGCGAAGCACCGCTTCGTTCAGCAACTCGGAGTAGGCGATGATCTGGCCTAGTGCCGAGTCCTTCAGGGCGACCACCAATTGTGCGATAAGCGCCGGAAGCATGGCCAGCAGGGCCTGCGGCACCAGCACGCTGCTGAGCGCCTGGCGCGGTGTCAGGCCGATGGCGGCAGCGGCCTCACCCTGGCCTGAAGGCAAATTGTGGACGCCGGTGCGTATCAGGTCGGCGCAAACCGATCCGTTGTACAGGATCAAGGCGATGACGACGGCCACGAAACTGGGGTCCGGCGGGTGAACCCACCCCAGCCCGCTGTAGATGCCCGGCAGGAAGTACCACAAGAAGATCATCATCAACAGCACTGGAACGGCCCGGAAGAACTCGACGACCGCGCCAGTCACCAAGCGCACCAATGCGTTTTGGCTTAGGCGTCCGACACCGAAAACCAGCCCGAAAAGGATGGCGCCAACCACAGCTATGGCGGCGGCTTCAAGGGTGTGCAGGAGGCCAGGTAGAAGGTAGTAGACCCAGGTGTCGCGCTCAATCACTACGCTCCAGCGGTAGGCGCTCAACTGCCCGACTTGGTCGAGGCGCCAGCCGGCCCACGCGATTATTGCCAAGATGACCAGGCCGCCACCCAGGTTGACGAACCCGATGGTGCGACGCATCTTGGGGCCGGGAGCGTCGAACAGGACGCTGTGTGGGGCGGCTACCTGGGCGCTCATCGTTTGACCGCCAGACGACGCGAAAGTGCCGTCGTCGCCAGACCGACTGGAATGACGATGATGACGTAGCCAAGGGCGAAGGTCATGAAGATCGCGAACACATAGTTGGCGTGGATCTCGATCATGCCTTTCATGAGGCCGGAGGTTTGGGCGGCCACACCAACTGCGGTGGCCACTGTGGTGTTTTTGATCAAGGCGATCAAGGTGTTGCCGAGGGGTGCGATGGCACCGCGGAAGGCCTGCGGCAAAACAACCAGGCTGGCTGACTGGCTGAAGGTCAGGCCGATGGCTCGGGCCGCCTCAGCTTGGCCCAGTGGCACAGTGTTGACACCTGAACGCAAAGCCTCGGCCACGAAGGCCGAATGGTAAAGCCCCAGCCCGATGACGGCCAGCACATAGGCGTCCATGTTCAGGTCGTTTGAGAACTGCACGCCAAGGGCCATGCTCACCACCAGCGACATCATGACCATGACCACGGTCAGGGGAATGTCGCGGAAAATGTTGACGAACAGGGTGGACACGGCCCGCAGCGATGTGAACGGGCTGATTCTCATGGCCGCGGCGACAGTGCCAAGCACCAGGGAGATGATGGCCGACCAGAATGTCAGGGTGATATTGACCCAGAAGGCGCCAAGGACCGATGATTCGGCCAATACCTGGCCGTAACCACCGAGAAAGCCCATTGGCTTGTCCTATCTGGGTCGCTATCGATTCTTACCTATTGCCTACTGGCCGCCGGCCGCTTGAGCCGCAAGGCCGGCAAGGATGATGTCATCAGTGGTGACGGCCTCAACCTTACCGGCGATGAGCGCCTGGACGCACTGCGAGTAGGTGTCGTACTGCACCAACTGAACATCGGCAGCGTAGTTGTTCTGGATATTCTGGGCTGGCGTCGAGCCGGTCACGGAGCAGAGCTTCTTGCCGCCCGTGAGCGACTGGGGGCCCGTGATGGCGGTGTCATTGGCCTGCACAAGCAGATCCTGGCCGGCAACGAAGTAAGGGCCGGCAAACGACACCTTTTCCTTGCGGGCGTCAGTGATGGAGTAGGTCGCAAAAATCATGTCGACCTGGTGATTCTGCAGCAGCGTCTCGCGCTGAGCAGAGATCGACTCTTTCCAGACGATCTGGTCCGGCGTGAAGCCGAGCTTGCCAGCCACATAAGTGGCGACGTCCACGTCGAAACCGGTGAAGGTGTTGCCGTCCTTGTAGCCCAGGTGTGGCTGATCGAACTTGATGCCGATCGTCAGCTTGCCCGGGGTTACCAGCGCGGCTGTGCCGGCGGCGTCACAGGTCTCGAGAGCCGTCGGTGGGTTCTCCTTGGCATTCGGTGTGTACTGCACGCCCTGCATCTCAGCGTCCAGTTTGGACTTCCAGGTGCCGTCGCTGATCATTGCGGTGATCGCGTCGTTGATCTGCTGGCAGTAGGGGCTGTCCTTCGGGATGCCGACGCCGTAGCGCTCGGTCGAGAACGGATTCCCGACGACACGCAGTTGAACGCCTCCGGCCGACGACGACCCGCCCGGGGCAGTGGAGGCGCACCCCGCCAACGTGAGTGCCCCCAACACAGCGGTCGCGGCCACAACCAATGGCAACTTTTTCATCTTCTTTCCTTCCTCGATACCTTTTCTCTCGCCGGCTAGGCCGGCTTCAGCGCTGACCTTCAGTGCTGAAGAATTTTGGCCAAGAAGTCCTTGGCTCTGTCGGTCTGGGGGTTCGTGAAGAACTCCTCAGGGGTCGCCTGCTCGAGCAGGCAGCCGTCCGACATGAACACGACCCGGTCGGCAACTCGACGGGCGAACCCCATCTCGTGGGTGACGACGATCATCGTCATGTTGTTCTTCGCCAGGTCGACCATGACGTCGAGCACCTCGTTGATCATCTCGGGGTCGAGTGCCGAGGTTGGCTCGTCGAAGAGCATCAGCTTGGGGTGCATGGCCAGCGCGCGGGCGATGGCAGCGCGTTGTTGTTGCCCACCCGAAAGCTGCGCGGGCAGCTTGCCTGCCTGATCCTTGATGCCGACTCGTTCGAGCAGCGCCATCGCTTCTTCTTCGGCTTGGGCCTTCGGCGTCTTGCGCACTTTGCGGGGGCCCAACGTCACGTTGTCAAGGATTGTCTTGTGAGCAAACAGGTTGAAGCTTTGGAACACCATGCCGACCTCGGCACGCAGCAAGGCGAGCTGTTTGCCTTCCTCCGGCAGTGGTTGGCCGTTCACGATGATCTGGCCCGAGTCGATGGGCTCCAGCCGGTTGATGGCGCGGCATAGCGTCGACTTGCCCGAACCGGATGGGCCGATGATGACAACAACCTCGCCTTGGGAAACGTCAAGACTGACCCCATTCAGCACGTGAACAGGCCCAAAGTACTTGTCAACATTCTGCAGTGAGACGATCACTGGGGCGTCTACCGCAGGCGACCCGTCGGCTTCTTGCACAGTCATGCAACCTCCTTTAACGGCAAATGATGCCACGCCTATGTTGCAACTGTGTGTCAGTATCACAGATTGGAAGGGGCAGAATTGGCTTATGCGCATAGATCTTCACACCCATTCGCGCGTGTCAGACGGCACCGATTCGCCCACCGAGTTGGTGGCAGCGGCGGCTCGGGCCAGGCTGGATGTAGTGGCGTTGACCGACCATGACACCATGGCGGGCGTGGCCGAGGCCCACTCGGCAGGGGAGAATTTTGGTGTCCGTGTCGTCGGCGGACTTGAGTTGACTTGCCAATACGAGGACGTCACCGTCCATCTTCTCGGGTATGGGTGCCGCTCCGACGACTCGGCGCTGTCAGGGGCGCTGCAGGAGCTTCGGGACGGCCGGGATGATCGCGTGCCAAAGGTGGTGGCCGCGCTGAATGCTGCCGGTGTGGAGATCAGTGCTGACGACATCAAGGCTTCGGCCCGTCCAGGTGCCACTTTGGGACGCCCTCATGTGGCCGACGCGCTGGTGGCGTTGGGGGTTGTGTCTGACCGGCAGCAGGCCTTCGACAGGTGGCTCGACATCGGTCGTCCTGGTTACATCGGCCACTACAAGGTGCCGCTGGCGGAGGGTGTTGCGATGATCACCGGAGCTGGGGGAGTGGCTGTGTTGGCCCACCCTTGGGGGCGGGAGTCCCGCAGTGTCCTGACGGCGGACGTCATCGGTGGGCTGGCGGCCGAAGGGTTGGACGGGTTGGAGGTAGACCATCAGTTGCACGATGCCGACACGCGAGCGACCCTGAGGGCGTTGGCCGGCGAGTGCGGGCTGATCCCGACAGGATCGTCCGATTACCACGGCACAGGCAAGGTGGACCACGATCTGGGGTGTAACATCACGCCCGACTCAAGTTTTGAAGCGATCCAAGGAATGGTCTCCCAGCGTGTAACTCTGCTTGGTACACCACCAGGGACTTGAACCCTGAACCCACAGATTAAGAGTCTGTTGCTCTGCCAGTTGAGCTAGTGGTGCTTGGCGGTGACCCAGCTTACCAGCATTCTCAATCGTCGTCATTTCAGGACGGATTGTGTGAAGATACCATGACTCGGTATAGCATTGGCACGTCCCCAATTCAAGGAGAGAAAATGAGTGACATGTCAGGCTACCCCGGCAACAACCCCGGCAGCTATCCGGCCGGCGCCCCCCAACCTGCCCCTTGGAACCAAGGGCCTGCGCCAACGCCAGGAGCCCCATACACCCCAGGTGCCCCATACACCCCAGGTACCCAGTACCCGTACGCCGGCGGTATGCCTCCTGTCGTCGCCCCGCCAAAAAGGAAGCTGTCAGCCAGGACGATTATCAGTCTTGTGATTGTGGCTGTGATTCTCATCGCCGGGATCTCCTACGTTGCGAGTGGGAACGTCAGCGCCAACAGCATCAAAGTCGGCGCGTGCTTCACAGACGTCAGTGGCGACACAGTGTCGACGATCAAGACGGTGGCTTGCACCAAGCCCCACGATTCCGAGGTGTTCCTCAACCAGAAGATGAGTGCCGTCACCTATCCGACCCATGACGACTGGACTGGTCTTGTACAGCAGTATTGCCTGCCGGCTTTCGCCAGCTATATCGGCGTCGACTACAACGATTCGAGCCTCGACATCAGCTACTTTTACCCTAGTTCGACCAGTTGGAGCCAGGGCGACAAGACGTTGACTTGCTACGCCACGGACCCCAGTGGGGGTTTGACGTCGTCCCTCAAGGGCTCACAGCGGTAGGTTCCGACGAGACGGGCGTGATTGGCGCCCTGCGTGCTTCGGGCAACTAGCGCTGCAGGGTCGCCATCAAAGACGAACACGATACTTGTGGTGTTTTCGTCGTGGGTTTGTTCGGTGATCATTCCCCCCGCGCGAATCAGTTCGTCTGCGATTTTGGCGGCCTCGGCATGCGGGGCGTCTAGCGCCCACAACTGTCGCTCCTGCCTGATTACCCGTGGCATGTCGCGGATCGCAGCGGCAACGGCTGTGCTGTACGCCCTTGTCAACCCCGACGCGCCCAGTTTGACGCCCCCGAAGTACCGGGTGACGACGACCGCAACACTGACAAGGTTGGCGTTCAGCAACGCTTTCAGCATTGGCATTCCGGCTGTCCCGGCTGGCTCGCCGTCGTCGGAGGTGTGGGACGTGGTGGTGCCGTCGTCATCAATCAGCCAGGCGGAGCAGTGGTGTCGGGCGTCGGGGTAGGTGTGACGGGCCTCGTCCACCAGTGCGCGGGCCTCGGGTTGGGTGTCGCAGCGGGCCACCGTGGCAATGAAGCGCGACTTCTTGACAACCGTCTCAGAGACGGCCCGAAACCCCTGGGGCGGCATGGCTGGCATGGTCGCAACACTACCTGTCCGATAGAGTGGCGGCATGGAGGATACGAGATCGGGCCCGCTGTCAGGCGGGTTGCGGCAATACACTTTGGTCGAGATTCTGGACTATTACGGTGCCGGGACACACAACGATGAACTCGACTCAGCCAAATTGTTCCCAGAAGATGACGGGCCGTACACGCTTGAAAGCCGGTTTTTTGTCTTGCCTGATTGGCAGTGGACTGGCGACGCGGAGGTGGCAGCTTTCGCCGATAGCAACAGCTTGCAGGTCGACTGTTGCTATCTCGGCGAGCAACTGACGGATGTCATCGGCCTGGCAAGGCAACAGGTCGGTTCGCCCACACGACAACAACTTGTGGACGCCTACAACTATTACCTTGAGATGGACGATTTCCTGGATCTCGCCTGAGCGTCAGCTGTCGTCGGGTGGGCCGGTGTTGGTGGTGTCGGTTGTGCCTTCAGGGGTGGTGGTGAAGGTTTGGCCCATTTCGGTTGTCCAGTTGTAGACGCCGGGGGTTGGTTGTTCTAACTGCCAGTTGCAGTGTGTTTTGGCTCGGTGGACTCGGCGCGATAGGGGGTTGAGGTTGGAGGGTCTGGTTTGGGCCAGGTTTCCTTGTTTGTAGGGGATGGTGTGGTCTAGGTCGAGGTGTCGGGATGGCCGTGACGAGTAGGGGAACGCCTCAAAGTTGTCGCGTTGGATGACGTGTTGTCGGATGCGGTCTGGGGTTTCGTAGGCGTCTGTGACGGGTTCGGGGTCGCCGATGTGTAGGACGGGGGTGAGGCGGATACGGCTGTTGCCGGTGATGCGGGCTAGTTGGCCTGCGAGTATGGGGCCGATGCCCTCTATGCGGGCGATGCCGTTGCCGTTTTGCAATGTGTCGGCGTGGATGTGGACGAAGATTTGGGTGGTTGGTAGGGCGGTTTCGGCGATTGCGATGGGGATGGGTGCCGGGTCGGGTTGATCGTGGGTCATGCCGCGTCTGGTGTGGGTGCCGAGCATGGATAGTGCTAGGGCTGGTGTTGCCAGGACTCCTAGGGCGGTGGCTCTGCGGTGGTCTTTGTCCCTGTCGTCGCCTTGGTCACCGATCAGGTCGGCGAGCCGGTCGATGGTGGCGTCGAGGAACACAGCATCGGCGGTGTCGAGCAGGGCAGAAATGTAGCTGGTGCCTGGGGTGTCGCCGTGTTGGGTGCGGCAAAACCTGGCTTGGGCGGCACGTTCAGCTTGAGCCTCGGCAACCTGGGGTGCCTCTGTCATGATCGCGGCTTGCAGGCCTTTTTTGATTCTGGGGAATCCTAGCCTGCCCCACATTGGTGCGACTCGTTTATCGATCGCTTCGGCCTGGGTATGGGTGAACTCGTACCGGTTACAGGTTTGAGCAACACCACGGGCCTGCCATGCCGGTGCTCTGCCGGCGACTACGGCTTTCCAGGTTTCTGGGTGACGAGTGCGAAGATCAACCACGTCTTTGACCAGACATGTGGCCGCTGATACTGACACGTGTTTCGCGACAGCGATTTCTAACGCTAACGCTTCATCCAACAGCACACCGTCTGCCCCGACACGTACTAGGCGCCGCCCGGTCGGGTCCGGGTAGTAGGTGAAGTCTTCGTCTTCTTTATCCCAGCCGTCAGCAAACGCCATGTCGGCTATCACCTCAGCCTCGGCCGCGTCCAGTAGCCTGGTGGCCTCAACGACAGCCCGTAGTTTCATGATGCCAGGCAGGTTCGTATCAGCCAGTGTGTTGGCTAAATCCACGAGCCTGCTTGTATCGAACATACGTTCGAGTCTACACCATTCCTCTGACAAAATC